>Ga0194115_10003647_pt1 | contig 17174 bp, 12 predicted proteins | sample TA2MahsurfametaG_3_FD_148656 | JGI IMG/M metagenome (GOLD analysis project Ga0194115, IMG submission 148656) | Freshwater microbial communities from Lake Tanganyika, Tanzania - TA2015002 Mahale S4 surface | ecosystem: Environmental > Aquatic > Freshwater > Lake | place: Tanzania: Lake...
AACATCCTGAAGTTCACGGCGGAAAAGGCCGGCTGGGGGAAGAAGAAGTTCGCCCGCGGCTCCGGTGCCGGCATCGCCTTCCACTTCAGTCATCAGGGCTACTTCGCGCAGGTCGCCGAGGTGACCGTCTCCAAGGAAGGCCAGCTACGCGTCGACCGGTTTGTGACGGGCGGCGACGTCGGACGCCAGATCGTGAACCTGAGCGGCGCCGAGAACCAGGTGGAGGGCTCGGTGGTCGACGGCCTCGGCGCGCTCCTGACCCAGGAGCTGAACATCGAGCGCGGCCGCGTGGTCCAGGGCAACTTCCACGAGTACCCCCTGATCCGCATCACCGAGGCGCCCGCGAGGATCGAGACGCACTTCCTGTCGACCGACCACCCGACCACGGGCATCGGCGAGCCGGCGATCCCGCCGGTGGCGCCGGCGGTGTGCAACGCGATCTTCGCGGCCACCGGCAACCGCGTGCGGCAGATGCCACTCTCGCGCGTCGACCTGCGCTGGACCTGAGCCACTCTGCCGGTCCCGCGCGGGCGGGACGGGGCGGGCCGCGGCTCAGAACGGGCGGGTGTAGACCATGAGCACCGCCACGGAGGCGATGGCAATGGCGGCGACCGCGAGGGCGCCGGTTGCGCCGCGACGGCGGTAACCGAGGCCCGCGAGAGCGGACAGGGCGAGCCAGCACGCGAGTTTCACGAAGAGCCAGCCGGGCCAGCCCACCTTGAGTTTGGCCTGTAGGCCGAAGCCGCCGAGCACCACCAGGAAACTGGCAATACCGGCGATTATGAGCACGCGCCTGCGGGTCTCGGGCGGGGCGGCGAAGGCGTAGAACGTGTAGCCGGTCAGCACGAGGACGGACACGAGGTGCAGGATCTGGTAGAAGGTGACGCTCATGGGTGGCTCGGAAGTGTACCCGGTTCCGCCGGGCGTCCACTCTTTTCCCGCCGGCGCAGGGAAGGCCGCCCGGCCTATTCCACGTTGGCCATCTGCTCGCGCACCCGCTCGAGCTCGTTCTTCAGCTCGAGGACGGCGCGGGAGATGGTGAGGTCGTTGGCCTTGCTGCCGATCGTGTTCACCTCGCGGCCGATCTCCTGCAGCAGGAACTCGGCCCGGCGGCCGACCTCACCCTCAGCGCGCAGCAGGCCGGCGAACTGCTCGAAATGGCTCCGCAGGCGGGTGAGTTCCTCGGCGACGTCGCAGCGGTCGGCGAAGAGCGCGATCTCGCGCAGCACGCGTTCGTCCTCCAGGTCCAGCTCGAGTCCCGCCTCGCGCAGGCGGCGGTGGAGCTGCCCGCGGTACAGCACCGGCACCTGCGGCGCCCGGACCGCGATCACCTCGACTTGCCGGTGCAAGTTCTCGGCCCGCTGGATGAAGTCGACCAGCAGGGCCTCACCCTCGCGGGCGCGCATTGCCGCGAAGCCACGCAGGGCCTCCCCGAGGGCCTCCCGCACCACGGGCTCAGCCACCTCCGGCGACGGCAGCCGCCGCGCGCGCCGCTGCGAACTCAGGATCGACCACAGCAGCTCCGCCGAGGGCCGGAACTCCACGCTCTCGCGCAACGCGAAGGCCTGCAGCCGGTCCAGCGCCGCGCCGGCCGCCTCGTCGTCCCACGCCGCTGTCTCCGCCGCAGGGTCACCCGTGACCTCGACGTCGACGTGCACCTTGCCGCGGCTCGCCGCCCCGCGGACCAGCTCTCCCATCGCGGCCTCCAGGGAGGACCACGATTCCGGGAGCGCGAACGTCAAATCGAGGCTGCGGCGGTTCACCGAGCTGACCTGCACGGTGAGAGTGTGGCCCTCGAGCTCGGCGGTGGCCCGCCCGTAGCCGGTCATGCTCCGCATCGCGGGTCAGCGCCGGCCGAGGAGGGCCTGCACCTGTTGGACGTCCTTGTCGCCGCGGCCGGAGAGGTTGATCACCAGCACCTCGTCGCGCCGCATCGCGCGGGCGCGCTTGAGGCCGTGAACGAGCGCGTGGGTACTCTCGAGGGCCGGGATGATGCCCTCCAGGCGCGAGCAGAGCTGGAAGACCTCCAGCACCTCGTCGTCCCCCGCGTGCGCGAACTCGATGCGACCCTGCTCGCGGTAGAAAGCGTGCTCGGGCCCGATCGCGGCGTAATCGAGGCCGGCGCTCACCGAGTGGGTCAACTCGATCTGGCCGTCGTCGTTCTGGAGGATGAAGGTCTTGCAGCCCTGAAGGACGCCGAGCTTGCCGCCCTCGAAGCGGGCGGCGTGTTCGCCCCGGCGGATGCCACGGCCGCCGGCCTCGACGCCCACCAGCCGGACGCCGGGCTCGTCAAGGAACTCGAAGAAGAAACCCATCGCGTTGGAGCCGCCGCCAACACAGGCGATCATCTCGTCCGGCAGGCGGCCCTCGCGGGCGAGGATCTGCTCGCGCGTTTCCTGGCCGATCACCCGGTGGAAGTCGCGGACCATCATCGGGTACGGGTGGGAGCCGAGGGCCGAGCCGAGGATGTAGTGCGTGCCGCGAACGTTGGTCACCCAGTCGCGCATCGCCTCGTTGATCGCCTCTTTGAGGGTCTTCTGGCCGGCCTCGACGCCGCGGACCTCGGCGCCCATCAGGCGCATTCGGAAGACGTTGAGCGCCTGGCGCTCCATATCGACGGCGCCCATATACACCACGCAGGCGAGGCCGAACTTCGCGCAGACCGCGGCGGTGGCGACGCCATGCTGGCCGGCGCCAGTCTCGGCGATGATGCGCTGCTTGCCCATCCGGCGGGCGAGGAGCGCCTGGCCGAGAGCGTTGTTGATCTTGTGGGCGCCGGTGTGGAGCAGGTCCTCGCGCTTCAGGTAGATTTTCGCGCCCCCGCAGTGGGCGGTCAGTCGCTCGGCGAAGTAGAGCTCGGTCGGGCGGCCCGCGAACTCCTTGAGGTGGTGGCGCAGCTCGCGGTAGAAGGCCGGGTCCTCGCGGGCCACGGCATAGGCCGCGCCGAGGTCGTGGAGCGCGGTCATCAGCGTCTCCGGGACGAACACGCCGCCGTAGCGGCCGAAATGGCCGCCCGGGTCGGGCTGGCGGAGACGGGGGGGGGGCGCTTCGGCGACGGCAGACATCTGGGGAGACGCAACGCCCGGCGCGCTGGATGGCAAACTGTTTCCCGCCTTCAGCGGACGGCGTGGGCGCGGATGTAGTCGCGGATCGCGCCCGCGTCGGCCGGCAGCCGGTGGCGGGCGATCGGGCGGGACTTGAGCGCCTCGAGGCTCGGGTGCACCGGCTCAAGGCCGATCGCGGCGCGGAGCGTGTCGGGAAACTTGGCCGGGCTGGCCGTCGCGAGGACGACGCTGGGCCGGTCGGCCGCCAGATCTTGGAAGCCGCAGGCGGTATGCGGGTCGGCGACGTAGCCGAACTCGCGGTGGACCCGGGCGATGAGCCCCGGGATCTCGGCGTCCGTGGCGCGGGAGGCGCGGAGGCCGTCGGCGCGGAAGCCAGGGAGGCGCACGGCGCCGTCACGGCGGAAGGCGGCCATCACCTCGCGCACCCGGGCGGGGTCGCGGTCGACGGCGTAATACAGGAAGCGCTCGAAGTTGGAGGCGACCTGGATGTCCATCGAGGGGGCGAGGCTGGGCTGGACGGCGCCAAGCCGGTATTCGCCGGTGGTGAAGAGCCGGTGGAGGATGTCGTTCTGGTTGGTGGCGACGCGGAAGCCAACGAGGGGCACGCCCATCCGACGGAGCAGCCAGCCCGCGAACACGTTGCCGAAGTTGCCCGTGGGGACGACAAACTCCGCCGTGTCGCGCTCGGCCGGCGGTAGGCGCAGCCAGGCCCAGAGGTAGTAGACGCACTGGGCGAGGATACGCGCGAGGTTGATCGAGTTGACCGCTGACAGCCGGTGCCGGACGCGGAAGTCCTGGTCGGCGAAGATCTCCTTCAGGGCGGCCTGGGCGTCGTCGAAGGTGCCGTCGACCGCGAGGGCGTGCACGTTGGCGGCGCCGGAGCAGGCCATCTGGCGCTCCTGCAGCGGGGAAACCCGGCCAAAGGGATAGAGAATGAAGATGGCGGTACCGGGACGTCCGAGCAGACCGTGGATAGCGGCGGCTCCGGTGTCGCCGGAGGTGGCGCCAAGGACGTTGATTGCCTCGCCCCGGACGCGGCACTGGTGGCCGTAGAGCTCGCCGAGCAGCTGGAGCGCGAAGTCCTTGAAGGCGAGGGTCGGCCCGTGGAACAGCTCGAGCACGTGCAGCCCGGGCCGGAGCGTGCGCAGGGGGGCGATGTCCGGGTGCGTGAAGCGCGGATGGCTCGCAACGACGAGCGCGCGCAGCGTGGCGGGAGGGATGTCAGTGGCGAAGTGGCCGAGGAACTCCGCGCAGAGCCCGGGGTAATCGAGCGCGGCGAGGCGCGGGAGGTCGCCGGAGAGGTCCGGGAGCGATTCGGGCAGGTAGAGTCCGCCGTCCGGCGCAAGGCCGGTGGCGACGGCATCGCCAAAACCGAGCGGCGGCGTCTGCCCGCGGGTGCTGAGGAACCGCATCAATCGGGTCCTCAGCCGGCGTCGAGGCCGAAGGCAGCGTGGGCAGCGCGGGCTGCCTCGTCGGCGCGGTCCCGGGCGATGATGACCGAGATCTTGATCTCCGAGGTGCTGATCAGCTCGAGGTTGATGCCGGCGCGGGCGAGCGCGTCAAAGAGCGTGGCGGCGACCCCGCTGTGGGTGCGCATCCCGACGCCGACCACCGAGAGCTTGGCGACGTGCTCGTCGAAGCAGATCTCCCCGCCAGTCTCACGGAGGGCAGGCGCGAGGGCGGCCACGGCGCGGTCCTTCTCCGAAAGCGGGACGGTGAACGACAGGTTCGCCAGCCCGCCGCGGCCGACGTTCTGCACGATCATGTCCACGTTGATGCTGGCCTCGGCCAGCGCGCGGAAAACGCGGGCGGCGGAGCCGGGCTTGTCGGCGATGCTGCTAACGACGACCTTGGCCTGATCCTTGTCGACCGCGACGCCGCGGACGACGACCTTCTCCATATAGGCGACTTCCTGTTTCACGATGGTACCTGGGTTTTGGTTGAAGGCGGAGCGGACCTCAAACACGACGCCGTACTTGGCTGCGAACTCGACCGAGCGGGTCTGCATCACCTTGGAGCCGAGCGAGGCAAGCTCAAGCATCTCGTCGTAGCTGATCTCCGGCAGCTTGCGGGCGGCAGCGACCACGCGGGGATCCGCGGTGTAGACCCCGTCGACGTCGGTGTAGATCTCGCACTTGTCGGCCGAGATGGCGGCGGCGAGGGCGATGGCAGTGAGGTCGGAGCCGCCACGGCCGAGGGTGGTCACCTGGCCATCGTCGTTGATGCCCTGGAAGCCGGCGACGATGACGACGTTGCCACCGGCGAGGTCCTTCTCGAGCGGGGCGGCGTTGATCGTGCGGATCTTGGCCTTGGTATGGACCTTGTCGGTGAAGATGCCGGCCTGCGCACCAGTATAGCTCACGGCGCGGACGCCGATGCCGTGGAGGGCCATCGCAGTGAGGGCGATCGTCTCCTGCTCGCCGATGGCGAGGAGCTGGTCGAGCTCGCGCTCGCTCGGCAGGGGGCAGAGGGCCTTGGCGCGGGCGATGAGCTCGTTGGTGACGCCGGCGCGGGCGGAGACAACGACCACCAGCTCGTTCCCGGCGTCGCGGGCGGACTTGATGCGGGAGGCGACGTTCCTGATGCGGTCGACGTCACCCACGGAGGTACCGCCGTATTTCTGGACGATGCGAGCCATACGGTGAGGGTCAGGCGCCGAAGTCGCCGATGCGCAGCAGCACCGGGTCCTCGAGGACGGAGGCGAGCGCGCGGAGCCCGCGCAGGGTGCGCCCGAGCGCGCGTTCGTCGCTCTCGTGGGTCGTGAGCACGAGCGAGGCGGCGCGCGCGCGCGCGGAGGGGCCCTGGGTGACGGTAGCGATGCTCACCTGGTGCCGGGCCATCGCGGAAGCGATCCGGGCCAGCACCCCAGGTTCATCGCACACCGTGAGGCGCACATAGTAACGACTACGGATGCGCTCGGGCGGGGCCGGGCGGCAGGCCGCGGGGGCCGGCGCAGGGGCGAGGGCCGCCGGCGCCGGGCGGCCGCCGCGGAGCAGCAGGGCGGCGTCCGCGAGGTCCGCCAGCACCGCGCTGGCGGTGGCGTCGCGGCCGGCGCCACGTCCGCTGTAAAGCGTGGTGCCGACGACGTCCCCGGTGACGGACACCGCGTTGAAGACGCCACTCACCCGGGCGATCACGCTGCCGGCGGGCAGCAGCGCGGGGTGGACGCGCACCGAGAGCTCGTCGCGGGTGTGGTCGCGGGTGATGACGGCGAGCAGCTTGATCCCGTAGCCGAGCGCCGCCGCATGGCGGAAGTCCGTGGGCGTGAGGCGGGTGATGCCCTCGACGATCATCCGGTTCGTGGGCACCCAGACGCCGTGGGCGAGCCAAGCGAGAACGGCCGCCTTGTGGGCGGTGTCCCAGCCCTCGACGTCGAGGGACTCGTCGGCCTCCGCGTAGCCCAGCCGCTTGGCCTCCGCGAGGACTTCGGCGTAATGGGCGGCCCGCTCCTCCATCTGGGTAAGGATGTAATTGCAGGTGCCGTTGAGGATCCCGTAGATGAGCGGGAAGCGGTTGGCGACCAAGCCCTCGCGAAGGGCCTTCACGATCGGGATACCGCCGGCGACGGACGCCTCGAACAGGAATTGGCCGCCGTGACGGCGGGCGGTGGCGAGGAGCTCGGGCCCGTGCTCGCAGATTAGGGCCTTGTTGGCGGAGACAACCACCTTACCCAGCCGCAGCGCGGCGAGCGTGACCTCGCGGGCTAGGCCAATGCCCCCCATCAGCTCACAGACCACGGGCACGGCGGGATCGCGGGCGATCGCCAGCGGATCGGTGCTTAGCACGCCGCGCGGGAGGCGGACATCGCGACGGCGCCGCGCATCCCGCACGGCCACGCGGGTGACGCGGAGATCCACCCCGAGGCGGGCGCGGAGGAGGGCGCGGTTGGCCTCGAGATGCTGCCAGACGCCTTGGCCGACCGTGCCGAAGCCGCAGAGACCGAGGGGAAGGCTGGGCAGGGAGCTCATCGCCGATTCAGGTCTTGGGTCCGGAGCCCAGCCGCGGCTCCGAGCCGGCGAGGAGCCGGGAGATGTTGGTCCGATGGCGGAGGATGACAAAGCTGGCGGAGCCGCAGGCCACGCCGATCAGGAGGCCGGAGCGGCCCAGCACGATTGAAGCGGTGGCGAGGGCGACGGCGCCGAGCATCGAGGAGAGGGCAACGTAGCGAAAAAGCGCCAGCGTTAGTCCGAAGACGACGAGCGCGCACCCGGCGCCCGCGGGGAGCAGGACGGCGAACCCGCCGGCCGCTGTGGCAACGGACTTGCCGCCGCGGAACCCGGTGAAGCAGGAGAAACTGTGGCCGAGCAGCGCCCCCACGAGGCAGATCGTGCTCAGCAGTTCGAGGGCCCCCGCGCCGAACGGGCAATGCTCCGGTCCCAGCCAGAGCAGCAGCGGGAACAGGCCCGCCGCAAGCGCGCCCTTAGCGGCGTCGAGGAACAACACCAGCGACCCGGGGCCCGGCCCCAGCGCCCGGCGGACATTGGTGGCGCCCGCATTGCCGCTGCCCACCTTGAAGATGTCGACCCCCTTGGCGCGCGCCACCACGTAGGCGAACGGCAACGCCCCCAGCAGGTAGCCGGCGCCGGCGGCGAGGAAGTAGACGGGACTCATCGCGGGGAGCGGGCGCTCAGAGCTGCACGAACTTCGCCATCCGGATGGCGGCATGCCCCTTGATCTCGCGGCGGGCGGCCTCGCCCGGCTCGGTGTCCACGCGCACCACCATGTAAGCCGTGCCGCCCGGGGTGAGGCGCGAGAGCGACATATCGGCGATGTTGACGTCGGCGCGTCCGAGGATCGAGCCGACCGTGCCAACCATCCCGGGCTGGTCGATGTTCTCCAGCACCAGAAGCTTCCCCTCGGCGGCGACCTCGACCTCGCGGCCGTTGATCCCGACGATGCGTGGCACGTTAGCCTTCCCGATCAGCGTGCCCGCCGCCGAGTGCACCTGCCCCTCCGGGGTGATCGCCTCGACCTGGATCAGCTCGCTGTAATCCGCCTCGTCGGCAGACTGCGTCACCTCCGCGCGGATGCCGAGGCGCTGGAGAAGGACGGGGGCGTTGACGAAGTTGACCTCCTCGCCGCTGATGCGGCGCAGGAAGCCCCGCTCGATGGCGCGGGTGACCCCGTTAGTGTCGTGCTGGACCAGCTTGCCCCAATAGGTGATGCGGAGCTGGGCGATCTGCGGCGGGGCGATCTGCTGGACGAGGGTGCCCAGCTTGGCGCCGAGGTCGAGGTAGGGCCCGAGCACCTGGAGCGTGGCCGCGTCGATCGAGGGCACGTTGACGGCATTGCGGATCACCCCCCCCCGCAGGACGTCCGCGATCTGCTCAGCGATCTCAATGCCTACAGACTCCTGAGCCTCCGCGGTCGAGGCGCCGAGGTGGGGCGTGAGGACGACGTTGGCCAGCGCGCGCAGCTCGCTGTCCTTGGCGAGAGGTTCGTCCTCGAAGACGTCGAGCCCGGCCGCCGCGACCTGGCCAGACTTGAGCGCGGCGATGAGAGCGCTCTCCTTAATGATGCCGCCGCGGGCGCAGTTGAAGATCCGGAGCCCGCGCTTGCAGCGGGCGAACGCCGCCTCGTCGATCATATACCGCGTGTCCTCGGTCAGCGGCATATGGACCGTGATGTAGTCGGCCTGCCGGAGGACTTCGTCGAGCGAGACGCCTTCGACCTGCATCGCCTTGGCGCGGCTGGGGGCGAGGTAGGGGTCGTAGGCGAGAACGCGCATCCCGAAGGCCAAGGCGCGCTTGGCGACCTCGCCGCCGATACGGCCGAGCCCGACAATGCCGAGGGTCTTGCGGAAGAGTTCGATGCCGGAGAATGACTTGCGGTCCCAATGGCCGGCCCGCATCGAGGCGCAGGCTTGGGGCACCGGGCGCGCGCCGCAAAGCAAGTGGGTGAAGGTGAGTTCGGCGGTGGCGATGGTGTTGCCCGCGGGCGTGTTCATCACGACCACGCCGTGGTTGGTCGCCGCCTCCACGTCCACATTGTCAACCCCTACCCCGGCGCGGCCGACCACCTTAAGCAGAGGCGCCGCGGGGAAGACCTCCGCGGTGATCCGGGTCTCGGAGCGCACCGCGATGGCATGCACATCGCGCACCAGCTCGAGCACCCTCTCAGGTGAGGAGCCATAAGCCTCGACCACCTCAAAGCCCGGCTGCTGGCGCAGCAAGGCAACCCCCTTCGGCGAGATCTTGTCGGCAACGAGGACTTTCATCAGGAAAAATGGCTTTGAGCGAAATCCCGGCCGACGACCCAAGCAAGGAAAAGGTTTGGCCACGGGCGGGTGAAAAAAACTCGGAGCGATGCGCTCCGCCTTTGACAACCGCGGGCGCACGCGGCCATCTCGACCGACAATCGCCTTGGGCCGTCCCGCCCCCGCCGCCAGCGTTAGATGATGATGAGTCCCCCACCCCCGCTTCGCCTCCGGTTGGCTCTCGCGCTTGCCCCCGCCCTCCTGCTCCTCGTCGGCTGCGGCGGCCAGGCTCCCGCCAGCGGCGGGGGCAAGGCGGGCAAGGGCGCCAAGGGCGGCACCGCCCCCGTGCTGGTCGCGACGGCGGAACGCAAGGTCGTCCCCCTCGCCATCGAGGCGATCGGGGCGGTCGAGCCGATCCGCACCACCGCGGTCCGCTCTCAGGTCACTGGCACCCTCCTGAAGCGGGTCATCCGCGAGGGGCAGGACGTCAAGCAGGGCGACCTGCTCTTCGAGATCGATCCCCGCCCGTTCCGCAACGCGCTGCAGTCGGCCGAGGCCGAGCTCCAGAAGGTGCGGGTGCAGCTGGAGACCGCCCGGGCGCAGGTGGCCCGGTACCGGGGCCTGTCCGCGGACCAGATGGTGTCGAGGGAGCAATTTGAGAGGATCAACGACGCCGCACGCGCGCTCGAGGCCGAATCGCTGTCCGTGGAGTCGCGGCTCGCGACCGCCCGGATCCAGCTCGAGTACTGCTCGATCCGCGCCCCCCTCGCCGGCCGGGCCGGCCAGATCACCCTCCACGAGGGCGACATCGTGCGCGGCAATGACACCGGCGCGCCCCTCACCACCATCCATCAGCTGAGCCCGATCAATGTCACCTTCGGCGTGCCCCAGCAGTACCTTGGGGCCCTGCAGCGCTACCGCGCGTCCGGCCAGCTCGCCGTCGCCGCCACTCCGCCCGGCGCGGACGAGAAGCCCGAGCAGGGCGAACTGACCTTTCTGGACAACGCGGTCGAGTCCGCCACCGGAACCCTCCGCCTCAAGGCCGCCTTCCCCAACGCCGCGCAGCGGCTCTGGCCCGGGCAGTTCGTGAACGTGGCGCTGACCCTCGCCAACCCCGAAGTGATCGCGATCCCCGCCAGCGCCCTCCAGACCTCGCAGGCCGGCCAGCACGTCTTCGTGGTGAAGGCTGACCGCACCGCCGAGCTCCGGCCCGTGACCGTCGAGCGGACCGTGGGTCTGGAGGCGGTCATCACCAAGGGCCTGGCGCCGGGCGAAACGCTCGTCACCGAGGGCCAGCTGCGGGTGGTGCCGGGCCGCGCGGTCGACATCCGCGACCCGGCGGGCGGCCCCCGCCCTGCCACGAGGTCCGCCAAGGGCCCGAAGGAGGGCAAGGGCGGGCAGGAGGCGACGCAGCCGTGAACATTCCCGAACCCTTCATCCACCGCCCGGTGATGACGACCCTCGTCACCGCCGCCATCACGATCTTCGGGTGGATGGCCTACCAGAAGTTGCCGGTCAACGACCTGCCCAGCGTCGACTTCCCCACCATCTCCGTCTCGGCGAGCCTGCCCGGGGCCAGCCCGGAGACGATGGCCGCCTCGGTGGCCACCCCGCTGGAGCAGCAGTTCTCCAGCGTCGCCGGCATCGAGGCGATGACGTCCGTCAGCTCCCTCGGCAGCACGCAGATCTCGATCCAGTTCAACCTCGACCGGAACATCGACGCAGCGGCCCAGGATGTTCAGTCGGCGATCGCGGCCGTCCAGCGCCGGCTCCCGCGGGACATGCCGAACCCGCCGACGCTGCGGAAGAACAACCCGGCGGAAGACTCGATCATGCTCCTTTCGCTGACCTCCGAGACGCTGATCCTGTCGGAAGTGAACGAGTACGCTGAGACGGTCCTCGCCCAGCGGATCTCGACCGTCGACGGCGTCTCGCAGGTGGGCGTGCTCGGCGCCCAGAAGTACGCGGTGCGCGTGCGGCTGGATCCGCGGGCGCTGGCCGCGCGGGGCATTGGCATCGACGAGGTGCGCTCCGCCCTCGACAACAACAACGTTAACCTACCGGCCGGCACGATCGACGGCGCGCACAAGGCGACGACCTTGCTGGCGACCGGGCAGTTGCGGAACGCGGAAGGGTTCCGGCAGGTAATCGTGAGCTACCGCAACGGCGCGGCGGTGCGCTTGGGTGACGTGGCGCGGGTGGAGGACGGGGTGGAAAACGAGAAGTCAGCCAGCTGGTTCGACCAGCGCCTTCGCGAAGACGGCACCGCGGATCCCGGCTTAGCCACCGGGGTGAACCCGCGCCGGGCCATCCTGCTCTCCGTTCAGCGCCAGCCGGGGATGAATACCATCGCGGTCGTCAACGGGATCAAGGCGCTGCTCCCAGCGTTCCAGGCGCAGCTGCCGGACTCGATCAAGCTGGAGGTCTTACTCGACCGCTCGGAGGCGATCCGGGAGTCGGTCCGCGACGTGAAGTCCCACCTGCTGATGGCGATCCTCCTCGTGGTGCTGGTGATCTTCCTGTTCCTCCGCAGCCTCTCGGCCACGATCATCCCGAGCGTCGCAATGCCGATCGCCATCATCGGCACCTTCGGGGTGATGTACTTCTGCGGCTTCAGCATCAACAACATCTCCCTGCTGGCCCTTACCCTCTCGGTGGGCTTCGTGGTCGACGACGCCATCGTGATGCTGGAGAACATCGTCCGCCACATTGAGGCGGGCGATCACCCGATGACCGCCGCGCTGAAGGGCTCCCGCGAGATCGGCTTTACCATCGTGTCGATGACCATCTCCCTAGTGGCAGTGTTCATCCCCGTGCTGTTCATGGGCGGGATCCTCGGCCGCCTGCTGCACGAGTTCGCCGTGACGATCGGTGCCGCGATTTTGGTCTCCGGCGTGGTCTCGCTGACGCTCACCCCGATGCTGTGCAGCCGCTTCCTGCGGCCCCGCGCTCACGACCACCGGCCGGGACGTTTCTACGTCGCGATGGAGCGGGTCTTCGACGCCAGCGTTCGCCTCTACGAGCGCACGCTGCGCAACTCCCTCCGCTTCCGAGGCACCGTGCTGGCGGTAGCCGCGGCGACGGTCGGTCTGACCCTCTGGCTGCTAGCCATCGTGCCCAAGGGCTTCATCCCCACGGAGGACGGCGGCCGCCTGATGGTCTCGATCGAGGGCGCGCAGGACGCCTCCTTCGAGGCAATGGTGCGCAACCAGCGGGCGGTGATCGCCGCGGTGTGGCGCAACCCCCACGTCGACAACGTCTCGGCCTCAGTCGGCTCCTTCGGGCGCTCCGGTGGCGGCAGCGGCAACACCGGACGGATGTACATCGGTCTCGTGTCGCGCGACCGGCGGCCCCACGCCAGCGTCGTGGCGCAGCAGCTCCGTGCGGAGACCGCCGCCATCCCGGGCGTGAAGGTGTTCCCGCAGGTGCCGCCGGCCATCCGGCTGCAGAGCCGGGGCGCCTCCTCGGTCTTCCAGTACACGCTTTCCGGCAGCGATCTGCAGGAGCTGTACAAGATCACGCCGGAGATGCTTGACCGCGTGCGGGGGATCCCGGGGGTGATCGACGTCAACTCCGACCTCCAGATCACCAGCCCGCAGCTGATCATCGACATCGACCGCGACAAGGCCTCGTCGCTCGGGCTCAACGCCCATCAGGTCGAGGACACCCTTTACAGCGCGTTCGGCTCCCGGCAGGTCTCGACCATCTACACCTCGACCAACCAGTACGCGGTCATCCTTGAGCTAGACTCGAAGTACCAGCGCGACCCCGCCGCGCTCTCGCTGCTCTACCTGCGTAACCGCGAGGGGCGCCTGATCCCCTTGGAAGCGGTCTCGCGCCTCCGGCCCACGGTGGGGCCGCTGACGGTCGCCCACATGGGCCAAGTGCCGGCGGTGACGATCACCTTCAATCTCGCTGACGGCACCGCGCTGAGCGAGGCAACAAACGAGATCGAGCGGATCGCCCGCGAGGTGCTGCCGCCGACGGTGTCCGGTACCTTTCAGGGCGCCGCCGCCGCGTTCACCAGCTCACTTAACGGCCTCGGCTGGCTGCTGCTGGTCGCCGTGCTGGTGATCTACCTCGTCCTCGGGATGCTCTACGAGGACTTCATCCACCCGATCACGATTCTCTCCGGCCTGCCGGCGGCGACTTTCGGGGCGATCGCCACGCTGCTGGCCTTCGGGCAGGAGCTGAACATCTACGGCTATGTCGGGCTGATCATGCTGATCGGCATCGTGAAGAAGAACGCGATCATGATGATCGACTTCGCCCTCGACGCGCAGCGCCACCACGGCAAGGCGCCGGCCGACGCCATCTTCGAGGCCTGCATCGTGCGCTTCCGGCCGATCATGATGACGACCTTCGCGGCCCTCGCCGGCACCTTGCCGATTGCGCTCGGCTGGGGAGCCGGCGCCGATTCGCGCCGCACCCTCGGGCTCGCCGTCTGCGGCGGGCTCGTCGTTTCCCAGCTGCTGACCCTCTACATCACCCCGGTCTTCTATCTCTACTTAGAGCGCTTCGCCCGCCACCTCACCCCGCGGTCCGCGGCCGACTACGAGCGGGAAGCCGCGGCCGCCGCCCAGCCCCGGATCGCCAAATGAGCCTGCCCCGCCGCCTGCTCCTGCTCGCCTTCCTCGCCGCCGGCGCCGCTGCGGGCGCCGCGCCGGCCAAGTGGGCCGCGTCAATCGACGCCTTCACCCGGGCCGACGCCGCGAACCCGCCGCCGCGCGAGGCCGTGCTCTTCGTGGGCAGCTCCTCGATCGTGCGCTGGAAGAGCCTCGCCCGGGATTTCCCGGACGTGCCGGTGATCAACCGCGGGTTCGGCGGCTCGGGACTGGCCGACAGCGTCCACTACCTCGACCGCCTCGTGCTTCCGCACCAGCCGCGCGTGGTGGTACTCTACGCTGGGGAGAACGACCTGCAGGCCGGCGCCACCGCGGAGGAGGTGCACGCGCGCTTCCAGGCCTTCCGTCAGGGGCTCCACGCCGCCCTGCCCCAGACCCGGCTGGTGTTCATCGCGATCAAGCCCAGCCCATCCCGCGCGAAGATCCGCGCCCAGATCGACCGGGCCAACGCGCTCATCGCGGCCACCTGCCGCGAGGATCCGCGGCTGGCCTTCGCCGACGTCGTGCCCCCGATGCTCGACGCCGCCGGGCAGCCGCGCCCGGAGCTGTTCGTCGCGGACCGGCTGCACCTCAGCGAGGCCGGGTACGCTCTCTGGCGGCCGATCGTCGCGGCCCTCCTGCGTTGAGCGCGCGGCCGCGGCACGGCGCGCTTGCCCGGAGCGGTGGCGCGCCGCTGAATGCCCCGTGGTCCCGCCCCCCAATTCCCCCGCCGCGCGCCTCGCGCGCCAAGTCGAGTTCCTGGTCGAGTGCGACCGCCTGAAGGAGATCTGCCGGCAGACGCTCGTCACCGGCAGCCGCCGCCGCGAGAACGACGCCGAACACTCCTGGCACCTGTGCCTCTGCGCGGTGGTGCTCGCCGAGCACGCCAACCACCCGGGCTTGGACATCCTCCGCGTGCTGCAACTGCTGATCGTGCACGATTTGGTGGAGATCGACGCGGGCGACACCTTCGCCTACGACGAGGCGGCAATGGCGACCCAGCGGGAGCGGGAGACGCGCGCCGCGGAACGGATCTTTGGCCTGCTGCCGCCGCCGCAGGGGGCGTGGTTCCGGGAGCTGTGGGAGGAATTCGAGGCGCGCGCCACCCCGGAATCGCGATTCGCCGCCGCGGTCGACCGCTTCCAGCCGATGCTGCTCAACTGCCACACCGAGGGCGACGCCTGGCGGCGCCACGGCGTGACCGCGGACCGGGTGATCGCGCGCAACCGCCACATCGGCGACGGCTGCGCCGAGCTCTGGCGCTACGCGGAGCGGATGGTCGCTGAGGCGGTCGCGCAGGGCCATCTGGCGGCGGGAGCCGCGGCGCCCAAGCCGCGGGGCTAGGGCGAACCCCCTTCCCGCGCCGCGTGAGCCCAGATTTCCTGTTTCCGCCGGCTTCGCCCGGGCGGGGAGGCCGCTCTACTTGCGGCCAACCCGAACGGCTGGCCCGCTTGACTTAGCGCCCACACCAACCTCGTTCCCGAGCACCCGCACCCACAAATGTACCTGCTCACCCGCCTCCGCCCGGTTTTCCTGACCCTGCTCGTGGACGCCGCGGCCCTGACCTGCGCCCGTGGCGCGGCGGCCGCGGCCCCGGAAACGGTGATCCTCAGCCCCTTCGAGGTGAAGAGCGCACAAGACTTCGGCTACCGCGCCGGAGCGGCCGTCACCGGCACCGGCACCGCGGGCCTGATCAAGGACACCCCGCTCAACATCAGCATCGTGCCGCAGGAACTGGTCGCGGACCAAGCGGGCAACCAGCTCGTCGACGTTCTCCGGGGCGCGAGCTCGGTGGCGCTGCACGTGAAAGACGAGAGTCAGATTCTCATCCGCGGCTACACCGGCCCGCAGTTCGTCAACGGCCTGCCCGCCGGCCAAGGCCTCGCGCTTTACGACGTGGACCGGGTCGAGGTGGTGAAGGGACCCAACGCAGTGTTCGCGGGCATCTCCAACCCGGGCGGTACGGTGAACCTGATCAAATTCAAGCCTTCCTTCGCCCCCCGGAACTCGCTGAACCTCAGCTACGGCACCTACGACCACCGCCGGGCCGTTCTCCGCCTCTCCGGCCCGCTGCTCGGCTCCCAGCTCGCGTACAGCCTCGTCTACGGTACGACCGATGAGCAGAGCGCGATCGATTACATGTTCACGCGCGAGCAATTCTATTCCGGCGCGCTGACCTGGCGCCCGCTGCCCGGCCTACGCTTCACCGCGCGCTACGGACTGCTCGACCGCGAGGGCGGCCGCCGTCCCCATACCGTGGTCAGCCACCCCCTGTTCCAGGAGAGGGACCGCGAGGCCATCCGGCTCTTCGACCAGCTGGGCCTCCCGCGCCCGGCCAGCTACCCGCAGCTGGAGAACGGCGCCGTGCGCACGCCAGCCGGAGCACCCATCACCACGGGCCGGCCCGCCCCCGAGGGCGTTGACGCCTACATCACGCGAACCTTGGGCGCGAGCGTCGCGCCCTACCCAGGAATCTACTCCCGCGATTTCTTCCCGGACGACTCCTTCAACTACAACGGGCCCGATGGGCGCGACAACTATCGCAATCAGAACAGCGGCTTCGAGGCCGAGTGGCTAGCCTCGCCCACCCTCGCGCTCCGTGCCCTCTTCCAGCAGGTCAACAGCAGCCGGATGCGCCGGGAATTCAACGGCCTGCGTCCCGTCGCCGGGCAGCGCCTGCGGAGCACCATCTCGGACTTCAAGCCCGGCGGGCTTAACTTCTCGGCCAAAGTGGAGGCCGCGTCCAAGCTGAACCTCGAGCGCGCGGGGCGGCACGACCTCCTCGCCGGCTTCCAGCACGACGGCGGCAAGGAGGTCATCAGCCCGATCACCGTCGCCACCACCCGGATCCTGACCTGGGTGCCGGGCGCGCCTCCGATTCCCAGCCTGCTCCAGCTGATGCGCGACCAGTACGGCCCGACCTACACGGAGCCCGGCGTCATCCGCAAGGGGGGAGCCCACTCCAACTCCTACTACGGCGTCGTGCAGTCGTCCTTCCTCGGTGACCGCCTCCGCACCCTGGTGGGCGGGCGGCACATCACCAACCATCGGCCGACCGACGACAACCGCGACGGCCGGGACGAGAGCTTCAAGGTCAGCCGCTTCGTGCCGCAGTTCGGCGCGCTTCTCCGCGTGACCCCTGGGGTTAGCCTCTACGCGAGCGCCAGCCGCACCTTCGTGCCGCAGCGCCAGCAGACCGCGGACCTCGCCGCGATCCGCACGAGCCAAGGCGATCCCACCTCGCCCAACTACCGTCCGCCGGCAGTGGTGCCGGTGCAGTTCCTCACCGCCGACCTCGAGGGCAAGGGC
>Ga0194115_10003651_pt1 | contig 17168 bp, 17 predicted proteins | sample TA2MahsurfametaG_3_FD_148656 | JGI IMG/M metagenome (GOLD analysis project Ga0194115, IMG submission 148656) | Freshwater microbial communities from Lake Tanganyika, Tanzania - TA2015002 Mahale S4 surface | ecosystem: Environmental > Aquatic > Freshwater > Lake | place: Tanzania: Lake...
GACCGGAAACGGCACAGGCGCTCGGACGATCAATCATGGTCTGGGCGTCACGCCAGAGTTTATGATGTTGCGCGGCACCGACGCTCGCGCATGGGCGTGCTGGTTTAATAGCATGACCAGCGCAGCTTACTACATGGACCTCGGCACCTATGCTGCCGAAGCCGTTGACACCACGATGTTCGACAGTACTGCGCCGACATCCACCACGTTCCGCGTCGGCAGCTACAACAATATCAACGCAGTTACCTACGTCGGTTACTTCTTTTCGTCAATTGCTGGATTCTCCAAAATCGGCAGCTACACCGGCAACGCTTCAACGGACGGACCTTTTACGTTTTGCGGATTTAGGCCAAGACTCGTCATCATCAAGGATGTGACCACCGCCAACCTTGGGTGGCGCTTATATGACAGCGTCCGCGAAACCTCCAACGAAATGGGCGGCGGCCTTGAAGCTGCATCAACAGCAGCGGAAAGCTATGCGACTTCAGTTCGCGCACTGGATTTTCTTTCCAATGGGTTCAAGATCCGGGTTTCTGCCTCTGGCTTAAACGGATCTGGAGTGAAGTTCGCATACATTGCATTTGCTGAAAACTCCTTCAAATACGCGAGGGCGCGATGAGATTCTCTCTCCCTGACGGCCAGACCGTTCGCATCGATCAATCATTTGTATTGAATGAGATCCAGTATCCATCCAACTGGATACGATCCATGACTGTTGCAGAGCGAGTTGAGTTTGGAGCAATTGAGCTTCCAGAAGATCCCGTTCCCGAGCCTACTCCTTATGTTCCGACTGCTCTTGATGCGATCAGGAACCTTGAGGCTTCCGTCACTCCCCGCAGGCTTAGGGAGGCAGTTCTTACTGAGGAAGGAAAAATTTGGCTTGCTAATGTAGATTCTCAGATAGCAACTCTTAGACAATCTATTCCGTCCGTTTACTCTCCTAGCCAAGAGACGCCGCAAACATGAAGATTTGCGTCTACGCAATCAGCAAGAACGAACAGCAGTTTGTTCAAAGATTCTGCGAGTCTGCCAAGGACGCAGACCTAATCCTGATTGCCGATACTGGGAGTACTGATGATACGGCTGAAGAAGCTCGTCGCTGGAAGCAAAACTCCATCGATGCTAGGGCCAATCTCATGGTCCACGACATCTGCATCACTCCTTGGCGATTCGATCTGGCGCGGAATGCCGCTCTGGCCCTGATCCCTCGCGACATTGATGTCTGCATCAGCCTAGATCTAGACGAAGTCATGGAGCTCGTAGTGGGGGTGCTGCTGGATCTACCGGACCTACTGGATCTGTTGGTACGCAAGGAAACTCCGTTTCTGACAACTCCAATATTACATATATTGCTACAGGGACCCGAAACGGACCAATTTCATAAATATAGGTGTTAGGTGTATAAAACTATTTATAACGACCCCAGAGAACGAGAACAAACTACATATAGCTGGGCATACTGGGATCAGGCTTTTACCTCAGAGGAGTTAGACTCTATAGTTCAATATTGTCAAAAACAAGGAACAGAGACTTCATGTATCTTGGGCACTACAGATCAAAAAGATACAGAGCGTGTGCGTATATCTGATGTCAAGTTTCACCAGAGAACTAGTGAAACTTCTTGGATCTTTGACCGTTTTAACGATATAATTGTAAGACTTAATGAACGTTTCTACGGTTTTAATCTTAATGGTTATGAAAGTTTTCAGTATACTGAGTATGACAGCTCTAAGCTAGGTAAATATGATTGGCATATGGATACTCAGATGGGAGTAAATACCTTAGGAGCAACTAGGAAACTATCTGTGGTGTTAAATCTTACCGAACAAGGTCAAGACTATGAGGGTGGTAACTTCAACCTCAACGTAGGGATGGAAGAAGAGCCAGAAAATGTACCTCTATCCCGTGGTAGAGTTATAGTATTTCCTTCATGGATGATACATAGAGTGACTCCCGTAACCCAGGGTATAAGACGTTCTATAGTTATATGGGTAATCGGACCAAAATTTATATAAAGGAATAGAGTGTTTTTAGCATTTTTACCAAGACCTCAAAAAGTAGTTAAGATCACTAGTCCCACAAGTGATGTAAACCTCTATACATCTTCATCTTCTCCTAATTTTCCTCTAGATGTATATTGTTTTGTTAGCGCCGCTGTTTCTGGATCTAGTGTAGCTACTCCTGCGTTTCAAACGGGCTCACCCTGGAAAGGTGGAACCTCACTCTATATACGTAATTCAAGCACTATTACTGGAGCTACCGGAACCACCGGTTCAAATGGAGCTGGTGGGGCTGGTGGTATTGGAGGTATTGAGAGTCCTGCTATTACATCTACCGTAGGTAGTGCTGGTGGAAGCGGCACTCCTGGCGGTACCGGAGGCACGGCTTTAACTGTCAGCACAGTAGCCGGTCTCATTACGCTTGTTGATAATACAGGGGGGTCTATCATAGGAGGCACTGGTGGACCAGGAGGCACGAGAGGTGGAGGAGGAGGCGGTGGAGGAGCATCTGGTCATACTAATGTCCCTAGTAAAGGTAAAGGTGTCCCTAAAGGTTCATTTATTACCGAATTTTTTCGAGGAGGTGGAGGCGGAGGTGGAGCAGGTGCCCCTGTAGGCACTGGCGGTGCAGGTAATACTCCAGGAAGTAGCGGTACCAGTTCTACAGGGGGAGCAGGAAGTCCAGGAGGAGGTGGTAGTAATTCTGTGGCAGGAGGAGGAGGACCAGGAGGTCCCCTTGGGCAAGCTGGTACAGCTGGAGGGTCTAATCCCTCGTATACTGCAGGTAGCACTTATGGAGGTAGAGCAGGAGGACCTGCAGGCCCTTCTAACGGCAGCACAGGACCGCAAGGAAACTCTGTTTCCGGTAACTCTAATATTAAATACATTGCAACTGGCACTAGAACTGGACCTATTAGTTGATATCACACGCCTTATTTCCTACTCTTGTTGGAGAGTGGCGACACCCTAATCATCAAGAGGTAAAAAAACAGTTTTTTAATAATGCATTACGTCATTTTGATAAATATGGATACAGTATGGAGACTACGGGAGATGTAGATATCCATCTTGACCCTGAGTTTGATGTTTTGTTTGATTTCGTAGCCCTGTGCGCTAATGAGTATATTGATAAAATCAGTCTTGATAGATCTGTGTTTAGTCTTAATCTTATCAAAACATGGTTAAACGTTATTACAGAGTTTCATACTCCTCACCATAATCATCAAGATGCGCACCTCTCTTTTGTATACTATGTGCAAATTCCAGAAGGATTAGAAAAACCTATATATTTCTCTAGTGAACATAAGCCTAACGACTTGTTCCACGGTATGACTAATGCCAATATTGTAGAGTGGAATACTTGGAATAGTCCAACCTGGTTTTTTAAACCCGAAGAGGGACAACTATTTATGTTTCCAGGCAAGCTCTATCACCATACAGCAGGCTATGGATCTGGTCAGCCAGATATAGGGTGTAAAACTCTCGACGATCTCAAACCTAGACGTATTTCTATTGCAGGTGATTTTTTACTAACATATAATCGTCGTATAGGACGTGCCTATGGAATTCAACCCGTCTCTAACTGGAGACAATATAATTAACAGGAGACACTATGACAGTTAAGTTTAGAATTTTAAATAAAGAGCTAGATCAACACTCCGTTGTAGTTAGATACTACACTGATTACCTTTCAGAAGATGATCTTGCTACTTCTTTTACAGTTGATGATAAGGGAAACAACATCATTCAGAGAGGCGAGGATGGTAAACCTCTAAGATGTCAAACTGACTATAATATAAATATCTGGAATGTACAGGCTACTCAACAAGGGTCTAACTCTAATGCCATAGTAGATTATATTGGCAGGTCTGCTCCTTTTGACTGGTTTGAGCTTAAGTACGCGGTTATGAATGTTCAGATAAATACAGATATGGCACTTGTAGATTCTTTAATAGGTGTGGAGTATCAAGCAGAGAAGCCTGTAGTTGAGAGCCCAGTAGTTGAAGAGAAACCAGAGCTAACTGAGAACGAAATTGAAGCACTAATCAACTCCATGATATCTAACCTAGTATCTTCGAACACAACTAGTTCTAGCTGATGGATTATCTACTGTTAATTTAAACCTATTACAAAAACTCAAAATACTAGATAATGTTTATTGATTTAACAACTGCTACTTTTTTTGGTATAATTGCAGGTATTGTAGTAGGCCTATTACCTGGTTTTGGCGCTACTTCTCTATTAATATTATCTTTTCCTCTTATAACGGGCCATTCTCTTTTATTTTGTATAACTTTCTACTGTGTTTTATCTTCCGTAAGCCAATATTTTGGTAGTGTAACTACCTTATCTTTTGGCGTACCCGGTGAAAGTACAAGTTTACCTCTTTTAGAAGTAAGAAAAACTCTACAGAAATTAGATAAAATAGATGAGACACACTTTTTATGTGCTTATGGTAGTCTAGTAGCCTCTATTTTAAGTGGGCTTATTATTTTTCTATCTTTTAATATTTTTTCTCAGGCAATTTTCTACCTAAAAAGTTATATATCACTACTATGCGCTACTTTAGGTATAGTGCTATGCGTATTATACAGTAATAATAAGATGTTTATATCTGTTTGTTTTATCTTATTAGGATGGTTAATAAGTAAAATAGGATATGATGTGGTATCTAATCAGAATTTTTTAACTTTTGATAATGTTTACCTATATGCAGGCATACCTGTACTTCCAGCTATAATGGGTATATATGCAATTCCTAATATAATAAAAATATTTTACGAATTAGAAAAATTACCGGAAGTTTCGTATACATATAAAAAAGTACGAAATAAAGTGTATCTGATCCTTAAAAGCCACTGTACAATAGTTAGATCAACAATTATTGGTTTTATAAGCGGGTTGGTTCCTTATGTAGGCAATGGCATAAGTAGTTATATAGCTTTTTTAGTAGAGAAAAAAATAAAATTATCAGATCCTGTTATGCAAGCCGTTGCCGCTGAATCTGCTAATAATGCAGCTAATTTATCTGTGTTAGTGCCTTTAATTATTTTAGGAGTGGCAATAGTACCGAGCGAGTTTGTATTACTAGAAATAATTATGTCCAGTAATAAAAGTGTTTCTTGGAAATCTTTATTGGAGGACATATATTTAATATCAATATGTTTACTCCTAGCTAATTTATTAGCATTTGTTCTATCATGGAATATGTTGAAATATATTAACTTATTAATAACTAAGGTTAGAATATGGTTTCCAATATCAGTTGTAATACTTATAACTCTTGGTGTGTATAATGTTGGATTTAATTATGGGCAAGAATTGTATTATATTGTAGTACTAATAGTATTTTCTATATTCGGACTTATTTTAAGAAACTATGATTTATTACCTTTTGTATATGCTTTTTTATTGCAAAATAATATTGAACAAATAGTTTACAGAGTGTATAAAGTTTATTTTTGAGGGATCGTTATGAATAAGAAACTAGGGTACTATACAGTAGGCAATAAACAGTTTGAAAAGAAAATAGAAGCCCTCATCTATGCTACTAAAGTATATTATCTACTAAATACGACTCAAGAAGCAAAATCCTTAGTACATTGGTATTTTAATGACGAAATTTTTAATAGTTATAATTGGGCTGTAGAGCCTGAGCAGTCTTTAAAAACCTTGTATTATCAGAGAGCTAAACAACTCCGAGAACAATATGATTACATCATAATCAGTTATAGCGGAGGTGCTGATAGTCATAATATAGTTATGTCTTTTTTAGATCAGGGATTGCATATAGATGAGTTATATGTATTGATGATGGAAAGAGATACTAATGAGTGGACTTCTATTGATATAAATAATACTTCTTCTTCTCTATCTTACGTTTCTGATAATTATTTCCAAACAGTCCCCAGATTAAAAGAAATAACTAATAGATCTCCTAACACTAAGATACGTTATCTAGATATGGCAGATATAGTATTTAAAGTATTTAATAATTTTGAAGATGAAAGTTGGGTCTTAAACATGAGAGAAGAACTAAATCCAGCAGACGTAGCTAGATATGCTTATTCTTATTATCCTGAGTTTAAAAAAAGTTTAGATAGATATAAAAATGTTAGTATTTTAGTAGGCATAGATAAGCCTAGGGTAGTAATAGATTCTAAGGACAGTTCAATATATATTAAATTTATAGATAGAATGACTAATGCCGTACCTATAGGAGAGTATATAAAAGAATATACTAATACTACTACAGAATTTTTTTATTGGAGTCCGGATGCTTGTGATTTATTATGTAAACAGGCTCATATATTAAAGAAATGGTTAAAAGCTAATCCAAATATACAAAGATTCTATGGAAGCGTTCCTCGTCCAAGCATGCTAAAGGATATGGGTCTAGGAATAGATTATGGTAGAGTATTTACAGAACGCATGATAGTTCCAATTATATACGACACTTGGGATACTAACTGGTTTCAGGCTACTAAAAATAGTAGAGACTGGTTTTTAGAATGCGACAATTGGTTTATAAAAGGGGCTAAGGGTTCTAAAGAACATTTTGCATGGTTAAGAGGTATTAAATATATAATTGATAATACTAGACCCTATATACAGTCACCAGCCGGGTTTCCTGATTCATTCACTCAGTGGTCTAAACACTATTATATAGGTAAGTTATATAATTAAAATTTTACAATCACATTTAATAAGGTTATTATATCTTTAATGTCTAAAAAGTATCGTAAACAGCAAGAAGAACAACCTAGATATCAAAAAAGTTTAATACCAAAAACGGAAAATCAAAGAACATATTATAGTAGTTTACAGGACTATCCGATTACCATCGGTATAGGTGCCGCGGGAAGCGGTAAAACATATATAGCTGCATATCAGGCTGCTTGGGAATATGAAAGGGGACTAGTAGACAAGATTATTTTAGTCAGACCTGCAGTCACCAATGAGAGTTTCGGATTCTTACCAGGAACTCTTGAAGAAAAACTAGACCCCTACATGCGACCTCTGTTTGACTGTCTCGAACAGAGGTTTGGTGTTAAAAAGTTAGACTCTATGATTCAACTAGGAGAGATAGAGCTAGCACCTCTAGCATTTATGCGTGGTAGAACTTTTAATAAGAGTTTTGTTATCTTAGACGAGGCCCAGAATTCTACCAGAGATCAGATGATGATGTTCTTAACTAGAATGGGAGAGGGTGTCAAGGTAGCTATAACTGGAGATCTTGATCAGAGTGATCTTAGACACGATAACGGTCTTGAGTGGGCTACAAGACAGCTATCTAAGTGCCCAAGTGTATCAATTGTAAGGTTTTACCAAGATGACGTTGTTAGAAGTCATCTTGTAAAAGAACTGATGAGGTATCTACAGTGAGTGATGATATTGATAAAGTAAAAGAAATCGCCTACAATAATAAATCTAGGCTAGATACACATGAGGCTCTCTGCACCCTTAGATATGAGCAAATTTTAGAAAAGTTAAATATTAGTAATAGCCAGATTGCGGCTCTTTCAGCTAAACTTGAAACATTGTCAACTTTAGCAGTGCAAGGAAAAACTTCACTTTCTACTACAATTTGGTTGCTTGGAGCAGGTGCAGGAGCGTTTACGTTTTTTATTTTTATACTTAAAACATTCAAAATTATTTAATGTCGTTTTTTAAGCTTAATATTCAAAAGTTACTCGAAAAAATACCCTCTAGATATTCTAGAGATGAAAAAGTAATATTTAATGACTCACAGTGGGGACTCTATAAGGGTCTTGAAAAACATCGTTTCTGGGTGCATATTGCCGCTCGTCGTACTGGTAAAAGCTTTGGAGCATCAATACTTGCGTTAGCTAAACTATTAGAACCTAATCAGCAAGTAATTGTTGTTGCACCAAATTTTACTCTTAGTTCCATCATATGGGACTATGTTACTGATTTAATTCAAGAGTTAAAGATAGAGTGTGATCGTTTTAATCAAAAAGATAAAGTTATTAAACTAATAAATGGGTCTACTTTTAGACTCTTATCTGCAAACAATAGAGACTCTTTAGTAGGCCGTGCAGCTAATTTTCTAATTGTAGATGAGGCAGCTGTTATAGATGATGATGAATATTTTACCAGAGATTTACGTCCTGCTCTTTCCACTTTTAACGATTCTAGGGCTCTTTTTATTACTACCCCAAGGGGAAGAAACAATTACATTTTTGGATATTTCAACCGCGGGTCTGATGAGCGTTATCCTGAGTGGGGTAGTTCTCTTTATACTTGGAGATCTAATCCCAAACTTTCTCTAACTGATATTGAAGAAGCTAAAAGCATTATGTCTCTTCAACTTTTTAGACAAGAATATGAATGTGAGTGGTCTACCTTTGAAGGTCAGATCTATTCAGTTGACGAGACTAGACACTTACACGACTTATCAGAGATTCAACCTAGAGACAGCCGTTTTGATTTCATTGGCGGTTTAGATATTGGATACAGAGACGAAACCGTGTTTTTAGTTATAGCCACGGACGGAGAGAGATATTACGTGGTAGATGAGTACGTTAGTAAAGAATCTACTACTTCCACACATGCTCAACATTTTAGAGAGCTAATTGATAACTGGGGTGTTAGCTCCATATACATAGATAGCGCTGCTCAGCAAATGCGAGCAGACCTTGCTTATGAATATGATATTTATTGTGAAAATGCTAATAAATATCAAAATGAAGGTATCGCTCATCTTCAAGCTCTTTTAGAACAAAATAGACTGGTTTTTAACATTCAGGCTCCTAGAACCTATCAGTCCATGTGCGCTTATCGTTGGAAAGATAGAGGTGAGTTACAGAAACCTCTACACGATTGGTCTTCTCACTGCTGTGACGCTCTTAGATATGCTATTTATACCCATACTAAAAACAAAGTTAGTATCTATGGATGAGAACTGTAAATAAAAAAGTTTAGACAATCTTACGCATGACTGATACCATATCGAATGAGGTATAAATTTGAGTGACTCATTTATCAATAAAACAAGAAGTTGGCTATCTGAAAAGCTAAATCCTGTTCAGTCTTCAATTGCTAGAGACGCTGGTTATCAAACTCCCGAAACAATCGTTGATTTTGAGAGAGCGTTTCGAGATGTAGAAGTTATTCGTCGTGCCGTAGACATTATTGTTGGCGCGTGCTCAAATGTACCTTTTGTTGTCGAAGGCGGAGCCGCACCTAAGAAAACTAATAAGCTACTTAATCTAAATCCTAATCCATTTGAAGACAGAGATCGTCTATTTCGTAGAGCTTTCTTAGACTATATGTTAGATGGTAACTGTTTCTTCTATTATGATGGGTCATCTCTATATGTGTTGCCTGCTAATGAAGTTGCCATTCAACCTGATGAAAAAACTTTTGTTAAAAAATATCAATATCAATTACGAAGTGGTTCTGTACTACATGGTTTTGATAAGCCAAAAGTTAATAATATAAACTTTGACCCAGACGAGATTATCCATGTAAAATCAGATAATGAAGATTCGATTTTTAGAGGAACTTCTAAATTAAAGCCTTTAAGAAGACTTATCGAACTTTATTTTGCTCTTACAGATTTTCAGAGACAGTTCTTTAAAAATAATGCTATACCAGGTATGGTACTTCAGACTGACTCGGTGTTAAGTCAAAAGGTTAAAGAAAGACTTTTAGAGGCTTGGAGAAATACCTATTCAAATATATTTCAAGGAGCTAGAAGTCCCGCTATTCTAGACGGCGGTCTAAAAATAGAAAAATTTAGTAGTGTCAATTTCAGAGAGCTTGATTTTGAGGCCTCAGTTGATAGATTACAACAAGATATGTGTAAGGCTCTAGGAGTACCATATGTCTTGCTAAAAAGTGGTAATAATGCTAACATTGATGTAAATGAGAAATTGCTTTACAATCATACCGTTTTACCCATATTAACAAGTTTTTGCAGTGCGTTTCAGTTATTTTTTGCGGGTGATGTAAAAATATACCCCGATAGGTATTCTATCGGTGCTCTACAACCGGATAACAGAACACAGGCAATGTATTACTCTACTCTAGTTAATACAGGTATAATAACACCTAACGAGGCTAGAGAAGGTTTAAGAATTGGTCGCTCTCTAGATCCAGACATGGATAAGATTAGAATTCCTCAGAATATAACCGGAAGTGCGACTAATCCTGCTACTGGTGGTAGACCTGCCGAGGAAAACACAATTGAACCTCCTATGGTTACAGAAGTAGACAATACACAAGGACCAACTAATGGATAAAAAATTCTATGTAAACGCTTCGTTTGAGTCCGACAGTGTTGAGAAAAAAGCTGGTAGCAGTTCTTTAAAAATTGCTGGTTATGCTAACACTGTAGATAAAGACAGAGCTGGAGACATCGTACTTCCCTCAGCTTGGGCTAAAGGCATTGACAGGTTTCGTAAGAATCCTGTTTTACTTTACCAGCACAAGCATGATAACCCGATCGGTCGCGTAAGCAAAGTTACGGTAGATAAAAAGGGTATGTTTATTGAAGCTTCAGTAAGTGAGGCAGCAGAAAAACTACACGGAATTCATAGTCTAATCAAAGATGGAGCTTTAAAAAGCTTTAGTGTGGGGTTCCTAGTTAAAGACGGTAAACATGATAAATCTTCTGACACTTTTGTAATCTCAGAAGTAGAACTACTAGAAATTAGTGTAGTTAGTGTACCTGCTAATCAAGAAAGTTTATTTTCAGTTAGAAAAAGTTTTGAAAACTCTGAAGACTATGAGAGCTTTAAAAAATCATTTCCTGTTGCTAGTGCAAATGTAGAAGATGAAAAAGAGTCCAAAGAAATACAGGCTTCTATGTCCACGGAAGAAAAAGCTATTTTAGAGAACGAAGGCCCACATAGAATTGGTATTACTACTAGAGATATGGGTCACTATCATATCTTCCAAATGGGAGATACTGACGATGGTATGACTATCTATGGTTCCGACTCTCGTGAACATGTTCACCAGATTTTAAATGGACAGATTCAAGCCATGGAGGGACACACTCACAGAATATTAACTACGGCTGTTCATTCTAGAGAAGAAGATGAGGAAGAAGAGAATGGAAATAGTATGTATGTTATGTCAACAGAAGAATCTGTGACTACTTCTATAGTTGAAAAAAATATAGATAAAGATCTTGAAGCTGAAGAGCCGGAAGAAGATCCGTATGAACCTATTCCTTTTGTAAATCTACTAAGCGCAGATACTAACCTACTTAAAAATGGTCAGTTTGTGCAGCTAGATGGTGCTAGATACGTTGTTACAAAAATTGCAACATCTGATAGTCCAACTTTCCAGTTTAAACAAGTGGATTTACAGGGACAGCATCTTGATAAAATTTTAAACATTGACGCTACTTCCCTAGAGGTGTTAAATATATGGGATGTAGGTTCAAAATTTGATATTCAACTAGCAGAGATCGAAGAACTCAACCTAGATGAAAATAACAAACAACAAATCTATACACAATTTAAATCACTAATCAATTCAACAGAAAAAGATCTATATGATCTTAAAACAAATGATAAAATTGAAAACCACCCATCACTACAAGAAAAACTTAATAAAACAATTAATATAGTATCAAACAAAACTAACTGGACTGATTCTGATTTCCTAGTTGCAAATAGAATTTGTCAAGTAATTATTAAATTGAAAGAAATTGAGCACAGTGAAGATTCTATGCATGGTTTAATGCTACAGCTTCACGGTCATTTAGAAGCTCAAACAAAGGAGAAATTAAATATGGCTACTCAGGCTGTTGACGAACCAGTTGTTATTGGTTCTACCGCTGAAACTAAGACTGAGGTTACCACCCCAGTTAAAGTTGCCGAGCCTCGTGTTGCTGAGCTAGTTGAAAAGACTGGTGAAGCTATCGTTAAAGAAGCAGACGCAAAGGACAAGAACGGAGAGTATACTCCTCGTGAAACCGAAAAAGCTGCTGAACTACAGGCTCAGATCAAGAAGTACAAAGACGAAATTGCTGCTTTACAGAACAGCAAAATGCTATTCCAGGAGCAGTCTCGTGGCTCCCAGTTCACTCAGCGTGAACTAGCAAATGCCTATCTACTATCTAAGGCACTACGTAAGGAATCAGTATTCGACACTAAGTTCGGCGCTCGTATGAAGGCCGTAACTACTGTAGATCAGTTCCTATCGAACTTTAGCGCTGACGTATACACAGAGCTACAGCAGGAACTAGTAGTAGCAAAAATGCTACGCCGTATGTCAGTAGACGCAAAGACTTTCCGCATTCCGGTTGCTGATGAGGACACTGACGGTGATGTAGCACAGTTTGCAAGCGGAACCTATACAACAGGTATCGCTGACTCAACAAACGTGCCAACATCAAATCAACACACTATCAAGTCTGTTGATTTCACACCACACAAGTTCATGGCTACAACTCACCTAGCCAAGGACGAAGAAGAGGATACAATTCTTCCTCTACTAGACTTCCTACGTACCGCTTCTATGCGTCGTATGGGTCGTGCAATTGATAAGGCACTACTACGCGGTGATGGATCCCTAAGCGGATTTACTGCCTCACCAACTAATGCTATCACAGCAGGAACTGGTTATGCAGCAGTATTCAAAGGTATTGCAACCCTCACTAACGATATCGCTGGTCTATTAGTTCAAACCGGAGGTAACTCAACCAAGGCTGCGCCTACTAACATTGCAAGTGCCCGTGCACTTCTAGGTAAGTACGGTCTACAGCTTGGAGATCACCTAGTATTTCTAACAACTATCGAAGGATATAACGAGCTAGTATCTAACTCAGACTTCCGTACCGTTGATAAGTTCGGTCCAAATGCGACCTATCTAACCGGTGCACTAGGTGCTGTTTATGGAATTCCAGTGATGATCACTGAGTTCCTAGACGTAGTAGGCGGAGCAAATCGTCACATCGGTCTGCTTGTCTACAAGCCAGGTTTCCTAGTAGCTGAGCGTCGTGCAATGGAGATTGAGAGTGAATACGATCCACGTCGTCAGGTAACTGCAATCTATATGAGCACTCGCTTAGATATGAAGGCACTAACTACTAACAACAACGCTGCCCTTGACGCAACCAAGTACTCAATGGCATCGCTAATTCGCTCTGGAGCATAAGTTAGCTAGTTAAGGAGTAGGCAGTAGAGATACTGCCTACTACCTACAAGGAGAAAATAAAATGGCAGGAGCCGGACAAAAATTCCTACATGTTGTTGACACCGAACTAAGCTATAATGCTCAGTATAAGTCATATGATGAAATTCCATCACATGCTCTTAATTTCGGATCAACTATTAGATTCCTACCTGGAGTCTATGAAATAGGAACTATCAACACAGATAGTTTAACATTCGAAGGTATTGGTAACACAGAAGACGTAGTACTAGCTAACCTAGTGCTAGGTTCAGCATCAGCAAATACCAATGTTTTCCGTAACTTAACACTACGTGGAAACAGCGGGGTTGCAGCGAGCACTGGTCGTAGTGTGTTTATTACTAATGGTGCTACAGGTACTGTAAAGTTCAACGGAGTAACTTTTACCAATGGCGATTTCGCTATTGATAACCAAGCTCTAGTAGCTCTAGTAGTAGATCGTTGCGACGCATCAGCTACAGATCGTGGAATTCGTTCTAATGCAGTGGCAGCAGCTAATGTACGTTTCAGTGTGCTAAACGCCTCTTCAAACGCTTATTTTACTGGTGCAAATGCTACTCTAAAAGCAGTTCAAGTAATTGCAAGTCAGAGTGGTGGATCGAACACTGGTAACACAGTTGAAACCGTATCAGCACTAATTTCATAAGATTAGTCTACTGATAATCAAATGAGAGGTAGCTGTTAGAGATAATGGCTACCTCTTTTTTTTAGAGGAAAATATGGCAAATTACGTAACCCTAGCCGAAATAAAAAATTATCTTAAAATAAATAGTTCAGATCACGATAGTAGACTATCAAATTTGATTACATACGGCTGTTCAGTAATTGAAAGTTATTGTGGTAGACAGTTTTCTTCAAACACCTATACTGAATTATTTGATGGTGGCACTTCAAGTATCTTTGTTAAAAATATACCTCTAAATAATGTGCATCAAGTTTTAGAACATGATGGTGTGCAGTACCAAGTTTTAGACGGTCCAAATATTGATGGAACTATAGTAGATGGTATTAATAGAACTAAAACAGTTACTGCAAATACAGGATTTAGTTTACAAACCCGTCAAATTAAATACGGTATTTCTTCTGGACAACTGAATGGGACCGGTGGATTTATATCTGTTACAGACAGTGATGAGTTTTGGTTTGATAGCCAACCGTTTGCTCTAGAAGGATATTTTCGTTTTAATTCATTTGTATCCTCTCAGACATTATTCTCTCAAGCAGAAAACACAAATAACTATTGGAAGTTTGCATACAATAATACTCAAGGCTTAACTTTTGAGGCTGTTCAAGGCGGAACTGAAATAGCTTACGTATCTGATGGATCTACTAGCGGATATACTTCTAATCAATATGTTCATGTGTTATTTTCTCGTGATGAAAATAACGAGTGCAGAGTTTTCAGAGGGGGTTCCTTAGTTAGTCCTGTAGTTACTGTTTCAAATACCTTTAATAACTTATCTGCCCCACTTGAAATAGGCAGACAAAATTTAACAGATAAGCAATATTTTGCAGGACAACTAGATGAGATAAGAATATCTCTTAATTCTTTTAGGGCTAATGCTAATTTTACTCCTCAGAATCACTCTTTCTCTACGGACTCCAATACTTCTCTCTTATTACACTTTAACGGTGCAAAAGATGCTACTACAACCTATGACTCTTCTACTAATAAAGAACAGTATACTTGGTATAGCGAAACGGGAGAGATAACTAAACATGTTGGACAAGATACTGGTAGAGAAACCTTAAGCATCCTAGGACCTAAAAAGTTTAATAATTTTACACGCGGAGTCAAGGTAACATATAATGGTGGATATGATACAGTTCCTAGTGATGTAAAACTTGTTACCCTAGATTATATTAAAGAACTACACAAGGGACTTGAGAATAGATCTGTTTCCCTACAAGGAGAATCTATGTCTGCCTTTGAATTTACTGGCGGATTTGCTCCACACATTCGTCGTGTGTTAGATCTCTATAGGATTATAATGTAATGGTAAAAAAAGATGTTGCTTTTTTCATAGAAAATACTGAATTTCAAAAAGAAATAAATTCTTTTTTTGCTCGAGATAATAAATTAGCAAAAAATCAAGAATCATTATATGCAAAAGCATTTGAAACTTATGTAGGACAAATATTTGGTAACATACAACCTAGAGCTTCTAGTTCCGATACTAGACCGGATATACCTGTTACACTTGCAGATTTAGATAAATTAATACCTCCTGGAGAAGATTATAGTAATAGAGATACTATTATTAGTTTTATTTCTGCTTTAAGACAAAATATAGCATCATTAGAGTCTGCATCTTTTGAAAATGTACAGAAAGCTTTTAATGATGCAGCAGCTAAAGAAACAGATCCTGTCAGAAGAGCTTCTTTATTACAAACTATAGGTGGAATAGAAGTTAAAGGATCTTTTAATATAGATTTACTAGGCAGCAGTAATGATTCTCTTTCTATTCAAAGAAAAACTCCAAGAGGTTTGACACGCAGGCAAATAAATCTAAAAAGTTTATTAGGAGGTATTTTACCAGAAGGCTCTGGATTAGTCATACCTGTTGTTACTGGAGCGCAGACTGGAGATATAAGATCTACTAAACGAACTGTACAAAATTTTTTTAATAGAACAAAAGATAAAATACATCTTGCTATTACAGGCGAGTATTCTGGTAATGATGCTGCTATAAATTATTTTAAAAATTCTGCTGCAGCTAAACAAATGAGAGCTAAAGGTCAAAATCTATGGATGCAGTATATAATAAGATCTGCGGGAATTGTAAAATCATATTCAGCTTATTTACCAGAAAGTTTTAAGGTAGAAAATACAAAATTAAAAATAAATAGCTCTAGTTTGTACGTTGCATATACTACAACTTTTGAGTCACGTATTCTAGCTAGATTACAACAAGCTCTTAAAGCTAAAGCACAGGATTCGGTAGATAAAATAATAAAAGATTCTGATTTAAAAGGTTTATTACAAGTTCCTCCCAATCCTACTGTAAATACTCAAATTATAGTACCTTCTGGAGGGTCAATACCTATTGGGAATGCGAAATATCCGTCTAGTTATGTACCGCGTATTAATAAAGCAGCTTTTGATAGCAGAATAGGTATTGTTAGAAATTTGCTAAGAGAGACTAGAAAAAAATTATCTTCTATAGGTGACTTCGTCACAGATGACACAATTACTGCTCTTACAAAACGCGAGATGCTACGTCGTATGCCTATAGGTCCTGTCGGAGGATCTCCTAAGTCTACTCGTGTCTTAACTTATAGAACAGGTAGATTTGTTGATAGTTTACAGGTAATAGCGGATATGAGATCAATGGCTATGCAGTACTACTATGATCCTCGTTATTGGATACACGAGGCTACTTCTAGAAATCCTAAAGACCTTATTGGTAGTTCTCTTAATTCAGTAACTAGATCTCTTTTTGGTAAACGCTTTAATCTTGTCAAAGCTAACCAGAGCCCCTAATGACTACTAGTAGACGTAGAGACGTTATCAACTTTCTGGTTACTCAATTAAAAACTATAGACGGTACCACAAGTGCTACTGGTTATACTTTTAAAACTAATCTTTCCCAAAATGTGTATAAAGGATTAAAATATATAGATCAGATAAATGATTTTCCTAGTATCTATATTCAGGCAGGTGAGGAGACCTATAGGTATAACTCTAAGACTAATACAGAGGCTTTTATGACTATAATGATTAGAGTCTATGCTTATGAGGAAAATAGCCTTTATAAACTAGAGGATATAGTAGATGATGTTACGCACGTTTTAGAGCGTATTAAATATGCACAGAGTCATAAAATTATATCTGCTGAGATCTCATCTATCGACACAGATTCTGGACTATTAGATCCTTATGGGCTAGGCGAAATTATGTTAACAGTTCAATACGATGTGGATGATTGATGAGTAGTAAGCGTAGACAGATTATAGACGAGATAGTTACAGCTCTTAAGCTTATAAACGGAACTA
>Ga0194115_10003654_pt1 | contig 17146 bp, 15 predicted proteins | sample TA2MahsurfametaG_3_FD_148656 | JGI IMG/M metagenome (GOLD analysis project Ga0194115, IMG submission 148656) | Freshwater microbial communities from Lake Tanganyika, Tanzania - TA2015002 Mahale S4 surface | ecosystem: Environmental > Aquatic > Freshwater > Lake | place: Tanzania: Lake...
CGCACTACCAGATGTCGCTACCTTGCTGCCGTTCAGGAACAACACGCCGTTGGCGGTTCCGCCGGACAGAACAGGATTGGCAGCAAATGACGCAACACCCGTAGAGTCAGCAAGGGTGACGGAAGCAGCACCATCCTTCGCCTTGATGTTGGTGACTTCTATGTTCGTGAGATCAAGAGTCGTTACGTTTACAGTCGTTGCGTTGACCGTTCCATTCAGAGTAATGGTCGTTCCGTTCGTAGAACCGATAGCAATCGCTGTAGTAGAACCAGTATCTCCGGCGGTTCCGATATTGATTGTCTTAGTCTGACCAGACTCCGTAATCCCAGCACCGATGTTCAGTGTATGAGTCTTTGTAGAACGATCTAGAACAATGTTCCCGGTCTGGGCCGTACCACCGGCAGTCCAAGTACCAGAAGTCTGAGAAGTCCCTAAAGCGATGTTCTGAGTCGTTGCAGAGAAGGTAACAGCGTCACTAGCGGTCAGGGTCGTGATAGACAACCCAGATGACCACTGCGGAGCAGAGCCGGTAGAAGTAACGACTTGATTTGCCGTTCCGATTGAAAGAAACGTCGTAGCTCCAGCACCGCTTTGATACGGAACTGATCCTGCCGCTCCACCGGCTAGATTTGTCGCAGTGTTAACAGAGATTGCAGAAGGTGCCGACCATCCCGGGATCGTTCCGTTTGAGGTCAGGATATAGGTGTTAAGACCAATACCTAGCTTGGCAAGAGTGTTGGCCGCTGATGCGTAAAGCACATCACCCTGAGTATAGGTACTCTGTGCCGTACCACCATAAGCAGCACCCAGAGCGTTCGTCAGGTTCAGCGTATTGATCGTGGCCGTCGTACCGTTGAAGGTAAAGTTAGCCGACCCTGCTAAAGCTCCAGAAGAGTTGTACTGGACTTGGGTGTCTGAACCGCCAATCGTTCCGGTAGCCTTTGTAGCGATAACCCTCACCGTTCCGCCGTTGTCCTTGTAATACAACTTCCCGTCGGTGATGTTGATTGCAAGCTCACCATTGACTAGATTTCCAGCAGTAGGTACTGCTGAGGCAGTAGTCGAATGGTAGAGTTGGATCGGCGTGTAGTTCGTGGCGGCCATGTTTATTCCTTAGAAAGTCCCGCCAGAGATGCCGCTCCATGTCGGCCCTGTCGCTCCGGCTGTCAATACATATCCCTGTGTGCCTAATGCAAGTTTAGTAAGCGTTGTTGATGCTGTCGCGGTCAACAAATCACCCGCGGTGTAACTTGTTTGCCCTGTCCCACCCAGTTGAGCAGTAACGGGCGACGTTAAGCTGAATTGCGTTCCAGAAAGCGTTAACCCAGTCCCAGCAGAGTAAACCTGCGAAGCCGATACCTGAACAAACGTAATAGCTGTTGTCCCAAAAGTTATCGTTCCAACCGTATTGCAAACATACGTTTCACCGGCTCCGGTATTTCCCGATGAAACAAAAAACGCATCTCCCGCTCCTAACCCGTTCGGGCTTTTCAAGGCATAAGTATCTGCGTCCGTTGCTCTAGTGAGAACCCATGCAGTAGACCCATCGCCTACCGTTGTGACCGTGTAAACACCATTTTCAAACTGGTTCGTCTGGTTATAGACAAGAATTCGATCACTCACTTGTGCGGCAACGCCATCGGGCGTAAACGCCTCTAGAGTCCCAGCATTAGTAAGAGTCGCTCCAACTCCCGATGCTCCATTGTTATAGGTGGCATTCAGATTGATTGATGGAACCTCATACTTCACCGGAGTGTGAAAGGTAATTCCGGAAGACACTAACGTATCTACATACTGCTTTGTAGCAGCCTGTAGCGCCGTTGTAGGATCTTGCGTAAGGGTGACTGAGGTCAGCCCTGCTAGAGTCAGAGAAGAGCTTCCCAGCGATATAGAAGTCGCTCCAACCGTTACCGCGCTGTTCTGTAGCGAAGCGTTTGGAATGTTGGAAAGAGAGAGGGCATTACTACTTCCAAGAGCTACCGAAGCCGACCCTGAAATACCTCCAGAATAGGTAAACCCAATCGTAGAGTTCGTAAGACTCCCATTACCGATGTTCGTCAGGGTATTCGTAGATCCGCTGATTGACTTGTTCGTTAGGGTCTGAGAACCCGTCAAAGTAGCAACGGTCGAATCAATACTGATCGTCCTCGCAGCAGAACCGTTGAAGGTACTACCGGAGTCCATCTGTAGACCCGTACCGGCAGTCAGAGCGTTTGTAGTATTAGCTGTGATCGTCCCCGAAGCCCCTAACGCTACAGACACGCCGTTATAGGTAACGGATGAGTTCGTCAGACTAGCGTTCGCTATGTTGGACAGAGTATTGGTCGAACCGCTGATAGATTTGTTCGTAAGAACCTGACTGCCAGTAAGCGTAACAACCGTCGAATCAATTGAGATCGTCCCAGTCGTAGTAATCGGGCCTCCAGTAAGGCCCGTCCCCGTATTGATCAGCGTCACCGCCCCAGTCGGTAGACTCGACCACGAGCCATCCTCATACACCTCGAAGGCATTTAGATCGGTGTTGTAACGGATCAAACCATCCGCACCAGCAGCCCTTTGAGCAGTAGTACCGACAGGAACCTTTACACCACCAGTACCCGGAAACACAGCATTATCTGCAATCCTGAACGTAGGGTTTCCCGTTCCGTTCCCACTAGTGATATCAATCTCGCTCGCAGTCCCAGTAAGAACCCGCGCATTCACCGACCCACCACCAATAGACAACATCCCGGTCGAAGCAAGACTCGCTAACGACAGCACCGTTCCAGTTAGGGCTACCGTAGGATTCCCAGAAACCCCGTTTCCGTTAGTAATCGAGACCCCATCGCTTCCAGACACGATAGAACGCGCTACAACCGACGAAGCACTGTCCTTGGCTATGATCCCCGTCAGGGCTACCTCTAAGCTCCCAGAAGCCGCATTAAGGGTCAGGCGGTAGAAAGACTGCGCCCCGTCATCTACTAGTCCCAGACCCGTTCCGGTAGATAGATACCGAGAGTTCGGGAGAGTAGGCTCCTGAACAATCGTCAGAAACGTCTGATTGAGGATAGGAGCATTAGCAATAGCCCCCGTCGTGGTTTGTCTGGTTTGCCCCTCTTGGACGATAGGAACAGATTCTGTGCCATCCAGAGGGAGCGCCTGCGGCAACTGCGTGATCGTTACATTTGGCATGATTACGGCTGCTGGCTCAACCCATCAAGATTTCCATCATCTTGGGGTGTTGCTTGGCTCTCTTCGGTAGAGATCACATAACCCCCGTATCCTGTCGTTATAAGATTATTTGGATCTACCGCTACGCTCACATCAGGACGGGGAAATCGAATAGTGATCCTCTCCGTCTTTCTAGCCGGTAGACGATACGGATCAAACTGATCTGCACATCCCTCGTTACATACTTGCAGACCCGGAAAATTAGGATCTGGCTGCATTACCGAGTGATACCTCTTCATGCGGCAGCGGTCACAGATTGCAATTGCAATATCTGAATTTCCACGAGTATCTAGGAATTTAGGCATGATCAGCGGGTGTAGACCGAAACGTTCGGGGCGAAGTAAACTGGCGACTTGTCGCGCTCTTCATTTTCAGCCAGCATCAGGTACTTTTCCGCTTGCGCTTCGAGGTATTGAGTCCTTGTTATATCAACAGCAGGGAGTTCTAGGCTCATCTGGTGAGCTAGAAGGCTCTGAATTGCTAGATACCACCTCTGGGGGATCTCCAGTTCTCCAGAAAGCGCCCCAACATCCATAATCTGCTTGGAATACCAGACCGTCATCTGAATGAAGGGGTCAGAAGGCACCGGCCAGAGGTAAATTTCACTCTCAGGGATGGTTCTGTTGAACCAAAACTGATAAGGCTGATTAGCGGTGAAGTTTTTGTTCGGCAAACTGGTGTAATCGTCTCGATTCAACCTTGCCATTGGGATTTCGGTTGAGTTATTCCCGAAAAACAACTCTCTGACACTGATCGTACCCCCTCCGGTCATCCTCATACGGTAATACTGCACCGTTTGACCGGGTTCGATGTCGTGCCAAATCCATTGATTGTTTACCCAGACCTCTGTTCCGGGGTCATACAAGGTATTCCAAGTGTTTCCATCAACGGAATACTCATAAATGACCGAAAAAGTGCCCGAAACACCCGGCAAAACACCAATTGAACCAATATAAACAGGGTTGTCCGACCCATAATTAACAGAAATGTTGCCGTTTGCAGAGGTTTGCGTGCAAAGAGTGTCAATGTTGCTATCAAAAGCGTTCGCTACCACCCCTCCAGCACTCGAAGCGTAGCTCCCAGTCGTGTTAGGAGTGGGTCTATTCATCGTTCGGTACATCACGTTCAATACATCATTGCCCCCAAGAGGGAGATTGTAGACGTACTGATCGGCTTTCAGACCGTAAACCTTTTTCCCAATCGCCCAGTATTGGATACCAATATTTATGAGGTTGGAAAGGACGTAGAAAAGCGACTCTCTAGCACTTAAAACCTGCTCTGAGGTCAACTCTTCTGCAAGTTTGCCGCACCTGCGAGCGCCGTGATCAATCAGCGTCTGAACACTGATAACGGTAGTGCCTGTCGTTCCGCTGTATGCCATCTCACCATCCCGAACAAGCCCAGCGTTTCATAGAAGCCCGCGCACGACTGCCCTTTTCACTTGCTCTAGCAATCGGCTCCATTCGCGCACAAAAAGACTTTTTACGCGGGCCGCCTTCAGGTTGTGGAGCTTTTAAGTTGGCTCCCGTCTCACGATTGTACTTTGCCCGACCCTTAGCTGTCAGGCCCGCACCCTGAGACACTGGCAGCTTCTCTCCCCTTGCTACAGAAAGACTAGGGCCGCCTTCTTTCATGGGGAGGTCTTTGTAAGACTTCTTACCTACATTGCCTTCAGTAAACTCTTTGGCAACACTAGGTTTGATCCCTACCTTCTTCGCAAAAGCAGGATTGTTCTCTGCGGCTTTCATCAGCCGGAATTGAGCTTGGCTCTTGGCTGGCATAATCAACCACAGAAAATAGTAACAGCCGCGCTTGCGGGCAAAGTCACATGGATGTCTGTGTTGAAGCGAATGCCGTTACCGGGAATCAGCGTTGAAATTACTGCCGTATTGGTGGTGATGTTAACTTTCAAACGGATGGTTCCGCCTGCCCCTCCATCACGAAACACAATCTCTCCGGCAACTCCGCCTGATGCTAGTTGATATCCGGCAAGATTCATCGCGCCAGCGTAAATTGTTCCCGTCGCGTCAGCGTGCGCCGAAAATACATTCGTCAATGTTGACATTCATCTCTCCAATGAAAAGCGGGGGCCGAAGCCCCCACTTGGTTCAGCACGAACCGCCGCGCTTCTTAGGAGTGACCGTGACAGACTTTTCAGTCTTAGTAACACTACCTTCGGGCGGTTTGGAGAAGAACCCCTTCACACCTTCTATGAGCTTTTTAGGGGCACTTAGAATTGCGTTACGAAGCCCTTCGTTCTCTTCGGTACGACTCTTCTCGTAATCCCGATAAGCCTTCTCATTCTTGGCTGTCTGGATTTGATCTTGGATGTTAGCCGGTACGCCACCGTCCTTCATCTTCTGATACTTGCTGTAGACCTCGTTGGACATAGCCTTAGCACTCTTCATCGCTGAAGCATTCTCAGACTTGTTGGCCTTCAGCAACCGCGCTTCCGCGGGAGTCACCGAACCACCTTTCTTGAACGTCCCACTTAGCTGGCTAATGCTCACCGGCTTCGAGGGACTCTTGCGGCCTTGTGGCATCGCTACGGGAGCACCGCTCTCAACAACTCCTCCCGTAGCGTAGGCTTTTTTTGCTGCGCCACCTTTCATGTAAGCCATGCCGCCACCCATCATCTTGGCTGCACCGCCTTTCTTGTAGCCGCCAGCATTCGCCTTCGCTACACCACCAGTCTTGTAGCCACCAGCGTTACCCATCTTCACGCCTTCCGTTTTAGCGGAAGTGTGATCAGGTTTCGTAGTGTCCATCTTGGTGTTGCGATACTTACCACCTTGGCCTTCAGTATTGATGATGCCACCGGCCTTGTAACCACCTTGGCCCATGACTACGCCACCAGTCTTCAGCCCTTTATGAGCCTTGCTGGCGGGTTTATCGGCGTGTTCTTTCAACGCCTCCGCAGTCTTTGACATCTTCTTCATTTCTGCCGCGTGTTCCTTCTTGGACTCGCCGCCTTCCTTCATCATGCGACCAGCCATACCTACGGGAGCCGCCGGAGCAGCAGCCGCAGGCATAGCCATCATCGCACGACGACGGGCCGCCATTGAAGGACGCATCGGAGCCTTAGCGGGCATCATCCCACCACGCGCAGGCATTGCGGGTGCCTGAGCAGTCGCTGTACCCATCCCAGAAAGACCGCCCGCCTGCATCTTGACGGTGCCGCCTTTCTTCAGTTTGAGTTCAACGGATGGCTCCGTAGTCATCATCTTCACCATCGGCTTGAATTGGCCCATGATTACCGCTCCTTAGCGACGAAGATGTAATCCACCGTCATGGTCTTGGCAGCCGCTTCACCATTCTGAATGGCAAAGGTCGGAGTCAGATCTTCGTCATCCGGCAGATTAGTGGTCACCGAAGTGCCAGTCACCACGCCATTGACAAAATACTGAATTGCCGACACGCCGTCGTAAGCAAACCCAATACGAATAAACGTATCATTCGCTAAGGTCGCTACTGACGATGTGGTCGTTGCAGTGTTGTTCTTTTCTACTAACAGACTCACCGAAGTAGAGCCGTCAGCTTTAATGAAAAACACTCCATCCGAGACATCCAGCGGGGTCGCATCAGTGATCTGCAAACCAATCACAACATCTGATTGAGTTGCATCACTTACCTTGAAACGGGCTTCAAAGAACAGTTTCTTTCCAGAGGCAAACCTGAAAGATTCACCTTTCTTCTGCAAAGAAACCAGATCGTCATCAGCCGCACTGTTGGTAACAAGAAGAAGACCGCCATCGCCATCAGTAAGAGCTTGCGTAGCCCCTGCGTCCGTCTCGGTTACAGTCCAGTCTCCGGCTGTGTAATAGTCGAAGTCTTCCATGTAACTATGGAACAGGGTTGGCGCAGGCATCGCCAGATCAGCGAACGGCGAATCCTCTCCAACGTTGGTTAACCCATTGGGAAACCGCGTTACGAGATTTGCCATGTCGTACTCCTAAATTAAATCGAAGGATCGGGAATCAAAGCGGACTTGCATTACACAAGCCCGCGTTTGTATTCCTTAGACCCCCGGAGTGCCGTACATGGCGCGTGGATCGGTGAATCCGACATCGTACCGTTCGGTTGCCTTGTACCGCATGGTATCGGTCTCAAAGTCGCCTTCCATCGTTTTTTCCAAACGGCGGCGCATCATGAGCTTCATACCTTCGGGGGCGTCAGTCTGTACCCACCAAGCGGTAGCGGAGGTCAGACGCGACAGGACAGCAGCACCTTCGTCCAGCAGACCGATGGACTTGATGGGATTGATGTCGTTGTTCGCGTTACCAGCACGCAGCACGGACTTCAGGAGAACCTCAGCTTGGAAGACGTTGCCCGGGGCCACGACGACCTGTCGGGGAACCAGACGAATCTTCTTGCCGTTGTTGTCCACCGCCTGACGGATCTGAATCAACATCTGTTCCAGAGACGTTTGCGAAAGAACCGCAGCAGTCGTCAGAAGGTTGGAAAACGTACCGTTCACAATCGGGTGGGCATTACTGTTCAGAGACACACCATCACCGCCCGGATAGGACGAGTTGAAAGCGCGATTCAGAATGTTAGCCGATAGCGTCTCTTTGGTCTCAATCAGCGACTGAGCCAAGTGACGTGCGTACACCTGACCAATACGGATGTGATCGCCGTCCTCAACAAGAACTTTGGTCAGCGCGAACGCCAAACCGTAGACCTTGTAGACGTATCGCTTTAGGAACAGCACACCACCTTGCTGATAGGTCACCGGAGTGCCATCAGGAAGCTGGGGAGCCGCGCCGAAGCCGTACAGAACCGGCTCTTCGTGGTAATTACGGGGAATGCCTTCTTGTTCGCGGAAGACTCGTGACCATTCGTCCGTGCGCTGATCATAAACGCCGTCGAAACATTCATTCAGAATTGGTTCGACGATGGAACGAAAGTCGGTACTACGCATCGGGGCTGCCATGACTTAGCCCTCCTTAAATAGCAATCGGCGTGTAATTCGCGCCTGAAACGCGAATCTGGCCGTATTGATGTTCAGCAATGACCGCCCGGACGATAACGTAGGTGTCACCCCAGTCATTGTCGGGATACGGGGCGATGTCAACGATACGCATCTGCGCTACACCATTGGCACCCGCAAGCGAGATGCTCAAAGTGGCTTGCGACAGACCCGTAGTCGTCGAACCGGCAGTCGTGTTGCTCAGATCAGCTTCGTCACCGATTGAAGTCTGTGCAAGCGTACCGTCCGCCTGAATTTCATAAACGATGCTGGGATCGCTGTAGAAATAGGCGACTACCGTACCGACTTGGAACGACTCGTTCGCAGGCCAGTAATTTGATACACGACGGCGACCCGTTGCATCAGTCCACTCAACGCCCGCAAAGGCACCGAGGAATGCGTCACCGGCAGCGGCAACAACAATATAACCACCAGTATCCATCTTGACCGGCTGGCCCTTCAGGATAGTCGTGGCATAACCCGCGGAGACATTTCCGCTCGTAGATACTGCTTGAATTCCGTTGGCAAGCGCTTGAGGGCGATCCAGACCACTCGGGTGAAAGGCAGGACGCAGGCCAAACGGAGCACTAGTTGCAGACATTGCAAGCTCCTTGTTGGTTACCCGGAAAATACGGGCGTTTCGACGGCTTTATCCAGCATCCCAAAACCTTCGCCTTCAACCTCTCCGAGACTACGTCCTCGGCTATCTCGACCTTGAGCTTGCTCGGCTTGATACCGAACCTTCTCGGCTTCCTCCATCGGAAGCTGATGGTGCATATGCAACATGACCTCCTGATACAAGTCCATAGGGATCTTGTACAAGACCATCTCGTTGCATGAGATAAAACCAATGTTCTCGCCAGCCTTTACGCGGTAATTTTCAAATCCCGGATACTCTTCTGCTTTCACAGGCACATATCCGAGTCGCATCCGCTTATCGATGCTGTCGTAACTATTAGTGGTTGAAAGCCAGCAAACGTGCCAACCCGGGATTTCCGGGGTTTTTGGAAGTGCTGATTGAGTCCATTCGTCACTCCACATCTTGCGACGTTCCTGCGCTGAATGGAGAGATTCCTCAACTGATGCACGGCTACCGTCCTCGCTTGAGCGAGTTTCGCGTCCACCGGCGTTCAGAGATTTTTTAAGACGTGAATCCATCTGGTTTATCCCCTGTTCCGTGATTGTTCTGCATAACGTTTGATCATCTTGGCCCGTTTCACCGGGTCATCCCAGAATCCCGCGTCTTTCATCGCTCGAACCTGTTCAGGTTCTAACACAAAAGTATTACCCCCGCGACTGGGAGATGATTCACGTCCTGAGCTAGTCACAAAACTTCTAGGGCGTCTCCTATTAGATTCGTCATGTTGAGTATACCGATGTGGCAATCGCTTTTGCAAGCGGTTGTCTAATTCATCCCAATATTCCTCAGTGCCGGGATCCCACCCCTCTTTGTGAAGACGTTGATCAATCATCTTTGCGATCTCACTGTCTTCATCACTGCCAGCAGGGTCGTACCAAGGATTACTGCTCATCCATTTCTGTGCGTGACGGACTAATTGCGGATTTACTGCGCCACTTTCTTGTGTTTGAGTTCTGGCTGCTTCCTCTTTTGCTCGCTTCAATACTTCTACCCGTCCCCGAGTTTCGTACCAAAGCTCTTGAGCCTTCGCTAATTCCGTCCCATTAGAGTGATCTCCAGCCTCTCTCATCTTGGCTAGCGCATACTGAAGTCGCAATTCCTCGTCTTCAATCGCTTTATCTAGCCTTGCAAGATCCGATGAATGAGTCTTCCGTTCAACAACAGATAGCCGCTCCATCAACTCTTGATTCTGCCTCTGAAGAAGCTCAAGACGACGATCTTTCTCCTCGTTCGTCTTCTTCACATACTCCTTCTTGGCTTTCCGCCTAGCCCTTCGAGCAGCACGAATCGTTTCGGTGTCGTCCGGATGGTCTTCATCCGCCTCTCCACCTTCAGCCATTTCTACAGGGTCTTCCTTTTCTTCTTCAGGAGCTAGTCCTTCAGGAAGTTCGACAGTTGCTGAACCGTCTTGCTCTTCCTTGACCGCCAGTTCCTCTTCTTTGAGTTTAGGATCGTTCATACAAACGCCTTCATAGATAGGGGATCACACATCACCTTAGCGATGACTTCGTGATCGTTAAAAATGGCAAACAGCGCAGGCTCGTCTTCGCCCTCGATGGGAACTTCCCACCGATCTCCGCCCCACTTAGGAACGCGAACGAACTCTCCCGCCTCGCACCAAGAGCCTTCCGGCCATGCTTGCATCGTGTCTCGATGGCGATAAGCCAACGGCCCGATAGCAACTACCTTGGCAACCATGTTCTGCCACTTTTCTGATTCTTTGGTTTCCGAAACTAGAATCAGTCCACCCTGACTTTTCCTTTTAACGCGGCGCAGTTGCACCAGAATCCGCCCGCCAAGAGGTTTTGCACCGGGTTCCACGCTCGGAAATGCCCAAGCTAATTCAGCGGTGTTAACCGCTACCGGTTCATTCATGTTCATCATCTTCTCTTAAAAGATTGTTTAGGATGTCAAGAGTTTCTTGCAACCCTTGATACTGCCCGACCATCCTCTGATATGCCTCCCATGTAGGCGCGTTTCCCAGCGCCAAGGAAAGAGCTATTTCGCCCTGTGAGGCTTTGATTCCAGAGATCAGGTCACTTACCGTTTTCATTTTTTCTTCAGTAGTTTTGGCTCCTGTTTAGTTTCCTTCTGTTTGGGTTGCATGGATTGCCCATTCAGGGGAACGCCCATAGCCATACGTTTATGCTGTTTGACAAACTCGCCCATCTGCTCTTTGTCGGTCATTTCAAGCTCCTATTGAAGTTTCGAGTAATCAATCACGGTCTTGTCTTGATCTAGTTTCAGCCTTGCAGCGTCCCTAGTCAATCTAGCCACCTCAATTCTCTCCTTTGTCTCCTGATCACCTTGAGCAATTGCTAGACGCAGTTGCAAATCCTCCATCTCCATCTCTTGCTTCTGTTTGAGGCTCAACATATCTAACTGCAACTTCTGTTGCAATGCCTGACCCTTCAAGTTCATCTCCGCGGCGTCACGCTGCTTCCTACGCTCCGTCTCGGCCATGCTTGTCTGCAAGAGAACCTGTCCATCAGGCGTCAGATCAGGCTTGGGCTTGAACTGCTGCATGGTCTGAACCATCTGCTGAATAACAGGCATGATCCCAGACAACGTTTGGTTGGAATCCATATCAACGTGCTGCGAAGCCGATCCATAAATCTTATCAAGGGCTTTAGGATCATCCAGCAAATCATAGTCTTCTGGTTTCTTTCCTATACTCTGATGGATATACCCTTCCATCCGATTCAGATACCACAGAGCTAAGTGCTGCTTAATATGTTCCATCGCCTTTGGAAGAAAGCTAGGAGCAATCATCGGATTTCCACCGAATACAGGATTCTTTGCGTAATCCAAGTGAGCCTGAATGTGTCCTAGATGATCCTGTTCCGGATACGCAAACGCCGCCTGACCAATCGTCATGGCAACGTTCTCATTCGCAGGATCCATCTTCGTAGGCCCGGGCATATCCAACATTACCTCGTTGATTGACGGAACCTTCAGTTGCTTCAAGAACCGCTGAACAACGACCCTCCTATTGAATAGGTCGGGGTTTTTGTCCATGATTGCCATGACCGCTTGGGTCTGGGCCATCCGCTGCGTTTCCGAGAAGATGTGCGGATCAGATACAGGGATTACATCGCTCACCTTAGCGAAGTCTTCCCGCTTAATATCCAGATCCACCATCTCCTGATCCCGCCGCATATCCTCTAGATACCAGCGGTTGATCCTCTGTAGGATCCTCAAGACCCTCGCCTGACTCTTGTGAAGCCTTGCGTGAATACTTGAGAACACTACCGCACCCTGCTCAATTAGGGCTTGCGTAGTGCCTACAGGGGTGTTCTGCCCTACGTCTGCAATTTTCTCTTCAGCGGTCGTCACAACCCCCTTAGCCGCGTTTGTGAGGAACCCAAGAAGTTGGAAAAGCACCGGACTCGGAGGATTAAAGGGGAAGGGCATCGCAATCTTGCGGATGTCATCAACACCCGGAGCTGCTTCAATCTCAGCTACCTGCGTCACCTCTACCTGCTGGCTCTGCCCCGATAACTTAGCTCCTTTGAGCTTTAGCATCGTCGCGGCGTTCTGGATATGGGCAGAGTCCATCAAGGCTCTCAGAGCGCCTGTAAGGGCCGCTGAGAGGCCGCCAATCAGGTGCGGAAGACCAATCGCATACGCTCCCCGCCACGGTATGAACTTAAACTCGACAATCCAATCGAGCTTGTCCATCGTCTCGTCACCCTCTTCCCAATTGCGGTAGAGACCAATGACTTCAGTCTCCAACTCGTCAATCATCAGGATGTAAGGGGCCATCTTCCCTTTGGTGAACTTGTCGCTGTCGATCTCTAGCCATGTATAAATATGGTAGACCCGACGTACTCCGTCCTCGTTGTCGTTCGGAGACTTTCCCTCGATCTTGTCGTTTGCCTTCTGAGGGCCGGTAGGCTCGGGATCCATCGTGGCTCGGATGTACGACACATCTCGATACAACCCCGAGGACATCCTCTGGCGATACTCATAGTTCGAGATGTCGTGAACTTCTGTCACTCGTTGGGACGTATAGAAGTTCGTCGCTGCAAACGGGACAATGACGTTATCAATCGGCAGAAACTCAGCACAAGGCCGCTTCATCCGCTCGTCGTACCAGAGTTTCAGGTACTGCGATCCACCCAGAGGAAGCTGGGTAAGCATCTGCTCCATCTCATCTGAGAACTCCGGAATCTGCTCCGTAAGCTGCCAGTTCATGAAGTCGCGCTTTCTCTCGGCAATCTCAGTCTTCTCCTTATCTACCTCACCGAGAATCTTCGTCCGAGTCGGGCCGTCAGGAGGGAACAGTTCTTTGATCGCCCTCGAAGCAAAATCCACACACCCCTCAGCCATCACCGGGTGAACGACCTTAGAGGCTCCGTTAAACGAAGCACCGCCGGGAGCATCGTTCCCTAAACCAGTCCTACGAATTCCCTCTTCGTACTGCTTGTCCCTTTGTTTGCGAGCGTCCTTGTCCTTTTCTACTAGCTCAATGTACTTCAGAGAAAACTCTGCAATCTGCAACGAATCCATGTCGTCAGAGTCTGCAAGGTTCTCGTAGAAGTCAGGATCTTCCATCGGGCCTTCAGGAAGCGTCACTACAGCAGAGCCGTCAGGAAGTTCTTCAATCTCTGACTCATCAAGAATCAGTTCTTCTACAGGCTCTTGCTGGAGCAGATCACCTTGAGCTAGACCACCCATTCCGGGGATCGCTCGGCCATAGTCCTGCTCGATAGGGAATTCAGTTGCCATGTTTTATTTCCTCAAGGCGGACAATCCGCCGACTTTGCCGCCTCGTCGCTTTTTCAGCAACTTTCCTTCTACGTCAGACCCTTTGGGAGCAACAAACAACTTTTCATATACATCATGCTCTGGGCCTGCTCCGATCTTTACCCTTCCAATTACGTCGCCAACACCAAACAAGTCACCTCGACTTCTTGGCCTCAATGTTGGATTATCTCCCCTCATCGTGTTGTACAACTCTGTAGGGCTTGCATATTCTGTTGATATGCCATAAAAGTGCGGCCCGCCTTTTTCAATCGTTGCAATGAATGGCAGTTCACTTAAAAGCGGATCGCCTCCGGTCGGCTTGAACAATGATTGTCTCACTAAATTTGACTTGGTAAATGACCCAAGTTTTGGATCAAGCGTCTCAAGTCCAGACTCAAGTCCGGACATCATTGGTCGCTTTGTGGTTGGATTGATAACAACACCAACTTCGTTCATAACTCGGCCATCTAAAATTTCGCCGGTTCTAGAATTTACAAATGCGCCCGAACCAAAGTCTTCTCGGGTTTTGCCAGTAGTTTCTAATATCGTTTCAATTAAAGATTGAACTTTTGGAAACTTATCTGGCTGCAAAAACCACCGATTAGGAACAGGAAGAATTGATATTTTCTCCAAATCTCCTACCTTTTCTACCATTCCCTCAACTTGCGGCAATCGTTTACTGGCTTGCTTGGCCGCTGCTGCGGCAGCTTTTGACAACGCCCCACCACCGGCCATCTTTGCAAGACCACCTTTCTTCTTGCCCGTAAGCCGCTTCATTGCCTCTTCGTACATCTTCATTTCATCAATATACTGCTGGTCAATTACTTGTCGCGGCCCATAACTTTTCATCATGTTTACTGGGTCAACTTTTGCTTGCACATCTGGGCGGGAACGATACCACGCAGCGAAGTCTGGAAACGATACCTCATAAGGCACAAGATACTTGGACTTGCCAATAGCTTGTCCGGGAATGTCATATTGATATGTAGGATGACTTGAAGGAGTCAATTTGCCTTTAGGATTCATCTTGCCAATTGCATAACCCGTGATTCCCGTTTCTACGTTCCGTAATTCCGGCTCGGTGATTGCAGACTGCACTACCTTTCCTGAAAACGGGAATCCTACTTCTTTAGCAACAGTCGGTTTTTCCAAGACCTCAGCAATATGTTTTCTTAGCTTGCTGTCCATCTGCGCTTGCAGCAACAAGTTAATTGGATCTTCAAATCCCGGAAACTGAGGGAACTGATGCTTCGGCGTTCCCTTCCTTACTAAGTTGTTAAGCAACTCAATCTTATCCTTGGGCAATTTCTCTGGTTGAAGCACCGAGATCAACGCGTCCAAGTTGTGCATAGCAAATCTTGAACTTTCTGGCGACATTTTGATGTACTTGCCAAGAACCTGCTCAGGCCCATACTTCTCCGCCATTTCCTTTACAAGATTTTGCACTGCTCTTGCAGGGCTGAGGTTAGATGCCCAAAACACTTCGTCCAAGTTAGCGCCATACCGCGGGCCGCCATACAACTGCACCGGCGTTTCTAAATTTACGTCACCCACCTGTACCAATTGCTTGCCGCCCCTCGTTGCGGCCTCCAAACTACCAGCCGCAGCAACTTGTCCCATCGTGGGATCTCCGGGGACTCCAACGATAACCTTGCCTAGTTGCTGTTCATAATCTATAGAGTTCACGGGGCGGTCAGTAATCGTGCTTTCAACAACCATTGGAGTCCGCTGCTCAAGTTCGTATTGCAACAGAGATTTGCCTGCCGGATTGATGGACGACTCAGGAGACGCTCGCACAAACCCGGACTGCGTCTGTTCTGCAATGCGTCTCGCTATGTCTTCAATCTCTTGTTTTGACTTAGCGGGCGCTCTAGATGCCGCGGCAGCCTCTCGTGCCAACTTTGTGCTTTTCCTACCTGCCTTTGCCGCCTTCCCCGCCCCGGTAAGCGCCGTCCCCATCAAACCACCGCGACCCATCTTTACTGAGCCGCCCATAGCTTTCATGATAGCTCTACGAGCAGATTCTACAGCTTTGACGTGGCCGCCTTGCTTGAACATTGACAAGCCTCTAGCAACAGCCTCTTTCATCTGTGGAGTGATGTCAAAGCCAAGTTGATTCATAGCAGGCCGACCAGTGACATCTTCGTCAACGGAACTCCATCCGGTGCCTACATCTCTTGGCTTGCCCGGAAACGAAACGGTTGACATCTTCCCGCCATACTTACTGACTAACTTGCCTGCAAGATCAGGAACTATCTTGTCGTAGAAAGACTTCATTCCTTCGCCGCCGACTTTAAGATCAATTCCGGTCAGTTCTGTTTCTGCCGGGGATTTCATTATTTTGTCGGCAAGTTCTTTGCCTACAACCTCATCAAGACGTTTGCCTGTAAATTGATTTGACCCAGCACCGAAACCCATTACCTTTCCGCTTGGGTTAACCATTAGCTTGATACTAGCTCCGCCAACGGGGTCTATTCTTACGGATCTAGTGTTATCGGCATTTACCATCGGAATAACAATGCGATCAACTTGTTTACTCAAGTCATATCGATCAGCAGATTGACTACCATTGATAAACGCTATACGGTCATAGCCTTGCTCTGCGGCCATGTTCATAATGCGCTTCAGGGATAGATTCACCCAGTCTTTAGTATTCTGAACAAAGGGGGCGGAAGGAATTAAATCCTTACCTGCCATATCAAGATCACGGCCAGATCTCATACGTTGATATTCATCTTCTTTGCCAAGAGTTTTTGCCAAATCTTCAAACCGCATATGCAACGCAGTGCGACCAGCAACTTGGCGATCTTCGCCTCTACTTACAGCTTGATTTATATACTCGTCAAATAAACTATCCGTAAAAGCATCAAATTGTTTGCTAGAAATGGGTTTTATTTTAGGGTTAGAAAACCCCTTTTTCTTCCCCTCTTGCCCCCAATCTGATTGGATCTCTTCTACAAACAATACCTTCTTTCCGTCTGCGTCTGTACGGTCGTTTAGTCGAATGTGAGAGATGACGTTTGGTTGATCCCAGTGAGCGGATTTAAATTCTTTAGGCTGCGTTTCAAACAATCTTCTTGATTCTTGTACCACTTGATTTTTTTCGTCTTCAGACAAAAAGCGCATTTCTTTATTAAACAAACGCTTGGCAATATCATTTGTTGTTTCTGCTTTGCTGCTTGGCAACGTCAGCAACACTTCCCGATAGTTCTCCCCGCCGGGAAGTTGGTAACGGTCGTACTTAGGAGGGTTTTCCATCCCTTCCCCGCGTAAATCTAGCTTTTCAGCGCGAGTGTTTAGAAATTCCGCCTCTCTAAAATATCTTTCAGCAGTTACCCGATCACCTCTTTGTTGCGCTCGCTGGGCGATTCTTGTTGCTTGCAATGCTTTTTTATATAACGAATTAGTAGTGCTTTGATCTCGAATGTTCATCAATCGAATTAACTCATTAAATTTTTCTTCTCCAAAAGACGGATCATCGACCGGGTGCTGTTTTAACGACTTATATTCGCTTTCAAGATCTGCTAATCGTTTTGCATCAAATGGCTGCTTTCCTCCAAGCACAACCTCATTCACCT
>Ga0194115_10003655_pt1 | contig 17138 bp, 18 predicted proteins | sample TA2MahsurfametaG_3_FD_148656 | JGI IMG/M metagenome (GOLD analysis project Ga0194115, IMG submission 148656) | Freshwater microbial communities from Lake Tanganyika, Tanzania - TA2015002 Mahale S4 surface | ecosystem: Environmental > Aquatic > Freshwater > Lake | place: Tanzania: Lake...
CTGTTTCTGCTGAACAAAAAGAAGAAAAAAAGTTAGATTTATTATCGTTTTTAAGCCCAACAGAATTTGTTGAATTGCCATCAAAAGGAAAATTCTATCCAAAAGAGCATCCTTTGCATGGAAAAGATTCTATTGAAATTAAATTCATGACTGCAAAAGAAGAAGACATTCTTACAAGTAAAAGTTTATTAAAAAAAGGTATAGCAGTAGATAGAATGTTGGAAAGTGTTATTGTTGATAAATCAATTAAATTAGATGACTTGCTTATTGGAGACAAAAATGCACTAATTGTTGCTGCTCGTATAACTGGATACGGTTCAGAGTATGAAACAAAAGTTCAATGTCCATCTTGTGGAGCAAATGTTCGACATACTTTTTATTTAGATGAATTAAAAAATAAATTTCCTTGTGAAGAATTTGAAAATCAATTATGTGAAACAAGAACATTTAAAACAAAACTACCAATAACAAAATTTGAAGTTGAACTCAGATTATTAAAGGGTAGTGATGAAAAGAGTTTGGCAGAACTTAGTGAACAAAAGAAGGTTGCTAAAAAAGAAGAAACTCCAATGTCGGATCAATTAAAAATGCTTGTTACTTCAGTAAATGGCGTTACTGATAAAGAAATAATACAAAAATTTATTGATATCTGTCCAGCAGGCGATGCTAAACATATGCGTAAATTATATATGGATAATGTACCAAATATTGATATGAACCAAAAATTTACATGCCGTTCATGTGATGCCGAAATGGAAATGGAGGTGCCCTTTACGGTCGACTTTTTTTGGTCTGGGCGATAAATACACAGAGAACGTATATGAACAGTTCTTTTACCTAAAATATCACGGTAATTGGAGTCTGCAAGAAGCATATAATTTACCAGTTAAAATAAGAACATGGTTTGTATTAAAGTTATCAGAACAATTAAAAATGGAAGAAGAAGCTATTAAAAAGAAATGAGGGGGTTTTACCTCCTTTTTTCTTGTTTTACTATTTATTAACGTATATCTTAATTTAGGAATTATATTTAATGGCTAATGATCCAAAAGACCCTAAAAATCCAAACGTTTCTGATGCTAGAGAACAATTAAATATAGAAAACAATCTTTCAAAATTACTTTTAAGTAAAGAACAACGTCTTAAAACAATTTCTGAAACACTTAAAGAGCAACAAGAAATAAGTGAACAATTAATCGATTTAGCTGCGAAAGGTGGCGATGAAGATGAAAATCACTTAGAAGTAACAGAAAGATTAATTGAAAATGAGAAAAAAAGAGTAAAAAATCTTCTTGAAGAACTAAAACTTAAAAAAGAATTAAAGCAGATAACTCAAGAACAATATGAATTAGAAAAAAAAGAATTAGAGCTATTAAAACAAGAAAATAAAGAATTAGATAAAAAAAATAAAGTAGAAAAAGATTTTGCTAATTCACTTTCAAATGGCTTTACTTCCATGACGGGAATTGGAGCGCAATCAAAAACTGTTCTTGGAAGTATGGCTCAAATGGCTGGAAAAGGTGGTGATTTAGGCGAAGCTTTGGGTGCTGCAGCAAAAAACATATCAAAAATTGTTACTTTTGGAAATGTTGTTGCTGTATTAATAGATGGAATAGTTGGGCAAACAAAAAAATTATTTTTCGAAATGGATGTTTCATTTGCAAAATTCGAAAAAACCGCTGGCGGTGTTGATGCATTTAAAGGAAGAATAGTTGAATTAAGAGATAAAAATGTAGAATATGCTTTAAGTATAGAAGAAGCAAGTGCTGCATTTTCAGATCTAAAAACTCAATTTTCCGGATTTGCTGGCGTTTCTGTTGCAACACAAGATGCTCTTGCTAAAACAACAGCACAAATGAGCAAACTTGGAGTTTCTAGTTCAGAAACAATCAAAATTCAAAATATGCTTGTTAAAGGTTTTCAAATGACCGGAGAACAAGCTGGAGACATGCAAAAACAACTCATGGCAACAGCTAAATCGATGGGTTTACCAATGCAAAAAGTTGTTAGTGATTTTGCTAATGCTGCACCAAATATAAAAGCACATGGTGCAAATATGCAAAAAGTATTTTTAGATTTGCAAAATCAGGCAAAAAATACTGGTATTGAATTTAGTAAGTTACAAGCAATTACTGGGAAATTTGATACTTTTGAAGGTGCGGCAGATGCAGCAGGTAATTTAAATGCAATATTGGGTGGAGATTATTTAAACAGTATTCAATTATTAAATGCAGATGAGGGTGAAAGAGTTAGATTGATGCAAGATGCATTAAAAGCTTCGGGTAAATCATTTGAAGCAATGAGCAAGCAAGAAAGAATGGCTGCAGCGGCAGCTTTAGGATTAGAAGATGCAACAGAACTTCAAAAATTAATGAATAATGAAACAGAAGCTGGAACAGTAGAGGCATTAAATAAAGCTGAAGCAGAAAAAGAATTAGCAAAATCAGTTCAAGATGTAACAACAATGCAAGAAAAATTAACCGCAATAATGGCTCAATTTGCAATAGTTCTTAATCCAGTGCTTGATGTAATTAAATTGGTATTAACAGAATTTGGAAAATTAATGTCCACATCCCCATTAATAAAATATGGTGTTTTAGGTGTAATTGGTGTAATAATACTTTTATTTGCAGTATTAAAAGGTGCATCGATCATAGGCGGATTTGTAAGCGGATTTACAAGTATTAAAGATACATTAAAAGGCGTACAAAAACCTGCGCAAGATGCTGGTAGTGGAATTGCTTCTTCTATCAGAAGAATCGGTCAAGCAGCCACACAATCAAGAAGAGGTCTTTTGGCTCTTGGCGCAGCAATATTGATGATCGGTGCCGGTATAGGTGTTGCAGCTCTTGGTTTAGCACAATTGGTTCAAGCCTTTCAAGGATTAACTGGACCACAAATGATAGGTGCAATACTTGGATTGATAGTAGTGATGCTTGGATTTATAGCTATAATAGTTATATTAGGAGCAGTTATGTTAGCTGGTCCAGGTGCTGCCGCCGCAGCTGGTATGTTAGCATTAGGTGCAGCATTTTTAATGATAGGCATAGGCATAGGCATTGCTGCTCTAGGTTTAGCACAATTAGTTAAATCTTTTGGTGGATTGGGTGATGCAGCACTTCCAGCTGCGGCTGCAGTTGTTGCCCTTTCTGTTTCAATGTATTTAATTGTTGCTGCTCTTGCTGCGGCTATTCCGGTTATTCTTGCTGCTGGTAGTGCTTTTGCTCTTGCCGCTCCTGGATTATTGGCATTTGGTGCCGCAATTGCACTTATTGGAGTTGGTGTTGCAGTTGCAGCCGTAGGTATTAGCGTATTGGCAAAATCTGTTGGTGATATGTTTGAAAAAATTAGTAAATCAAATCCAGAAAATATATCTGGTGCTTTTGCAGCTATATTTGATAATTTAAGTTTAACTAATATAGCAAAATTTGCTGCGTTTGCAGAACAAACTGATGAATTAACCAGTTCTTTAAATAAATTAGTATTTAGCTTAACAGCAGTATCTACTGCAATGAAAACAATATCTGCAGTAAATGCACTATTTAATCCTTCAACTGTAACGGCTCCAAATGTAGCTCCAACTGCAGGAACAACAGCTACTGCGGCAGCAGCCACAAATAATGCTGGTTCTTCAAATATTGTTCCTGTCGCTATTTATATTGATAGTAAGAAAGTCGGAGAAGTTTTAGATCCACGTTATAAAAAAATGATAGAAAGTAGCTTAAATAACATTGGCGGCAGAACAGTACCAATTTGAGGTTAAAACAACATGGCTCAACAAGTTTACAACGATCCATCAAATGGAATAGGTAATCATAATACGGGATTTGTTATTCATTTTGTGCATGTAGCTACAAGAGCGACTTGTCATTTTAAAGCATTTTTAACTGCTTGGGAAGATAATTTTAAACAAGATTGGAATAGCTATGAAACAGTTGGAAGAATGGATCCTGTAAGAACCTATAAAAGAACATCAAGAATAATTAATTTTAGCTTTGATATACCTTCTTTTGATAAAAAAGATGCTGCTAATAATTTAAATGAAATTCAAACTCTTATTCAAATGTCTTATCCCACTTTTAATCAATATACTACGGCGGGTAAAGAAGTTACATCGCCATCTAAAGCTGCAGGTGAAGCTGCAGAACAAAAAAAAATGGCAGATCAAGCAAAAATAACGGATAGTCAAAAAAATATTGGACTGGTTAATACTGTATCGCATATGGTAAGTCCACCTTTTTTAAGAATTAAATTTGCTAATTGGCTAAACGATTCAGAAATAGATCAAGCAATGAGTAACAACGATGCTATGGGAGAAATAACAGCAGGTTCTGGTTTATATGGAACTATTGAAAATGTAAAATTTGCTCCCGATTTATCTGATAACGGTGGCTTTTATGGACCTGGAGATTTATATTCTTCTTATAATGGAGATGCACCTGAAAAAATATTAATACCAAAATTATTAAAATTAGATATTACTTTTAATGTTCTTCATACAAATGATTTAGGTTATTATGCGGCAACCGGTGAAGCAAGATCTCCAAGTTATCCTTATAATGCAGATAAAATTAAAGTTAGAGTAAAATAATATGACTATTAAAAGAAACGAAAAAAGAAAAATGATAATAAATTCATCACACAATTTTGACGATCAATTTCGCGTTCGTTCTGTAGAATCTATAAAACAATATACAACTTTAAAATTAAAATATCCAACAACTCAAGAAATGACTGGTTTAAATATTTTAACAGAAACTTGGAAGCTTGGTGATAGACTATATAAATATGCAAACACTCACTATGGTGATCCTAATTTATGGTGGATAATTGCTTGGTTTAATAAAAAACCTACAGAAAATGATTATGTATTAGGTGAAGAAATTTTAATTCCTTTTCCTCTAGAGAGAATTTTAAAGTATTTGGATGAATAAATATGGCTATTGACCCAAAAAAAGAAATACCTTTCGATCAATTGACCGATGAGGAAAAGCAAGCTTTAAACTCTTTTCCAGCCGGTACAAAGTGGACTGAAGGCAAGAGAGAGGCACTTAAAAAAACAAAAGAAATAGAAAAAGATATCAATCAAGAACAAGCTCTAGTTGTTGGTAGTTTTGATGAAATCAAAAACAGCATCAAAGAAGCAATACCGTGGACAGATGCTAATGAAAAAGCAGAAAAACAAAAAGAATTAGAACAAAAATCAAAAGATGATAAAATTAGATTAAATCATCAAGCATTTTTAATGTTTAACCACGAAGCATTAACGCAGCAATCTAAAATAGAAACATCTCGTTTTAAATATTTTGCGCAAATAGAACATCCAGAACCTGCAGAAATAAATAACATATTATTTAAAAAACCAATAAAATACGACATTTTATTAAATTCTAAATCTGTTTATTTAAGTTATTTGGTTCCAAAATTAAGATTATTTAAGGAATTTACCCTTTCTTTAATTGATGTTATTGATATAGAGCTTCCAATATATCAACAATATCGCGAAAGTGATTTTAAATCAATATTTGAAAGCAAAGAAGGTCGGGGAGGTGGTGTAGGATTAAAATCTTTTAAATGGAATACTATTGGTAATAGTCAAGGTAATAAATTTACATTTGGTGCTGAAATAGAACTTTTTTTTGAAAGTATAGGTGAAATATCTAAAATAAGAAGTATTAATGTAATTGGTGGAAAAAAAGTAGAAACCAGTTTTGAAGACTTATTAATACAAAAAATTGGTTCTGTATCTAATCCACAAGGTGGTGTATATGATCCAGACTACTATAGAGTAAAAGCTGAAATTGGTTGGGCAATTCCACCAAATAATGCAAATTTAATACCAAAAGAAATGTTGGATGAAATTAGAAGTTCTAATTTTAATTTTTATATGACTTTACATTCTCATCAAATTGATATAGCTGATGATTCAACAGTTACTTTAACCTTGAAATATACAGCATACATAGAAACTATAACAGATAGTCCAAAAAATTCCAATGTATTTTATCCAGAAGATGAAAATTATGATATGCAAATAGAAGGACGTCGTCACGTTATAGAAGATAATAAACAAAAATTACAAGGAAATGAAGATAAAGGTATTGAGCCGGTAGAAGGATTAGAAAAACAAAAAACTGAAGAAGTAGTAACCGAAGCAGAACAACAAATAAAAGATATTGAAACTAAAAATAAAGTTGAAGTTTATCAAAGAATATTAACTTATATATATAATAGAAAATTAATAAGATATCTTATTGCAAAAAATGAAGATGTTCAAAAATTTACAAGTATTATTTCTAGACCTAAAAATTTAATGTCTTCTGAAGAGCAAATAAAAAACTTTCAAAATGAAATAGAAATCATAAAAAACAATAATATTCGTTTAACTGGAGCTACAGGTTTTACATCTGGTCCATCATTTGCAACAAGTAATCAAACGCAAGAGACTTTAAGTAAAAATATATCTGAAACTACTAAAAACTGGGACGAAGCTTTAAAGAAAGCAGCGGGCAGCAAAGAAGGTGAAACACCTATACCATATTTTTATTTAGGCGATTTAATAGATGTAATATTAGAAGAAATGTATAATGGAAAACCTGGTACTGTAAAAGGTTTTTTTGAAAAACAAATAAAAGTATTATTAGGACCAATAATATTTTATGATTATGGAAGATTAGTCGATCAAGTTGTTTCGAAACCTAATAGTTTAATCAGCAAAAATAATGATGGTTCAAAAACACAACAAAAAATATATACTGGTTCAAAAACAGTTATTAATATAGCTGATATACCAATATCTTTGGAAATTTATACTGCATGGTTTACTAAAAAAATTGTTGATGCTGGAGTTACGAATAAATCTTTAAAAGATTTTATAAGTGATATTGTTAATGATCTCGTTATCAGAGCAGTTAGCGTTGAAACGTTTTCTTTTGCTCCAAGACAAAAAACAAGATTGGTACATAAGGCCAAAACATTAAGAAGAAGCTCTTCTCGATTTTCTACCAGTAGTTCTACAGAAACAACTCCAGCAAGCTTTAGTCAAGCCGCTTCTACTGGTCAAACATCTTTTCCATCTAGTTTAAGATTTCCAGCTACATCTTTAAAATTATATGACGATTTTCCAGTTGAAGAAGAAAAATCTGTTTTAGATAATTTTATGTTAATTTATGCAATATCGGATCAACAATTTGAATTAATTTCAGATTATGAAATGGATAAAAAAAGAGGCATACGTCATATTGTTTATGGTGCAGAAACCGGTTTAATTAAAAATATTAAATTTTCACGCCAAGATAATGCTTTAATACGCTCTCATAATATGAAATTGGCTTCACAACAAAATTCAGACAAGTCTATAATATTAAGAGAAGTATATAATGCAAATGTAGAAATGTATGGAAATACATTATTTGAAATAGGTGAATTATTATATATAAGCCCAACTCTTTTTGGTTCAGCTACATCTGTAGATTTTGTAAAAAATCTTGGTATTGGTGGCTATTTTATGATATTAAAAATACAAAATTCAATAACCGATGGAAGCTTTACAACGCAACTTGATTTGAAATGGAATGCTAAAGGTGACGGTGTTGCTTTGCAAAATAATGATGGTCTTGTAAAATGAAAAAAAATATATATATAACAAATCCACTACCTGAAGGTAAAAACGGCTTAACTTCACGAGCAAATTATGTTCAAAGAAAAAAATATAATTTTGTTTTAAGTAATCTGCAAGCAACTTCTTATATTGACGAAAATTATATTGATTTTAGAAATTTATATAATAATTTTTGTAAAATTGATGAAAATGGTGAGCCTATCAATATTTCTGAATCTATATTAAAAAATGTAAATGATGATATATATGCAGTTAATTTTGTTGTTGATGCTTTTAATGAATTAAAACTATTGTGTGCTAATTCGAATAATATTAAAAATGAAAAATTTAAAAAATTAAAAGCAAAAAAAGGTTGGTCTAATTTACATAAAAAATATCATAATCATTTAAAAATTATATTTGATGAATTTATAAAAAAAATAAATAAAAATTATAAAAACAATAATATTATTAACTTTGAAAATTTTATTTTAGAATTTGTAAAACATTTAGACAATGTAATTTATAAAACTCCATTTTTAAAAAGTTCATATGTTTTAAGTAGAGAATACCCTGAAAGTGATGCGGGTTTTTCAATTGAGTTTGATACTGGCGACGCAGGTGATGATAAAAAGAAAATTTCAGAATTTATATTAGATTATGAGTATGGTGAGTTTGTAAAATTATGTAAAAAAACTAACTTTTTAATTGATAAAAATTGTCCATGGAGATTAGTGTTCAATCCTTTTTCTGAAAAATCCGAAGAATACATGAAAACATATAATATTAATAAAAATAATTTAATTAAAAATAATTTTTATTATACAAAAGAGTTTGATTTAGAAAATTTAAAAAATTATATGATAATTTTTTATAACACATTTGTTGAACAAAAACCAACTGCTTATAATGTTAAAATAGTAACTAAAAATGAAAAACAATTTCTTTCTAGAAATTTTGTAGATAGACAAAAATTAACTACTGAACAAGTTAATTCTAAATTTAGTGATAATTTTTGGTTTAATATTTACTGTCACCTTTCTTTTGTTGAAAACAAATTAAATTTTACACATCAACAATATCAAATTGTATTAAAAAATATGGATCGTAATTTTTCTTTATATGGATTACAACGTTCTTTGGGAGAATTAACAAAATTAATTAATAATACTGAAAAATCTGTGACTAGAGGAGAATATAATTTCACGCTACCTTCTGCTTCTTGACTGTTGCTGTTGGTTGGGCTATGATCTCGGCTTATGGCTTTTCTAACACTCGACGATAAAAGTGAATGCATCGGGTTCTACCATAATGGAGAACTACTGTTCGGTCAAGAGCCAAGTGGAGTTTTGGATTCTACTTGGAAATATTACCCATACTTAAAAGATAAAAACATTAAATATGCTAATATCTTTGTTGGTGGTAAAGATTTTGATGAAGCTTGTCCGGAACACTTAAAAGATCGATGGACTGAATTAAACACAAGAGCAAAAGCATTTATTCGTTCTTTCTTTGAATCAAAAGTTTCACTGAAAGAAAATTGTTTTTATGATCTTGTTCCTCGTAAGTTTTTGATTGATTATTGTGAAATTAAATGTTCTATAATTGATTATATTATCCATTCTTGCCCGCAACCTATTGATTACGAATTCAAGGCAGATCTTGAACGATTGCTAACAAACATTCGCAATCAAAAGATCAGTTTTGACGAGGTTGCTATTAAAGGCGGTATTCACGATCAAAAAGTTCGTGAATTTTCACAAAACTATCTATCAAAAGACAATTATATTAATTATAATCAGTTTAATTCTAAAACCGGACGCCTTACAACAGACGAGAACAGTTTTCCTATTCTTAATCTATCTAAAACATTAAGAACATATATCAAGCCTGATAATGATTTCTTCTTGGATATTGATTATAACGCAGCAGAAGTGCGTGTATTTCTTGCTTTAAACGGCTTTAAACAGCCCACAATTGATATTCATGAGTGGAACATGGATAAGTTTGGGTATGCTGATAGAAACACTGCTAAAAGCGATTTTATTTCGTGGTTATATGGTAAAAAGAATGTAAGAGAAAAAGATTTTAAAAAGTATTACAATACAGATTTAATTAAGAAAAAGTATTGGGATGGTAATTTGGTTAAAAATTATTATGGTCGTGAAATATTGGCTGACGAGTTTCATTCTGTAAATTATATCGTTCAAAGCACAACAGCAGATATGGCTTTGCGTCAAGTATTAAAAGTAAATGAATTGTTGGTTGGTTGTGAATCAAAGATCAAAATGATTATTCATGATAATATTGTTATTGATGTTAAAAAAGAAGAAAAAGAACTTGTAAAAAAGATTGTAGATACTTATAATGATACTGAATTTGGTAAGTTTAAATCATCTGTAAAGATCGGTAAGTCTCTTGGAGATATGAGGAAAATTCTATGATTTCTGTTGTTGGAATTGGTAGTTTTTGTTCTGAATTAGTTAATAAATTCAGTCAGTATCCTCAATATTCAGTTTACACAATTGATACTGAAAATTCTAACTTTGATTTGCCCGAATTAAAAAACGCAGAGGAATATGAAAAGAATTATCCCACTAAACTAAACTCAATCATAAAAGATCAAAATGAAGAGATATCAGTATTTCTTGATGGTTCGGAAGCAATAAGCGGAATAATTCTTAAATTTCTTGAAAACTTTAAAGATCGTAAGATTAATATCTGTTATGTCCGATCAGATTTAGATTTGTTGGGAAATGTAGAAAAATTACAAAATAAAGTATGTTTTAATGTATTACAAGAATACACAAGATCAGGTTTATTTAACAAGTTTATATTCTTTGATAAAGTTAAAATAGAAAAAATGCTTGATAATGTTTCTATTCTTGATTTTGATGAAAGCTTTAACAATCTTGTATCAACAACATCTCACTATATAAATGTTTACTCAAATATAAAACCACTATTATCAAATAATATTGATTTAAGTGATATATCCAGAATTGAAACATATGGTTTATCCGATATTGGTGGTAGTGAAATAAGATGGTTTTGTGATCTGGAAAATATAGAAGAAATTGTTTATTATTTTGCTATAAATTCTAATACACTTAAAAAAGAAAAAAAGTTGCTACAAACACTTAAAAATCAAGTCAAAGAAAAACAAAAAGAAAATTTAAAGATTTCGTTTAATGTATATGAAACAAACTATGTTGAAAATTTTGTATACTGTGTTGGCCGAACAAAATTCATCCAGCAAGCGAGCGGGGCTTGACAAGTGATCCGATCTGTGTTAGGATGGTTCCATCATCACCGATCAACCCGCTGGTTGTGGTGTTCTAACAAAGGAAAGCAAAATGTCTAAAGTATCAGTTAATCGTCGTGGTCCAACAGGAAATGCCGGTCGCGTAACGCTCTCACATCTTCGTGCCGGTGAGACTTTCCGTTTCCCACGATCTGCCCCCGGAACAGTTTATCAGCTACTTTCAGTTAGCAACCGTTCTGTGGAAGATGGAGTTCTTGATGAGGTAGACTCATTTATGTTCTCAAATGTTTCTACCGGTCAGGTATATGCGACCGATGATAGTCGCACAATTGTTCCAGTAGATTGTTCGTTGACTGTTCGTGAGCGTGTTGCCGCTCGTTCACGCACATCACGATCAACTCGTTCAACCACAGCCATTCGTGCTCGTAAATCAATTAAGGCTAAAAATCGTCGTTGATAGGTCGGTGTTAGTGTAGTTCTGTTAGTGTTCCTTTATTTGTTGGGTATCGGGCAGAGAAATCTGCCCTTTACTTTTTTATGAGAGCATGTTAGTTATAGAAGGGTCGGTATTGAAAGCAGTTTGATAAACTTACCGACATTATGATTGGCCTTGATACCGCCAACATTTAACGGTCTACGCAACAATAAGTTAGCGTGCCACAAGGAGTAGATAATTATGGGTATTGATATTCGCGCTATGCAGAAAAAACTTGATAAGCTCAATAATAAGGGCAAGTCAAGTTCCGAGTCAGCTTTTTGGAAGCCAGAGGACGGAATTCACGAAGTTCGTGTTCTTCCAACACCTGATGGTGATCCATTCAAAGAGTTCTGGTTTCATTATAATGTTGGAAGCCAGAGTGTAATGTGTCCAAAGCGTAATTTTGGTGAAGATTGCGCTATTTGTGAGTTTGCAACAAAGTTGTTCAAGAGTGGTGAACCAGACAGCGTTGCAGCTGCAAAGGATCTTTTCGTCCGTCAGCGTTTCCTTTCCCCAATTCTTGTTCGTGGGAATGAAAAGGATGGCGTAAAGGTTTGGTCATATAGCAAGACAGTTTATGAAGAACTTCTTAAGACTGTTCTTGATCCAGACTTTGGAGATATTACAGATCCAGAGAACGGATGGGATCTAAAAGTTGATAAGGGCAAGAAGAATGGCGCTCGTTATTCAACAATGAGTGTCAAGCCAAAGCCAAAGTCCACAAATATGTGTAAGGGACTTGGAAGTCAGGAATGTAAAGATCTTCTTGATAGTATCCCAGATCTATCAACAATCTTTACACGAATGTCTCCAAAAGAAGTTCAGGCTGTTCTAGATAAGCATCTGGCGGAACCAGATGAAGCTAGTGTAGGAGTTGAGAAGGGTGGTGGTGTTGATAATGCTGTAGACGCTGCTATCCGAGAACTTGATCTCTGATAAAAATTAAAGCTTGACAGAGGGCGACCTAGGATGTAAAATCTCCTAGGTCGTTTTCTTTTTGGACGATAAATACTGTAGGAGATAATATGAGCATGGCAAAAATTAAAGAAGTAAAAGCTGGAAAAGTAGATGTAAGTGAATTAAGAAAAGCACTTAATGGACAGCTAAAAGGCGCAGTTTATGATCTGCGACAAGAAAATCCAACAGATGTAAAAGAGTGGATTTCAACCGGCTCAACTTGGCTTGATGCTGTTGTTTGTAAAGGTAAAATGGCTGGTATTCCAGTTGGAAAAATAGTTGAAATAGCGGGAATACAAGCAACAGGCAAAAGTTTTTTTGCAGCACAGATAGCTGGAAATGCACAAAAACAAGGTATTACTCCAGTTTATTTTGATGCCGAGAGTGCAATCAATAGTGATTTCCTAACAAAAGCTGGATGTGATTTAGAAAATCTTATTTATGTTCAGCCACCAGACCTTGAAAGTGTTTTTGAAACAATGGAAACACTTATGGGTGCAAGCGAAGATAAATTTCTTTTTATTATTGATAGTTTGGCTGCAGTTCCAACAAGAGTTGATAATGAAGGAACATTTAATCCACATGAACGAATTGGTGTAAAAGCTGCACTATTAGCAAAAGCTTATCAAAAAATAACAACACCAATGGCTCAACATAAAAGCACACTATTAGTATTAAATCAGTTAAAAGTAAATCTTAAAGCAACAAGTGAAGCACCACAGGGTGGTAAATATTTAACTGACAGTCAAAAATATGGAACTCCAGGAGGAACATCAACAGATTTCTTTACAAGTGTTCGTATTTGGCTAACTAAATCATTTGCCAAAGATTTAATAGTAAATGATGAAAAAGGTTATCAGATTGGTTCTTATGTAAAAGCCCGTATTGAAAAATCACGATTTGGAACACAAAACCGTGTTGCAGAATTTAAAATTCTGTGGGGTGATGAAGTTGGTGTGTTAAACGAAGAAAGTATCCTTGAAGCTATTAAAGGCAAAACCGAGCACCTTGAAACAGGAACTTGGAATAAATTAACTTATGCCGATGGAACAGTTCAGAAATGGCAAGGTTTGGAAGAAGGTTTCGTAAATCTAATGAAAACGAATGAGAAATTTAAAAACCGTGTTATGGAAATATTTGATTATGAAGTTATTCAGAAGTTTGATAAGAAATTAGGTAATGCTAAGGACTTTTTGAACGATGGGAAGGGCGAAGACGTTCAACACTGACTATTTAATGTTTGTAGGGAGAAAACACATGAAATTAACACGAGATAGATTAAAGCAGATAATTAAAGAAGAATTGGAAGAGATGATGGGACAACCAACTTCTAGTCCTGCTCACGAATTATTTCAATTAATGAAAAAATTTTCAAGTCAAGGAGTAAGTGCATCGGCATTTGCTGATATGGTAAAAAATATACAAGCAGGTGGAACACCAACGAGAGATACGGCGACAATTGAAAAAATTAAACAAATACTACCACAATTACCAAAAGAAGTTATGGATCCAGATGGAAGAGTTAATCGGAATGCTCTTATCGATCTAATCCAAAGAGAAGTTGATATGGAACGCGGAAACAATCCTAACAGTCCTAAAACTGTTTATGAAAATAAAAAATCAAAATAATTAACCAAAGAACCCGCAGAAATGCGGGTTTCTTGTTAAAATATGAGTACAAACAATACATTTTGGGAAAAAGACGGAAATAAAATAAATTTATCTGATTTATTAAATATTTCTTCACATCTTCCAGAAAAAAATATATCTATTAAACAATTAATTCCATATTTGCTTTCTTGGGATAATAACTTACAAGAACAAACTAAAATACAAGCAGCAAATTTAAAATATCCAATATTAATTCTTGTAGATGATAAGCAAAATATAATATATATTCTTGATGGACACCACAGAATACATAAAGCAATAACAAAAAATCTAATAACAATAAAAGCTAAATTAATTCAATTCAACCTCTTACCAAATGAATTTAAAAATGTTTTCGTCCCCGCAGATTGACAGCCCACGGATCGCGTGCTATGCTTGGCCTAACCAACATAGGAGCCTGATACCATGAAGTATCTTGATTTTGTAGTACCTCGCTGAAGATATTGCATCCCAATTTCGGGATGATACTCTCCAGCATCAGATTGTTGCCTTTGGTGTCAAGGGTGGCAAGATTATTAACTTCGGCGTCAATAAGCGTCGTTATTCACGAAACAAGAGTGTGTTCAAGTGTTCTATGCATGCTGAAATTGATCTGTTGAGCAAGATGGGAGAACGAGCAAGTGGTAGCAAAATTTATATTTATCGTTTTAATAACACTTCGTGCCCGTATGCTCGTCAAAACAAGAACGGAAAGCCTTGTCCGCTCTGTCAGCATGCCCTAAAGAACGCAGGTGTTTCCCGAGTTGTATATGTTGATGATCTGGGAGAAGTGAACACTCTTAAAAACCGTGATATGATCGGTCTTGTCGGTCGTCCAAGTAATATTACAAACCATTTCCTTGAACGATATGGTGATGCACACCACGGTAAGTTTATTGTAAATGAGTTTATTGCAGCATAGGAACATATGAATAGCAAGTTTGATAAAAACACAAGTGAAGGTCTTTATACTTTTAATCAAGACGAAGTATTTGAAGCACTAAAAATGTGGTGTTATCAAAAAGGAATAGTTCTTGATAAAAATAGTGTAAAGTTTATGGATTGTTCTGGTAAACCAGATTTTGTTGTAGAAATTGGATTTAATCACAAAGAAAGGTAGGATAATGTATGCCGTGGCCCGCAAAAAACAGACCCCGTAAAGGACGCAGAAAACAGGGTTCTGCTAAAAGAAAAGCTCGTAAAAAGAATCGCAAAAAGAAATGAAGTATGATATGATCCCCACTGCAAAGTGGGGATTTTTATATTTAAAATTATAGGAAATATATGTTTACTTATGATGCAATAAATGAACGTGAAAATAATAATAAAAATAATATAAATTTAGTTTTTAAACAATTTAAAAACATCAAGTCTTTTAAACAATTACAATCTTATAATAAAAAATCTTTAGAAAGATATTTAAAATATCATCCGAACAACTTATCTGAAGATTCACTTCTAAAAATCTGCAAAGAAAACGAAGGATATGCTTACACAGTATCTTGTGTTATATGTATAAACGCATCTCGTCAAGGCTGCATAGAAGAAAAAAAAATTATAAATGGTATAGGTGAATTTTTAAAAGATAAAATCACAGTAGAAGCAATTCCAACAAGAGGTAAGCAAGCACTTAGACCTTTGCGTTCCGGAGGCGTCATAAATGCTGCGGATACCGAAAAGAAACTTAAAAATAGCGATGTTTATTTAAAAACTATTGACGGTTTAATTAAAAGTCGGTATGATGAAAAGCAAATTTTGGGATATATTTTTGCGAAAGTTGTTGTTGGAATTGGAGGCCATCAAGATAATGTTGAAAAAGAAGCAGATGATTTTATAAATTGGGCAACAAATGAGCCAAAAGAAAAACTTTATGTTGTTCTTGTAGACGGAGATGAAGATAAAAAAAATAATCTCCTTCGAAAACAAAAAGATAATATCTGGATAGTTAACCACGTGGAATTTCAAGAAAGGCTAATTAAATATGCTCAGTCAGAAGCAGATACTAGGACAATATTACACAATAATAAATCCATTTAAGGGTAACGCCTTTGAAATTTGGAATGAAATGCTCCCAAAAGGAGAAGATATTTTAGAGCCTTTTGCTGGAAGTGGTAATATAACTAATTTTTTCTCTAATCATAAATGGAAAGCTTATGATATAATTCCAGGTAGAAATGATATAATTCAAAGAGATACTATTTCTAATTTTCCAAAAAATTTTAAAATTTGTATAACTAATCCTCCTTATTTAGCAAAAAATGCTATGAAAAGAAAAGGTGAAAATTTATCACTTAAAAATGAAGATTTATATTTAGATTGCTTAGAGTTAATGCTTGAAAATTGCGATTATGTTTCAGCTATAATTCCGTCGACATATTATGGAACAAAAATGTTTCGAAACCGCTTATTAGCATGGGATAAATTAGATTATAAGCTTTTTTCCGATACCGATTCACCTGTCGGAGTTGCATATTTTGTTCCATACGAAACAGAACATAAAATTTACGTAAATGGAGAAGAGATAGAAAAGGTAGAATCTAATAAAGGAAGTACAAAAATTAAATTCAACGTTTCTTACGGTAATTATATTTTTTCAGCAATTGACAAAACATCTGTAGAAAATATAAACATTAGACCTTTAGATAATAATTTTAATAGAGATAAATTTTTAAAACATACATCTAGAAATTATTCTTTATTTTATTCAGAAAATGATTTAGATTGTAAATTAATTAATAAAAATATTACTGAGTGGAGAAATAAGACAAAAGATTTTTATCTTACTAATTTTAAATCTTTAATGAAAAATGGAAAATATCGAAAAAGAATGTCTTTTGAATTTTTAAAGAGTTTTATATAATTTATGAAAAAAATATTAATTGTTGATGCATTGAACTTGTTCATTCGTTCTTATGTAGTAAATCCTTCTATTTCTAAACAGGGACAACCAATCGGCGGTATTGTTGGAAGTTTTAAATCTCTGCAAAAGATAAGCCGAGATACAAAACCAGACAAAATTATTTTTGCTTGGGATGGTCCTGGCGGAAGCCGTAAAAAGAAAGCCTTACACAAGGATTACAAAGAAGGTAGAAATCCACTACGCCTCAACAGAAATGTAAAGGTCTTGGATGAAAAACAAGAATTTGAAAATCGTATCTGGCAGCAACTAAAAACATTTGAATATTTAA
>Ga0194115_10003659_pt1 | contig 17129 bp, 8 predicted proteins | sample TA2MahsurfametaG_3_FD_148656 | JGI IMG/M metagenome (GOLD analysis project Ga0194115, IMG submission 148656) | Freshwater microbial communities from Lake Tanganyika, Tanzania - TA2015002 Mahale S4 surface | ecosystem: Environmental > Aquatic > Freshwater > Lake | place: Tanzania: Lake Tanganyika...
CTGAGCGATGTTGTAGAGTATGTTATTTCTGACATTTTTTGCTGCGGGTGGTTGGATAGTGTATAAAAGTTATAAAATAAAGAGGGAGGCTAATCTAATAAAATTAATTTTGTTTCTTTAAAAATTATTATAATAAGAAGTTTTTTGGATATACTCATATAGATTTGATACAAATGGAACTTGTTGATAGGAATAGCTTTTATAGTGGATTAGTTGTAGGAATGATCCAAAAACTCTCCTTCTGGATGACTAAATTTATCAAACTGTCACCCTAGTAAACTTTTTTGGCAAAACTGAGTACAATAACGACTTAATTGAGATTTGATAAATATGAAACAAACACTGTTACTCACAATTTTATACCTTATTCGATACACATAGCTCTCAGATTCTGTGTATACGAATCCATGAAATCTTTACTCAATCAAACTTATCGTCCTAAATAGATAAATTCAAGGATAAAAGTTGACTCTAGTATATCTCTTTAGCTTTTTACTTCGATTTTGGCAGGTGGAACTAGCAGTCTATCCACTTTATTATATAACGCTTTCTCTCAGGTGTATTAAAAGTTTAAGGGCAGTCAATCAGCCTTAAATGTGAAAAAAATGGGCAAGAATTCTGAGATGCTAAGATTATACAGATGGCATATTTTAGCATCAAGTTTTTATTTTTTCACCTTCTAACTCACAAATAACCTCTTTGGTAAATAATAGAATGCGTATACTTTATATCCTTTCAGGTGGTTCTTATGTGGCTCAATAGCAGGCTTGAATTATTCCTTGATTACTTACTTTTCGCACTTTAGTGTGCTACTTCACGGCGAAAGAAGTCGTTTGATGGGCAGAGATGCCTTGATGAATAGCATGCGATACAATAAGATCTATTTGATTTATGGGACAGTTATAAATGGATTGGGGCTTGCGACTTATAAGACTGTAGGTTGTTACTTATATTTTTGGGACAACTGGCTCTATAATGTTTGATATTATATGACCTCATGAATTTTTGTTTGACTTGTTAATTATTTACATATTATGCTAATCTCAGCTAATTTATCGAAGATTTGTGATTGTTCAATTTAAAAATATAATAAAGAGTATAATTATGGAGTAGCAAGCATAGCTAAATCCAGCTTAGAAATTATAATTTCAGCCATTAAAGCAATAGTAGCATCAATAACAATCTCAAAAGGCCTAAATAGTTTAATAGTTTCAGTAAAAGTTGTAAGCCTGTAACCCTGAACAGTCTTAACATCAAAGGAAAGACTCAATGGTGTCGTAGTAGAAACTGGAAGTGGAGGCCGAGTAGAAACTAGAGTAAAGAAAAAGATAAGATGCCAAATCTATATTCATCGAAAACGTAGATTATAAATCCACTCCAGAAGAACTCAAAATCATCTTCGAGGACTGCGGAAACATCGCCAGAATCACTATTGCCAAAGATCCACTCACCAAACAACCCAAGGGGTTCGCTTACCTCTCTTTTGAAGATGAAGCAGACGTTTAGATGGCTTTGAACCTTACCGGTACCAAACTAAGAGGCAGGATCATTAGAGTCAAGAGAAAAAGGACTAATTTACGGGGTATGACTAAGAAGACTCCCGAGTAAAACTCAAAGCAGCTGCTGAATATGATGATGATGAAGATGGCGAACCAGCAGAACTTTAGAGGCAGGCCAAGAACTAGAGGGAAATGATTTATATTACGCTTTCAATTGGATTTCAAATCTATTAGTCTTATTTGTCATACATCAAAAAAGAAAGTAATTATTAAAAATGACTTTATATATAATTAAGAGTTATTATGAGACTAAAATCAGCTTTAGGAATCACAGAAAAGATAATAATCATATCGATTGTTCTAGCAATCCAAGCGTCACTGTTGTTCTGCTCGCATGAACTAGAGTGTTTTATCCCTGTTCATTAAAACCCTCTGAAGTACCATATAGCCTACAAGATCAAGCAGTACTATGCCTATGTGCCTGTAGAGTTCACTACTATTCTGCAGCTAGCTAATAAATTGTTCATGGCTGAAATAGGAGCCATCATGTACTTTGTCTTCAAATTTATCCAAAAGTATTTAAAAAAGATTTTGATGATTTTTTTATTGACCTGGTCGATACTGTACATTTGCTATTTGCTGAAACAAAACGAGCAATAAATAAGGAATATTCAGTTCGATGAAATAAAATAATGTATCCTTTAAAAATGGAAGAATATAATCCAATTTTTATAAGGATGTTTTGTTTGATTTTAATATTACTTTTTGATGAATTGCAAAAATATCATAAAACCTTGTACGCAAAAAAAAAACGAAAGTTTTGGGAAGATTCAGCTCTATTCGATAAGTATTTACGATATTTACTCGAACAGACTTACACATTCCTCAATGAGGCTGCCCTCACAAATCATCATATTGTGTTTTTGCCGAATGCCCCATCCTTTTATTTAGCTCATGATCTCACTAGGGTCTACTCTCGCTATAAGCTTTTTGTTTGCAATAATAAAGATATGCATTTCTTGGGTCTCAATATCTGTTATTATCTTTCTGAGCTAATCGTAAGCCTGATCTAACCTCTCTCTGTCTGCCAGGTCAAAGATGAACATTATTGCATGGGAGCCTGCGAAGTAGTGTCTGAAGAGAGGCCTAATCTTATCACCTCCTGCTAGCTACCATACATCAAGAATACCTTTTTTAGAACCGATTGACTAGAAGTTGAAGCCGATGCTTGGAATGGTGGTGACTGATATGCCTAATTTGGCATGGTAGAATATTGTGGTCTTTCCTGCTCCATCTAGACTGATCATTAGTATTTTTTTGCGGCTGAAACATCGCCAAGCCGGATAGTATTAGGTTGTTAATTGCTGATTTACCCATAACTATCTCTTTAAAAAAATATTACATCCCATGTACTTTTAGATAAAGGTAATGGTAATAAATTTTTTTAAAGAATTTAATTATTAGCTTATCAAGATATACTAATAGATTGTACGAGATTATATAATATAAAGAGCATCATTTTTCCATTTGGCAACAGGGCGCCTACCAATCTACCTGCAGTACATCGATTCCGCTGTCCACAGAAATGTCTCCCTACTTATTCGCCATGCTGTTCTTGCCAAAAGTCATGCTGTCATTGTCTCTTCCGTAAGTAGTCTTCATCTTTATCTTAGGACTAGTATTCCCATTTATACTCAACAAGTTACTCTGATTCATGCCACTAGTCCCAATCACCTGTCTTGACAGGTTTGATTCGAGGTTGTTTATAGAGGTTATTGAATTATTTGATGTTAGGGCCTTGTTGGCTATGATGTTTTGGTTCGTATAGCCTATTATATTGTTGGAGAATCTACTGTTTTGATTCTGAATGTTGATTGAGTGTCTGCTATGCTGGGGACTCAATACATAATTCTCTTGACTCCTGTGTAGAGCAATCATCTGGGGACTAGAAACTATCCTCTTTTATTCGACAATAACACCAGTTTGAAGAGTTTCCCTTCTAGCTAAATTGGGCTCAGTGGTTCTGCGATTGAATTGGATAAAAGATGGGTTTTGTCTGACTAAGACTTCAGGGCTTTGAATCATAGGAGATTTTATTGCGTTTATTATACTTTTCTATGAATTGTTATCGAAAAGAATGGTATTATTATTCCTGTTGATGTTGTCCTTTTGATTGGTAACCAAATCATTTATTTTTGCTTAGGAGTGTCTCAGAGGCACTGGACTCACCTCGTTTATTGAAAGTTACGCCGGGATCTGATGCTTCAAGTTGCTTTCCTTACTCATCTTCGAAATTCTACTCCCGTTCAACTACCCTTATTTGCTGTTGTTAAGCTCCTGCTGCCTGCTGCCCTTCAAAGATAGCTCTTTTTCTTTCTCTGACTACAGTTTGCTGCCCTTGAGCTAGTTGTTGACTGTCTTGATGTTGGAAAGGGCTGACTCACTAGCGTTGTTGATGTTATTGTAGGAGAAGTTTATTTTGGTTTTGCTGTTGCTTCTAGATTGATTGTCTTACCTGGTTTAGGAAATGACTTGGATGGCACATGGCCTTAGAGTATAGATTTCATTGAGCTGGTTGATTATTGACTTCTTTTTGAAGGAATTGGAAGTATTGTTGTTGCCTCGTTCACTCTCAAACAACTACCTCTACAGCGAATGGACAGATCCTTTGAGCTAATTTGAAGCATTGTCATTTATAGACTTTTCGCTCATATTATGTACAGACTGCTAGTTATTGTTGATCACTATCTTGCTCTCATTATCCACAACAATCTTTCCGCTGATATTATCCACTATCATACTTTTTTTATTAATATCGACATGGCTTTCTTGATCGATCACAGATTTGTTCTAATTGTTGAATAAATTGCTGTCATTATTGACGATCTTATCATTATTTATGATTCTGCTTTGATTGTTGTTCAGGATAAGTTTGCTAGTGTTGTCGATCACAGAGTTGCTTTATTTCTGCACGGATACGTTGTCCAGACTATGACTGATTGAACTATTTGAACCCTCTCGAGATATTTTCTTCACCTATTTGATATTTTGCTACTATTCAGGCCTAATAATTTCTTGCTTTTTGCCTATAGATTGAAACGATTCCTATCGAGAAATATTTTGATGCGATTGCAAGTTGTTGTGAGAAGTATTGATGTGATTCTGTGTATTGCTGATGTTGATCTGCTTTGAAGATTCTTGCTCTTTGTTTGAAATCTGCTTGCTTAATATCGACTCTTCAAACTTCTGTTACTTTATCTCAGTGTTCATCACAATATCACTCGCTAATCCTGAATTTACTTGCCCCAAAGATGAAACATCTCTATTGATTTTGATTTTGCTGTTGTCGAAAAGAAGGAACTGGGCGAACTTGCTTTCCTGTCCACTGATCTTGGAGGGATCGTTGAGGATGTTCCTCGATAGATCGTCGTCTGAAGAGTACAGTTTCTCATCATTTTTCTGAGATATATCACTTTGCTTTGACAATCCTGATATTATTCTATTTTTCTCTTAGAAAACTTTATCTTCAGCTTGATCCAAATACTAATTTTACTTTATGACAGCTGTGTTGATATAAGTCTTATTATTTTGGCTTTTTCTATGCAACTCTGCCTGCAATTATCTCTCAAGCTATTGTATTCTGGACTCTAGTTGCAAGATGTAGTGTCTTGCTGAGTCTAATTACTTTCTCAAAGCAATCATCTCTTCTTGATCCTTAGAGCCGACATTAGTTTGATTGTTTAGTCTTATTGATTTTATTTACTGCCTCAACGATTCAATTTAAGTCTCATAAACCTTGATCTTTTAGTAATTAATATTGAATAACTATCTGTTAGAACCATGTTTGTTGCCGTTAATTTAATTAGTTTCCTTGAGATTTCTGTCCAACTACTCCACCATAATTTGTTTGCTGTAAATTTCAACTTCAATACTCTTCATATTTTCTTCATACTGTCTCTACATCTACATTATCTTGTGCTGTAAAACCTCAATAATATGTTTTCTTTTCTCTAATTATTCCTCTGCTTTTCTCAAGTGAATTTCAAGTGTCTGCAAGTCCTCCTATAGTCTCGCACTGTGTTCGTTAGCTCTATTTTGTTCATCCTTGAAAGACATCATCATCATATTGTTCGACTCATAGGATTTTGAATACTAGAGCCTCAATTTATCCTAGTTCTGACTCATCGAAGCCATTCTGGTCTATAACAAATGTATTTGTTCCTTCAAGCTCTGGACTGCCTCAGATTCGTGCTATTGTTGACTCAAACTCAAACTTGCAAGCTGATTGCCTTTATTCTATGACTAACTTCTCATTCTTTGGAGTTCTTATTGATTCTTCAGAGTCATTCTACTGACAAGCTATTATGATTAACGACTAACCTTTCGGATTCGTTCCTAAGACTAGATATTGAGTCTGTTGATTTTTTGCTAAGATTAAAGTGCCAGTTGATGGATAGTATTCTGCAGTTAGAACTTGAGCCTGTCTATTTATCCTTGTGATTTATTGCTGGTCTCGTTAATCCTGATGATTAATGTTTTATTTTCATGGGCTAAAGACTACCTTTCGGACCTTAAGTTGGCTATCTATCCCTCTAAGTAGCTTATTTACGATGATAAATTTCTCTATCTGAGCTTTAATCCTTCATTTTAATCGTGCAAATTGCCTATCTATTGTTACAGACTGCTGTATTTCGACCTTACTTAATTCATATGAAGATCAGCGTCTCCCTGTTTTAACTAATATTCATGCAATTTTATCATGAACATCTGATTTTGAGTGCTTATATCGTTATTGAGCTTTTAGTTGACGTCTATCAATTAATTTATTTACCCTCTTATCTTATCATTTTCTTATAAGATAGTCTACCTTTAGATTCTCATATTTTATATCACGATTAAATACTACCTGTTCTTGTTTTCAGCCCCATTTAACAAAAACTAAATCTAATTGATATTTCCAGTGACTAAGTTAGTCTGATTAGTCTTTTCCTTAAGCTCAGAGTTACGTTTTTCCAGCTGATTCTTCAAGATATTCGATATATCTATTGACTATTTTAGATCTATTGATAGCTTAGATATTTAGTTGTTGGCCTAGTTTAGTTACAACTCCAATTAATTGATTCTTGTATTCATAAAGCCTATGTTTCTTATCTTTTCTTGCAGCTCAGCATTACAGTCATCCAACTGATTCTTCAATAGGTGTGATCTTTTTACAGATTACTACAGCTACAAATTCAATCGAGATATATTTGAGTTGGCCTCTCTGAGAAATGTCTCCATCTGACTCATATTTCCGTTAATGTTTTTTTCAGAGTTTATCTTTTCTTGCAACTCAATATTACTACTTTCCAACTGATCTCTCAACAAGTTTTCAGTATTGAAAGATTCTTTTAAATTTAAGGTGAGCCTTGATATGTTGTTGTTTGCTTATCTCGATTGAACTTACATTTGATTGATGTTGGTATTGATATTGCTTGAATGTCTTATCTTTTCCTCCAGCTCAGAATTGCATGAATTCAGCTGATTCTTTAAAACATTAGATTTATTATAGGACTAGTTCAGCTATAAAGATAGTCTGGATATATTATTGTTAGCCTATTGAAGCTAGAAATTTAGTTTATACCTCAATTCTGTTGACTCTTTGAGTTACTGAGACAGTTTAGACAAATTTGTTTGCAATTTATTGTTTTATATGTCCATCACGTTGATTTTCTACTGATATTACAACAATCTTTGCTGGATCTTACTGTCATTTAATTCATGTCTTAAATATTAATTCTTTAAGGACTCAAGTTCAGACTATAAATATTGTCTTTATTGCAAAGAGACTTATAATTACTTATCCCTAGCTTATAGCTGAAGTAAGAGTGCACTCAAACCGTAGCTTATCCCCTGGTAACTTGCTTTAGTCTCCATATTCAAAGATATTTCTTTCTACTTCTTCTTCAACCGTTCAGTCTCATCTGCATTGTTCTGTGCCTTCCTCTTCCAAGTCCCAATCTCAAAAGTCAGTTTCTGAATAGTCTGCTTTTGTTTAACCAACTATTCCTACAAAAAAGTTATGCTTGCAGCTGACTTCGACTTGTAATCTTGCATCTATTCCTATAAAATCCTCAGGCTTCTTTATTTTTCATTGACTTAGGTGTTTAGATGAAGGTATGCGTCCTCAAAAGTCTAGCGCTTAATGGAATCACTCAGTTAATTTATCAACTTTGATTTTTTACCGAGTTAATTCTATAAGGTTTTTAAATATTCGTTAGAATTTGAACTAGAGATCTGATGTGCAGATTTTAAAACTAGATCATGCGAGTGGGAAGAAACGTATTTTTTAGACAGTTATTTTTAAAGGTATTGTATTTTTTGAAGAAGAACTGTATCTTCCTTGTGACTATGGGGATTGTGCTCTAAAACAAGGGTTTATATTTTTTATCGGATTTATTAGTATTACATGGTTTCGTTTCCAAGGAGCTTGCCTAAAGATTTGAACTGCTTTGTGTAAATGATGTTGGCCTGTCTTTAGATCTCGAACTCTTAATTTTATCGTTAGTAGAGCAGCATCTTTCGGTCTGCTGGACTGAGGAAAGGCTCCTCGTGAGTAATCGAATGGCTTCTATTTGATACTGAGATGTCCCTGGTGGGTTTATTCAAGGGATGCATTGATGGCATCAGTTACTAAATTACTAGTTATTTACTTATCTGATGGCAGCTTTCCTAGTCACATACTAGCTACTGCGGATAATTTCTCTTAAACTCATCAATTGCAAATAATTATATTTGATTTAAATATGATAACATAATAAATAGATTATCTTTAACTTAACATAAAAATAATTCAGCTTAATTAACAGTCATAAAATATCCTTTAAAGTAATAATGATACATCATTATCAATTTAAGATTATACTGATAATTACATACAATATCAATCATTTTTAGATCTTTCAATCATTTGTTTGAAATCTACAACTGAGTATTCAAGAGACTACTAGGACTATTTTATCATTTTAGATGTGCTAAACATAGCGTGTCTCAAGTGTTGAAATATTGTCAATTTGCAATTTATATCTGATTCAACCATCTTTTGCAAAAAACAAATATGTTAGTCTCTTAAAAGATCCATGCTACCTACTGCCATATAAGTAATAGGCCAACTCAATGGAAATCTTTTATCGTTTTGTTAACCGCCGACGAATTCTTCAGTCAGCAATAGTGGACTTGCAAGAGGATTTGTAGCATTTTATTTCTTTTGCAAATAGGAATTCCTAAAAAGTTCAGCCATAGGAGGCCAGAGTATAGGATCATGCAAAAGGTATTTTCTGGAAGGATAATATTGTGGCGTAGAATCCAATAGTGAATACACTATGTATAGGCCTTTTGGAATCATCACCTTATTCTTGATGGCTAGAGCTGTTAACGCACAACTTAGATTACCACCAGCAGAATCACCACACAAATAGATGTTTTTGGGTCGTATTTTCATGTATTTATGGATATGATTTAGAAGGAATTTATATACGTGAAAACAGTCTTAAGGTGCGGTTGGAAAAGAGTGTTCAGGAGGCATTCTATAATCTATTGAAAACAAAGGCATTTTTAACTAATTAGCCCAGATTCTTGTATAATTTTGAGTAGTATGGCTACTCAGACCTACAAAGCCTCCTCCATGCATGTGAATAATAATGTCATTTATCTATTCTTCCCAGTTTTAATGGAATTCCGTCTTAATTAAAGGCAGTTATTGATAATAAAGAATTCTTACAGAGATAGAATCTTTATTTTATTCGAAGATGTCGACCCCTTCTTGATATTATCCCAAAGGAATGTACATCATTTGGTTAGTCTAAATTTTAGGGAATGAAAAACTAGATAAATGTTTATATATCCCAAATTCGTATAAGTCTAGATACTTGATTGTACTCTCAATAGTCGGTGTTCTTAACATTCTCAGGCTGCTCAATAATCCTAGCTCATATTTCATGTAATATTTCAACAAGTTGTACGAAAAACTGATACTTTCTATGAAATTTTATTCCTTGTTTGGGTTTTTATAGACAGCGCCACTCAAAGCATGCAGTATTTTTTAAACATTTTTGTACCCTTCTTCAATCTTTTTCTCATCTTCAAAAGTAATATAATTAATCTTATTCCAAACATGTATATAAAGTTAAGGATCACTGTTCAATATGTTTTTCTATGGCTTGAGACAATATTAAAAGTAGTTGAAGGCTGATTTTAACTTGATTTAGAGCTAAAGAATATATGCTAATTTGTAGAACGGATCGTCTTAATTAAAATGATGAAGAATTTATTCGTAGACAAATTATAAGATTTACTTTTTGATTTTTCTATCGTATATTTACATCTGATGAGATCTTTTAATGAATTCTTAAAGCTATTGGATTAATGCTTTTAAATCATTTTTTATCTCATCAGAAGTAATTTCTATCTATAGAAGGTATTCATTTAAAATCTATTGATTTTCAGAGAGAAAAATCATGTACTATTAAAGCTTTTTGATTATTTTGTGTTTCAAGATAAGCTTTTCGTCATACAAACTTTATTCGGTTATGGAACTATGTGAATTTTAGTAATCTAATTCAAAATCTTTCATCATTCTCTTCGCTCTTTGTAGTTGAATATTAGATTATTACTATCTTTTGTTTAATGTATCCTAGCTAAACCAACATTTATTCAAGGGCATAATTTTTTTATGTCTAAAGCATAAACCTAAATTTCTTGCATTAAATCGAAACATTCTAGATGCATACATTTTGGCTAAACAATCTCTATAATTATAAAAATTAATAATTATGATTGAAAGTATAATTAATTATTTATTCAAAAAGGCCTAAATTAAAAATACAGAGATAATACATTTTCTATATACATTTTTTATTTCTTTAAATTTCTTTAATACCTTAGATTTAAATAAATTGTAATATATGATTCATTTTAATATTGCAGATCAAAAAAATATTTAATCGATCATTTGTACTTGATTGACTTGATGAACAGGTCTTTTCCACTAAAGAAGCATATGTTCTTTGATAACAAATATTATATTTCCTATGAAAAGTCTAATAAAAACTTCAGCTCCATGCTCTATATCTTTACATCTAATAATTTTAATTTGAACTGCTTCATTTCTTCTTAGAAGTCCTTCTCAATTTCTTTGACTACCTCCATATTGAATTAAATTGTGATAGCCTTTGCTTGACATATATTTTTCAGATATGATTCTATAGTATTCAATGACTTATTGAACTTAATTCTAGACCCTGAGTTTAAATTTTGACTATGAAAACGATACTTTTGGGTGACCTGATAGTACTTAGTCAGGTGATAAATATAGTTTACGAAGCTGCAATAAAAATTGTCGATGAGGTCTTTGTTACTCTTAGCAAAGGCTATTTAATTATCGACCATGAGACTCTCTGTAGTTTTGATGACTTTGATAAATATCTACAGATTTTCATTTACGATATTTATAGTCTACTTGATGTCGCTGAATTAAAATTATCTAGAGAATAACTTTTATTTGAGTTAGGTCCTTAACTTCCTCCAGGTCAACCTTTCAATCGGATCTCTTGTTAGCATCTTTTTTAATATCTCAATTATCTTCACCGGTCCGCCCTGCATCACTTCGAAGTTTATATTGAATTTTCCTGCAAAGAAGTTAGAAATGTCTTATCTTTTTGAGAGCCTATTCTCATCTAAATTGAAAGGTAGTTTCCAAAATATCATTTCGTAGACGATAACACCTAAAGACCACATATCAGCAGAACTGCGTGCTATTTTTCCTTTATAATTGAGATGAATTTCAGGGGCTAAGTAATTGAAAGTTCCAAAGACGTTGCTTGAATATCCTGACATCTTGGAACAGTTTGCAAGCTGAGAACATCCAAAATCGCATAGTTTAAAATATGTCCCTTATTAATTTACAATCAGAATGTTTTAAGGTTTTAAATCTAAGTGCATAGTGTTTTTTCTTTAAAGCTCAAGAAAAGCGGAGGTCATCTGTACTATAAACGATCGGAGCTTCTCCATGATAAAGAATTATTTATGTTACAGAAGCTTTCTGAGAGATCCTTTGCAGATCTCCATAACTAGATTGAGATTGATATCCATTTAGTCATAAAAAGATTAAGAATACTCAATTATGTGTTAATTATTTAATCTTTGCAGGTTACTGACTTCGTTTGATACCTCATCCAGCATATACTTTTGGATGTATATCTGTTTTACTGCACAGTTCTGACTTTTTTCAAGGTCTATAGCTTAGATCACTTTAGCAAAGGTTCCCTAGCCTAGCTACTTCACTATTTCGTAACTTTCTTTGAAATTACCGAAGGGTATTTGGACTTATGTCTACATTAATATTTTTTAAAAGATAAACTTAATTTTTTAAATTAACAATCTGATGAAATATCAAAATTAAGATATATTTTCCTAGTCTTATTTTCCTATTGTTATCATGTCCCCATTCTGGTCTACCTAAATCTCATCTAATTCTCTAATTTCCTTCTATTATCTAAATTTCTATGTAGGCTATTTCTTCCTTTAAGTCTTTTTGTTTGGATTTTTCTAAACTAGATTGATTGAAGTGCAATAATTGCAATGGATGTGCTCTGAGGTGAAGTAGGGGTAGCAGACATACTGACGGCAGACGTAACAGATGAAGAGTCCGAACTTCGGCTATGTGCCATTTTGCTTTTTACAGTTGCAGCAAAAGTATTTATCTACATTTCCTGGGATCAGCTGCTTGGTTTTACATTATCCACACTAAACTGGTCTTCATATATGTGGCCTTACACTGGAGGAAAATTGGGCTGATTAGATTGTACTTGTATGCCTTGTGGACCTATTCGAATGACTGAGTTCTGACCTCCAACTCTAGTTTATGAAATTAATTGTACATATTGTAAACGATAGGCTTGACATGATTCGGTACCATCTTAGATTGCCTCTATAAATCTTTCTTTTCTTTTCCTTCTTGATTATTGACGTTTTGATTCGACAAAAAGCTTTTATTCTAGTGACTTACCAGCTATTTTTAGTCTTAATATTTTAATCTTTACATATATCATCGTCGTCTAGGTGCATACTTATATTAAAGTGTTTGATAATATAATCAAAATTCGGAAAAGATGATAAAAATCGAGACAATAAAATCAACAACCATAAAGAAAAATAAGCTTTTTAAATCTCTTTTTACAAATCATAATTTTGTATTAAACATACATTTTATATTATTTTTAAATTCTGATCAAGTTTGATATAAAAGAATAATATTTTAATTTACATCATAAATAAACCAAATTAATATAATAATAGATTCTTTTACAAATACTTCGATAGAAAAATATGAGCAGTAGTGTAGTCACTCTAGGATAGAGTAGCAAGATTTAGTCAGAACAAAACTATAATATGGAGGCTCTCGCTGAAGAAATTTCACATTCCGAAGATCCACTCAGAATTTAATAACTTACTAGGATTGTCATACAATAGATCCTTAAACTATAATCAATTGAGTTTTAAACATCACTTCGTTTTATAGTTAAGATTATTGGCAAAGGCTATTCAGCTGTGTTGTTGTAATCTAGTGAGTTGGTTAAAAAAATGATGAGATGCTATGTCAGTATTTCAAAATAGTTCAAAAAGAAATAAACAAATGAACTATACTATAGGTCTTTGTTCGTCCTTTCGATCGTAGCTGAATTAATTCGCCAAGAAAATAAGTGCTTAATACCGTTTAGCCATGAATTCTTACGATAAATATTCTAATATGAAATATAGGATATGACTCTATAGGAGTAAAAGAATAAGTTGCTGGCGATACTTACAACCATTTATTCAAACTTATCGAGGCAGTCAGCCTTAATAAAAGAATTAAAGGTTGGTAAAAGATTTAAGCAAATTCTTTTACATAATTATAGCTTAGCGGTATAATCTAGCACCATCAAACAGATGAATCAAATCATACTACATTTGCAGACCAAAGGTATCGTTTGCTTCACTTTTAACGAGTTGTAAAAGTATGGGATAAAGAGTTTTCTTTTGAAAACTTTGACCAGTTAAAAGGCATAAGTCATGTTGAAATACTTATAAAAGATATTTCCAAGGATCAAGAAGGAAGGACTTTGATACTAAGCACTGATAATTTATAGTTTTTATTTATAAAATAATCGAAAAAAGAGACAATCAAATCTACTCAGATTAATATTATCTGAATTACCGAAGCTCATTTAATATTTGCTCTGCCTGCTGCTTAATCAACTTCTTTTCTTCCGAGCATTGCTTGTATTTCCTATCAGAAACTTCTCTCTATTGTATCAGAGTAGATATGTGTAATTTTTGTTCAGATAATTGTTTCTAAAGTTTAAGCTCATTTTTCTTACTTTAATTGAACATTTCCTGAAGATTCGCATTATCTGTTAAAACTCTTTCGTTCATCTTTTTCATCTAGTTGATTTCCTTAGCCAAAGTCTCTTTGTTCTTTTTCAAAAATTGGAGGCTTTAGATTTCAGTAATCAGATCGTTTTTTTATCTTTGATATTCTTCAGTAATTTTCAAACATTTCTCAGTATTTTGTCTTATAAGGTCGGCTTCATTTTTCTCAAGCTCCTCTATGTAATTATTGAGCTATTCATTCTTAAGCTTCAATATCTAGTATTCTTATCGGTTTCTTCTCTCGACGAGCTCTGCATTTCTTTTGATTTCCTCAATGCTCTATTATTACTGAGCCTTTTATTGCATATCGAGCTGATAGACAACATTAGGAGTCGGGTAAGAGTTGATAAGCTTCGATTATGTTGAGAATATGGAAACAGCCATGTTCTTTATAGCATTGGGTTATGAATTTTAAAACTAAGACTCTACTTCTACTACATTAGGATTAAACGAATAGTTTGATTATAGCATCAAAGATGCCTTTTACCTATCAGTAGCTGCTTTGTATCTCAGATAATCATCATGTAACTTCTGTCTTTGCTAATTTTTTGCCTAACTTCCCTTCTAAACTAATTAAACCTTGGGAGATATTTTTAACTTTTTCTTAGAGGAAATAGGAGTATTCTTACTTGTCTTTACTGGTGTTGATGGAGTCTTTTTTTCAACGCTTTTGAGCAGAGACTTGGAAGTTTGTCTTGTGGAATCCTTGTTAATGCTTTTTTTTGTTTTTGATGGAGTTACCTAATTCAAATATGGCTTAAGTTTCTCTCGAGCAATCTCTTTGAGTTTGCCAGTGCTCATGGTCTTATTGATCTTATTGGTATTAGTTTTCATCATCTAAACGAAGCTTTTTCTTGTAATAAATTATTTTAATTTTATCAATAAACTATAGTTTCCAAATAAAATATAAATTTAACAAATATTCAAACAACCTATCACTCAAGAATTAAATTCATTTGATTTGAAATCAATTTTTTTTTCTATAATAATGAAAAGTATTTAATAGAATGTTTTTAAGAATCACTAGTAGCTCAACTGTCATCAACATTACCGTTTCCGTCCTATCCGTTTGAATCTCCTGCTTAATCTATTTATGGATATGAGGTGTCTGACTCATCATTTATTCCATTTGAATCATCATCACTTTGATTAGCAGAATCAGTTGAATGAGCTGAACCTTATAAATCTTCATCTGCATCAACAGAAGGGTTGTCAGTTTGATCATGAGTTGATTGAACTATTTAATCCTCATTATTGGTATTTGAACTGTCTGAAGGCTAGATCTAATCATTAAGGGCATCACTTGAACCATTATCACTGTTGCCATCTTATGTCTATTCTATATCTGTGTTTGAAAGATCTTCTGATTCTAAGTCATCGGTTGTTAGGTGTAAACCTGAATCACTTCTTGTTGTGAGACCTAAAGAAGCAGACATGATTGAGGCTATCAATAATAGAGAAAGTATCTTCATTCCTTTTAAATGGTATTATAAGTCTTTACATTACAATAGTAGTATATCTAATGACGATTATCACAGTTAAAAGTAATTCTGAAGAAAAAATCGTTCAAATTACAATTTTAAGTCACTACTCGAATAACAAATCATACGATATAATTCTTTTGATTTTTATTTAAACAACTTTATATGGACTTTTTTGACTATAGAGAACTAGATATAATCATAAATAGATTAAAATATCTATTATTTAATTATAGTCCTTTAGATAATACAACAAATTATTAATTTTATTTGTATAGATGAATCATAAATTTGCTCAATCCCAAAGCACGCCTTTCAGCCGATATAAATAGCCAAGCAGAGTCATTAAAGCCGACATAAATAATCAAAATATGCTAAAAAATCCATTTAATTAAGTGCTGCCCACTAAATTCCCTAAAAAATTAATAAGAAAACAAACAACGACTCACATGCTGTCTCAAACAATGTAATTGTATTGATAATATAGTCAAAACCCATAGAGATCTAGTGTTAGAAACTATAATCACAGCAATAGGAGCAGATTTTTTGAAGATATACAATTGCCTTTGAGTCAAAGTTAAATTTTTTCGAAGCACCCTCAATTTTTATTTGATACGTATAGACAAATAAAGCTGTCAAACCCTGGAGTTTTCGGCCATTTATCGAGATAGTCGATGTAACAGCCTGTCAGATTAGTATCAATAAATTTATTTCAGAGAACTTACGAAGATATTGGCGCAATGAACAACACAAAACGATAATTTTCGAGTAGACATTACAAGCCAGACCCTATAATCACTGGATAGAAATAGATTAAACATGTAAGTTTACATTAAAGCAGAATTCTAATTTATAAAAAGCATGGCTTCAGCCTCGTCGACACCGGGATCACGGAGCATAGATTTAGAAAACAGTCAATTGGGATTCAAAATTGCAAAAAAGATAGCCCTACAAAGCAAATACTAACAACTCAACTCATCAAGCCAATAATAATTCCTACAAAGAAATGTACTTAAAATTAAAAAACAACAAATGATAATTCTGACTATTTATCCTTTATCAAATAATCTTATGTTGATTGGGATTAGAAGCTTTTATATTCAATTAGACTAGTTTCAATTATAACAAAGTGTTTATCATTTGTACTTTTTAGCCTTTTATTTGCTGACATCTTTAAAGTCTTTGGCATAGGAAACTTTCAGACCCTATTTATCGTGCTTATCGAATCTATAATCTTGGAGAGTGTTGAGAGCGATAGTCGATTGAAGCACATTCTAAAAATCTACAAAACAAAGAAGATAATCGCGGCCGCTTTGAGTTGTCTTTTTTATCAAACGAATGCATTGGAATCCAGGGAAAGGACGAAAGACGTCTAAATAGAATTGATACTTTACGACTGACTTAACGTTATGAAGCATCGTTTGGAATACCATCGACATAGAGACTGTTGGTTGCGTCATTGGGAATATGGAAAAGGGCCACTGAAGTATTTTGCTGGACAGGAGGAAACATAGAACTAGGTGTAAAAGAAGGGATAAAATTATTGGGATTCATTGGATCGTAGGAAGGTCGAGTTCCACCCATCATGTGATAAGACATCTCGAAATAAACTTAAGAGTAAAATAATAATAAATATACAATTAAGATATGAAAATAATTAAAGATTTCTATAAATAATATTCCATTTTCAATCGCTATC
>Ga0194115_10003661_pt1 | contig 17124 bp, 34 predicted proteins | sample TA2MahsurfametaG_3_FD_148656 | JGI IMG/M metagenome (GOLD analysis project Ga0194115, IMG submission 148656) | Freshwater microbial communities from Lake Tanganyika, Tanzania - TA2015002 Mahale S4 surface | ecosystem: Environmental > Aquatic > Freshwater > Lake | place: Tanzania: Lake...
CTATTACTTCCTCCTCTCCCCGACCTGAGTAATAGGCGATGATTTGCTCTTTGGGTATTGACTTCTCAATCACGATGCCCTCTTTGGCAAAGCGCGTGGCGAACCATTGCGCTTTGGACTTATCGAGCGTCCACGACAAACCATTCTCGTTGATTCCTTCTTGGCATCCCCGATAGATAGTGACGATAGCGGGTAGCGATTGGTATTTCGTGTATTCATCCGCATCCATCAAAGCGTGTCGCGCAGGTCGTTTGGATTGATACAACTTGACCCAACGCTTGCGGTATTGCCATGCGTTCTCGGTATCCGTCCAGACATCCGCGAGGGTCGACCAGTACTGCTCATCGCTGAATCGGTCAGCGTACATCTCGAAGGCTTCAAGGCGATAGGGTCGTTCATACATCCAGATGGCTTCACGATATTTGCCCTCGCTAGTCAACTGCTCAACCTGTTTTTTGCGCTCGCCGTAGTAGTAATTGGCGAAGGCATTGGTGAAGAACGGAACTTGATAAACAAGCGGAGCGCGAAGCATCGACCACTTGCCATTACTCTCTGGCTCGAAATACGGAACGAGGTCGGGATGTAATTCTTCCGAGCGGGTAGCCAACTCCTGTAAATTCATCACACTCCCTTTACTTTGTCTTTGTAAGGACTATCGCAACGAAACTCCTTTGGGACTGCTTTGATACATTCAGAACCTACGGGGAACCAACCCATATATCCACGGTCATTTTCTTCTAACTCAACATCTTCAATCTGGACGATACTGGCACCTCCGTCACTAACAACAACTCCTTGCGACTTGCCTTGCTTGGAAGTATCGCGCCCACAAAAAACACAACACAAAAAGGAATGACCGACTGTATTGTTTTGTCTTGCTTGATATTTTTCACCAAACAAAGGAATCTCGTCGCTCTCGTAGATAATCCTCGCGCCGTTTCGTGACTTCTCAATGACTACCATTTGAATTCCCTCTCTCTTTTACAACCCCAGTTTAGCATCAAACTGGTCAAAGTACAATTCGTGGTAATCGTGGTCGCCCGCGTGGGGGCGCGAGTGCGCGTCCGGTGTGTGCGGTAGGCTCTTGCTTCTCATCGAGAGGAGCATTTAATGGCAAGTTGGGATTCGATTCTATGGCTGGTTGTGGTTGTGGGTCTTGCGATTGCGGTTCTTTATCTGAAGTCTCGTTGGAAGAATCCAAACAAGCCCTGAAAACAAGGGTGTGGGTTCAGGTGTGGACGGCACCATTACCGGGGGCGGTTCAGGTTGAGGAATCGGACTTGGTTGCAATAAGGGGCTTGGAGTCAGTGAAGGCGATGGTTCCGATGGTGGTTCGACTGGAGGAATCGTTGGTCAAGGTCGAAGAGAGGGTTGAGGTTCTGGAGTCGACGGACTTAAAGGCATTGGCTCACGAATCGCTAGAGCAGAGGGAAAAGCGTCGTCAGTGGGAGATTGAGAATTGTTGGCGGTGGGTTAATCATCAAGAGAAAAGTCCACAAAAAAACCTTTGATTATGCTCAATATGGAGTCACCGTGAATCAAATTATTACTTGGAAGCCATCACCTCCCACCAAGGATTAACTTGGCAACCAAGATGGTCGTGCCATTCTTCAGCAATCCGTTCCACCGCTTCCTTCTTCGTTGCTGCTCCGACAATGAGAGCGCTATCGTAATCGATAGGCACATAACCCCACGGGGTCAACTCACAATCCTTCACATTATGAGCATCCCATCCGAGGTCGACATCGGTGTAGTTGAAATAGATAATGCGACAACATTTTTTCAAGGTTTCCTCCAATATCCGTAGACGCATCGCGTCCCATTTCTACTCGGGTCGTGTGTATCGTGAATTACTTTGTCTTTGACCGCACAAAGGTGTTTACTCAATCTCACCACTATGGTGCCATCGGGGATTTCTGATTCGCGCAAGTGAATCGTCGTCCCTGAACCAATCTTCATCGTGGGAATCCAATCGAACCCAAAATGCTTCATTGCTTTACGAGTGGTCATCTTGCTCACACCCGTGCGGGCGTATTCGCCTTGCTTAGCCATAGCGTTCACTTGGTCATAAACATCTTTGTAAGGGATGTCGGTGGCAATCGCTATCGCTCGCACGACGCAATCGCCGGTGCTTCCTTTGAATCCAGCATCCGCTCGACCCCCATCGTTGAACTGAAACTTCATGGTCGGCCCTCCTCTCATGTCCAATAATACCACGGGGGTTGGTTAATCGACAAATCGAGGAATTTCTGACCAGCCCCTTTGCCGACGACACGCCGAGATTAGGTCGCTGTATCACGATTTGAATATCCAACCCCCGTTGTGTTACACTTGGAGCGTCCGAGAGGAGGACGAAATGACCAAGCAAGAGACCACCACTCAGGTGATTGAACGCGCTCAGGTTTTAGCAGAGACCTTAACAAAGAAAATGAACACAAATTGGAGTTACACAATCGGTAAAGAGGTTTTTGAAGTTGAGACTCCCAAAGCGGGGCAAAGGTTCTTCAGAATTGTCCAAACAGATAATGGTAGGGGTAAGAGTGTCCATGCTTTTATCGAGATTGCTACTGGCAAGATTGTGAAACCCGCCGGATGGAAGGCTCCAGCGAAATACTCGAATGGAGAACTTGCCAGCAAGTACAACCTTCTTGATGATGATTCATTCCAGAAGGCGCTTAACAAGTGTGACGAGAATGGCGGATGGCTATACAAGTAATTCCCAAGTTTGAATATCCAACCCCCGTTGTGTTAAACTTGTAGCGTCCGAGAGAGGGAGAAATAAAATGGCAACATCAGCACAAGCAATCAGCAGAATCTTGAACAAGGCTGGTATTCGCAAAAGCGAAACTGGTGCAACAAGAATTAGTGGCTACCATGTTACAACCGAAGGATATGAAGTGACGCAAAATTCCACACACATCTTCATCAACTACACAACCGGCAATTGGGAGCGTGCTGATGAAATTCAAAGAAAAGAATTGGCAAAAATTCAGATTCCAGAAATTTTGGCTGCCAAAGGATATGTTGTGCAGGAATGTAAAACTTGGAACACCTTGTTTGTTCTGCCAAAGGTAGGTGCATATCGTGAACCTAAAGTCTGACCTATCCACTATCTCCAAGGCAATTTGATTCCCAACCCCAGTTGTGTTACCCTAAAGATGTCCTGAGAGGAGGACAAAATGAGAAACGAATATCAGGTGCGTTCCTTCGACGAGAGAGTTCTCGTTGAGCAGATTGGTCGCATGAATGTTCTAGCAATATCAGGTGGTCGCGTTCATTCGATTGTGAACGATGAGGGAGAAACCGTCGAGGTTCAACTCCCCGTCGGTCATGGCTATCGCGTAGCCATCACACTCGGCTTCATGGATACCTACACGGTGCGACGAGAATTCGCCCGCGGTGGCAAGGTCTTTGTGAAGGGTGTCGTCGAGGATGTCTACTGCGACGAAATAGGCGAGGTTGCCTACAAAGCAAGTTGCTATGTGAATGTTCCATTCGGAGATAAGGAGAGCGCATAATGAGTACACCGATTCATAAGCCATCGTTTGACCTTACCAGTCGAATCATCGAATTCGAGAGCGGGGAATCATCCGAAGAAGAAATCATCGAGTTGTTCCAGCATCTTGTTGATACTGGCATGGCATGGACGCTTCAAGGTTCCTATGGGCGCATGGCTCAAGCGCTTCTTGAGAATGGTCACATCGTTCAACCTACGGAGGTTCCGTATGGAGATAACTGAAATTAAATGTGAGGATTGCGAGCAGGTCATCAATGAAGATGACGGATACGCATATTCAGATATGACCGAGAAAACTTATTGCTATGAGTGCGAGCAGTACGACTTTGAGGGTGCCTCAACACTTCTTAAGGTTGACGGGGATGCGGAAGCCGAGAAGGTTATTTTCGGTGATGCGTTCTCCCGAGGTGATGAGGGCGAATCTCCATCATGGTTCTATCAACTCTTCAAAGATAAGGCTGGTCGCTCGTACAAAAAAACTGATGCGTGGCGGGGTCACTACAACACCGTGGAGAATCTCAAAGATGTAACCGTTCTCGCTTCGGGTTGGACTACGGGTTGGTCTGATGAATTCACCACTCGCAAGGCAGACTTCAATCGGTTTGCGGAAAAGTTATGCGAAAACTTCTACGGCTCGGTGGCTCCTGTGTATTTCTTAATGGAGCCGACATCCAATGTCTTTTCAACGGGCGTGGATTTCTTCTGCGCTGCTAAAGATGCTGAGAAGGTCACCGCTTGGTTGGACGAAATTGGTCACCCAGTATCTCAAGTGAAGGAGTGGTTATCGTGAGCAAAAGTCTCTTTGAAGTACATCTAACGAAGGAAAGAAAATTTCGAGTCTACGCCGATTCCTTCGACGAAGCGATTAAAAAAGCAGAGGAACAACTAGATTCTTACAAATGGGAATTCAGTTCATGTTCGATAGCCGATGTATGGGAGGTGGGACTAGGCGAATGAAGAAGCATTGGTATGAAGTATCTCTTGCTCGAGAAAAAAGTATTCGAATTTTTGCTTGCGACGCAGATGAGGCTAGAGAGAAAGCCGAATCTAAAGTAAATAAGCGCAACAGCCTATGGGTCGCTAACGCCGTTTATCGTGAAGATGGTCAAGGCGATGATGACTGGGTTGCTCAGTAATTTGTTTTTATAGTAAATTTACTATAAACTCGGGTTAATTATGAGAGGAGGAACTATAAAAGACGCGATTTTGATTCATTCGCCCGAATATGGGAATTGGGTCTTTGATGCGACGCACCCTACTCAGGGTCGACGCTTTATCAATGCTCGTAACCGCTTTGTGACTTATGCGGATATGGCGGGATTAGATATTGAGGAAGTCGAGCCACGCCTTGCCCATGAATCAGAACTCCTCCTTGTTCACGATGGCACCTATATCTGGAAGGTAAGCGTTCATGGTTCATCCGGTGAATGGTCAGGGAATCGCGTTGACCTTGGGCAACTTGCTCAACTCATGGCAGGTGGAACGATGCGAGCGCTGGAAATGCTCCTCGATGGTGAGACCAAACTTGCCATCAATTTTGCGGGAGCAAAACACCATGCGATGCGTGACCACTCCAGCGGGTACTGCATCTTTGGTGACTTGGCTATGGCATCTACCGTGGCTACATCACTAGGGCATCGTGTGGCGATATTCGACTGCGATGCTCACCATGGTGACGGTACGGAAATTCTGCTGGCGGGTAATGATGATGTCCTTACATTCTCAGTGCATCAACAATGGATTTTCCCTTACACGGGATATTTGTCCGACCCATTCCTTCATGTTTTCAACTATCCACTGCAAGCGGGTGATGGTGATACACAGTTGATGGAGGCGACCAGGGAGTTTGTGCGTGTTGCCTATGAATTTGAACCCACGATGATTTTCATAGCGTGTGGTGCCGATGCTCTCAAGGATGACCCACTCTCTGACCTTGAGTATTCGGTGCGTGGATATGCCACCGCGATGCGTTCGATTCGTCAGGCTTTCCCCGACCTGCCCATTTTGATGGGCGGAGCGGGAGGCTACCTGCCCGATTCAGGAACTCCCGAGGTCTGGGCGCGGGCTGGTGTCGCTCTCGCTCGCGTAGGCGCTTTGACCCATCCGTAGCCCTTATCCTTGTGCCCGTGACCACCATCGTCGGGATTCAGGGGAAAAACTGGGCCTTGCTAGGAGCGGATACGCGGATTTCTGACGAGGAAAAGATTTATCAGATGCCCAAAACCATTGCGAAAATAATTGAAATTGAGGAAGGCATCTTCATTGCGTGTGCGGGAGATTTGCGCGCTATTAACATTCTTCAAGGTGGTATGCGTATCAACAATCAAAATCTAAGCATGAGCAACGAGCATTACCTAACTAATGTTTTTATTCCCACACTCCGCAAGGTTTTTACCAATCACGGATACGAGCGAACTCAAGAAGGTGTGTCCTCGATGGAATCAGAATTCTTACTTGCCTATTACGGGCAACTTTATGCGATTGGGTCTGATTATTCGTGGATTCAAGATTCGCGCGGTCTCTACGGATTAGGCTCGGGTGGGTCTATTGCCCTGGGTGCGCTCGCCGCGCTGGTCACACCCACACCGCAAAGGACGATGGCAAAAAAAATGGCAACTCAAGCGCTGGATATTGCCTGTGCCTATAACGCGGATTCTGCTCCGCCCTACACCTTGAAAATCTGCGAGTTACAGTGACGGATGAATGGTTGAGAGTCTAGCGGGTCAAGAAATTCTCTGGGTCATAAATCTTCAACGCTTGCGCGTACAGTGCGAGCGCTAATTTCTTCCCATGGTGTCCACAAAAATATAATTCTCCCGCAAGAAAGGATGCAGCAACTCGGGCTTTTGCCACACATAAATCGCAATTCTCGAACTTGACCAATGGGGCACGAACGAGCGATTGCATCATTTTTTCTTTTTTTCTTGCGCGACCTTTTCGATGTTGATGCGTTCTCGCTCGCGTCCGTTCTTGTCCAGAATCACGATGAACCCATCACGCATTATGGATTTATTGAACGGGTGCTTAATTAGACGCTGACCGCTAGACATTTTTAATCCCCTTAGTGATAGGGCCTCCAACAATCCACGCTCGACAGGTGCGACGGGAGGCACACTTGAAATCAAAAGCCTCGCAATATCCCAACTCTCCGGCGCTGGTCACATCCCAAGCGTTCTCTGGTGTGTCTCCCTGGGCTAATCCGCCTTGGATACATTCGAGCATCGCGGGGGTCTGGATGAAGGCAGCGCAATTTCCGCATCGCTGTTTCTTCGCCTCTGCCACCGATACATCCCACTCATCTGCCAATGCCTGCCAATAGTCGGCGTTCGGCTCAGAGGGGTTCAGGGGGCCGTAGGAAGCCTTTTCGATGGCCTTCTTACGGTTGGCTAGGTTGACCCCCACATCCTGCGTGGCTCTCGGGCAACTGGCTTTGAGGAGAAGTGAAACGGCGTGTGTTGGGGTCATGGGTAAAGTGTATCGAACAAATGTACGGGTGTTTTGTGCGCACAATGTACGCACAAAGTTTGGAGATGACTTTTAACCCCCGTTGTGATATACTAGGGGTGTCCTGAGAGGAGGACGGAAAATGAGAAAGTTGTTCAAGGTCGAGGTAAAAACTAAAAAAGGCATAATCAACAATGTCTTTGATGATAAACAATCCGCGGAAGATTACGCGCTAGTTGTTGCGGGCTTTCAAGGTTTCAAATACAGAATCACCGAGGTAATCGTGGCTGAAGAAGCGTTTGGAGGAGGTAACTAAATGGGGTACACGCATTACTGGAAGTTCAACCAAGAACCAACGCCTGAAAAGTTTGCTGAGTTCGTTGAGGGTGTTAAGCAGATAACTGCGACAGCCGACGAAGCAGGAATCCCAATCGGCGAGGAACTATACAAATCTGATTGTGTGCGATTCAATGGCGTAGATGCTGAAGCGCATGAGACTTTCTATATCGAACTGCCAGTTGGGGACGAAAGGTACGACAACTCATGGTGTAAGACCGCGGAGAAGCCATACGATACAGCGGTAACTGCCTCACTCATCCTAGCCAAGAAAATCTTTGGCGAGGATATTGAAATCAAATCAGATGGCAACTGGTCGGATTGGCAAGGTGGACAATTACTTTACGAATCGGTGTTCAATGTCCAACCTGAAAATGTCCTGGTCAAGGCGTAACTGGTTTATTTACTTCAAGCGTGAGTCGCTTAGGTTGTTTACCTAACCCCAGTTATGATATACTGGACTTGTTCTTAGAGAGGAGGACTAAAATGGGATGGACTGAAAATCCAGTCGGAAGCAATATCACGACCAAGCAATACATCAAACGCGAAATCGAGCGCTTGTTCCCGCAAAAAACTATCGTCAAGTTATACGAAGGCAAAACCATCCACGGCGAAAAGCGATTCCAAGCCACGCTGCAAAACGGTGAGGCCTCGCTTGACCTGGTAATCATCACTCGACGCAAGAACGGTTGGGTCACCTACAAAATCGTTACTGCCGACAAGGAGGTCGCATAATGAATTACGGACACTACTGGATAATCAACGCACCGATTCCCGCGGATAAGTTTGCGGAATTTGCAACGGGTGTAAAAAATCTTGCCAACATCGCTAAGGGCGAGGGTCTACAACTTGCCGACGAAGCCTACTCAACGGAAGTTATTTGCTTCAATGGCAAGGGCGAGGATGCTCACGAAACATTCTGCTTCGCTGCTACTGATACGGGCTTCCAATTCTGTAAGACGGCTAGAAAACCCTACGACTACTTGGTAACCGCCTCATTGATACTTGCCCAGGTAATCTTCAAGAGCGACATCACTCTTATGAGCGATGGAAGTTTGTTTGAAGTGGATTGGGATGAGGGTAAGGAATTATGGCGCAAAAGTATCGCCACCCGTGAGGACGACCAATTCGGCTCAACTCTTCCAAAATTTATGATGAGTTAGGAGGTAAAGACATGGCATCAGTAATTATCACTATCGAAATCGACAATGAAGCGTTTGTCGATGGTTGGGCACCCGCTGAAATTAAGCGGATAGTATCCAACATTCCGTTCTATCAGGATGCGACGAAGGACGATATGCTCGTCATTGCTGGCTCATCCAAACTACGCGACTTGAACGGAAATACGGTGGGAAATGTCGTCATTCAAAACGACGAAGAATGACCCTTACGCGGTACTCGCTCTTCATCTCTGGAATGAGTACCGCGATGCTCTACCCGATGCCCCGAGTTATATGACTCAGAAGATTCTTGAGGCGCTTGCCGATTCAGGATTGACGATTACGCAAATATCGAACGAGGAACTCCAGAGGAACAAGCGTTCCCCAAGAATAGTTTGGTGGATTCTCATTCTTCACGCGGCGCAACGATTGTTTCCAAAGCATATTTTTAAGAATGTTGGTCGGCACCACTAACACCACATCCTTGAGCGTCCAGACCCAATGGGTCGCTTGAGATACGAGGATTCCTGATTCCTCCATCTGATTACTTGCTCGATAGAAACAATGGGTTTCAATGAAAAGGTTTCCCGTTTCTTGCCAGCGCTGGTCGTTCTTGACCTCGAACTTCACCGATGGGCCAGAAAATATCTTGTCGACTAAGCGTTCGCCCTCTTTGCCGATTTCGTAGGTCATGTCCCAACTGAGGTTTCTCATACATCCCATTGATTCGCTTGACCGAATGAGAGCGGGGCAATCGAGGGAAGGATGACCTTACTTTCGTAGAGTGCCAGCAGTATCGCCTCGGCTCTATCAGGAGAACTCACCCCACGGCGTTTCATCTCTGCCTTGGCCTCAATCTGGATACGACCCGAGGAATCAGATTTATAGGAGGGGGAGGCTAACTGGGCGAGAACTTGTCGGTCTATATCCAATCGCACATCCTGTTTCCCATCCTTGGGCTGGATTAACTGACGGGCGTTCCACCACATCTCGGCGCGTTGATTCTTAAATCGTGTCTGGTCTTTGGGTCGCTCTGCCACATTCACTCCCACAATATCCGCCCTCGTTCCGCGTTCCTTCACCCATCTCTCGAGTAACGAAACAACTCCCCAACCAACACCAATCGTATCTATTTTGACCCGGACTTTCTCCGATACATTCCGTTCTTTGTGGATAAGTACGCACCTATCAATCTCTTCCATGATGACCCCCGCCACATCGACGGCGTTGGCGTTTGCCTTGCCCGAAGAGCGGTGAACTATCTTGATGCGGTAACCATCGGCGAGCGCAATAACGAATTCATCTCCACCATCGGAGGCAATATCGACCCCAAGGCGAATCGCATCGGACTCAATCGGTGTTTCATTGTGGGTTGCCTCCTCTGCCCACGAGAACGGAATGACTTTGCCAACGCTTGACTTAGGAAATCGTGCGTGAACACGCGCTTCAACGAAAGGGGCATCCTCACCGAATTCGCCAATGACCTCATCGACCCATACCTTGTCGACGAGGTGGGTAGCAACTTTATGTTCTTCAATATAGGAAGGACACGACTTACACAAACCCGTTTCTTCACCCGTGAAGTTTGGTGTATCCCAAACGGAAATCGGTAAGATGTTGTAGATAGGGCTGGAACAAATACGCTCGAACCAAGTTTGCTCCTGGTCAGTTGGTGGGTTACCCAACACGAGAAGGCGCGTGTGTCCACCCGTCATCAACGCTTCAAGGGCTGAACCGATAGTGTCCGATAATCCTCCAGCCTCATCCACCACAATGAGCAGATGAGGGGCGTGGATGCCCTGTACGGCGGTTTCATCGTGAGCCGAGGGTGAGAACCCATAGGCAACAACGGTGCCGTCCAGTTTCCATTGAGTCGTGAGAATCTCGCCGGGGAGATTGTTGGCTGTGTGGACTCGGCGAATCTGCGACCACATAATGTTTCGCACTTGTCGATAGGTCGTGGCGGTGGTGATAGCAATAGCCGTCCCCGGTGGGTGAACGGAAATCCACCATGCGACTGCTCTGGCTGCTAGGTGCGACTTGCCCGGTGCGTGGCAAGCGGGAACTACCGTTCTTTTATTGTGGACGATGGAGGAAAGAATTTCTCTTTGTTTTGACCAAAGGGTTTCCTTCAGTCCCTCTTCCACGAATCCCACGGGGTCGTTCTCCCATCTTGCCCACGGGTTCTTTAACTCAGCATCAAGCATGTGAGCCATCATCAATTTTTCATCATCGGTCAGAGATACGAATATCCGAGAGCGTTCCTCGGGTGTAGCGCTGAGAACTTTGTCTATCAGCCGTTGACTCATGGTTATCCCTTACGGGCTTCGAGAACCTGCGTAATCTTCTCTTCTAGGTCGGCAGCGTCTACCTGGATTCGCAAGGGTGCGCCATTCTCACCCGTCATCTCGACTCGCTCTTTACGACCAAAATTCTGTTGACGGGTGCGCTCTAGCCACCACGCCGCCGCTTGCCAAGTCCCCTTCGATGCCTCTCGTTGGATAATTGCCACATTCCGAGCCGTCGCTTCATCCCGGGCTTTTTCTACTGCGTTCATAAATTCCAGATAAATCGCTTCATCAGGGCGAACTGCGCTCGTAGGATAAGCGCGTAATCTCTCCTGCTCGGTCTTTCCGCGTACCATCCAAGCAAAAAAAGTACTTCGACTAATCCCCGATGCTCCCGCTGCGTCCTCGGCGTAATTGCCAATGCGAATCAACTCGACAATTTTCTCAAGAAGGTCAGGGGTGAGGAAGCCTTGTCGCCCTCGCTTCTTAGGCTTTTTCGGCTCAACAGTCGCTACTTCTTTTTTGGTCGCCATTCAGATTATTCTACCTCGGTTGAACACGCTTCCACTGGAATGAATAATAACTCAGCAATATCCTTCCAGCCATAAATTGTATTGGCCCACTCGTTCAAATCCTCGGTGTGGACTCGCATGGAATGTTCCCCCACTCGGATAGAGGTGCGACCCACGGGGTTATGACCGGGCTTGGTTTTTCCTCCCGCGAGAATCTCGTTGACCTCTTCAGGATTGAATCCCGTTCCCTTCAGGGGTGTGGAGGTGAGCATCTTATTCAACTCAAGGGAATCGTAAGTGGCAAGGTCGGAAGTGCGGTTATCGACAATCAGAATCTTTATCTCTTCCAATTCATCGACATCAACCCAATGGACGGCGACCTTTTCCCATCCCAACTGAATCATTGCCGAGAGGGTGTGGTTTCCTGAGAGGCAATGTTTAGTTTTCCGATTTACTACGATTGGTCGATATTGCCCCATTGTGGTCAAAGAATCCACGATTGCCCCAATGTCCCCTTCTCTGGGATTGAGGGGATGTAACTGGACTTCCTTGATGGATACGGTTTCGACATCCTCTGGGGCGCTGGCGGAGCGTTCAATGGTGTCGTCGATGGGGACTGGTTTGCGCTCAGGTAATCCCAATCGCGCCTTGATGGTCTTGACCGCTTTGCTCTTCGAGTTATCGCACTCGGAATACAACTGCTCTTTCCATGCTTTGTAGAATTCTGGTTCAATCCTAAATCTCCAGAGCGAAATGCGAACTTCGGGGTCATCTTTGGGTTTGGGGGTGATGGGTTCTTTTTCTTTTCCCTCAATCAACTTGTCGAGGGTTTCTACTTCGGCAGGAGTAAATCCTGTTCCTTCCAACTCAGGAAGAGAACCAAGAAGGCTTTTCAATAGGGGTTCATTATACGAAGCAAGGTCAGTCATGCGATTATCAGCAAGAACTATTTTCTTTGCCGTTTCCTCATCAACATCGACATAGGTGACTTTGATTTTTTTCCATCCCAATTTCTTTGCTGCCTTGAGTGTGTGATTTCCCGCAAGAACAAAATTAGTTCCGTACTGAATCACAATCGGGCGATACTGACCATGGTGATGAAGAGAATCAGCAATCGCATCGACATCCCCTCTTCTTGGATTGGTCGGATACAAAGTGACCTTTGAGATAGGAATGGTTTGAACTCCACCCACTTTGATATTGGCTTTCATTTAATATACAACCACGCCTCAAAATTAAAAAACTTCCAAAAACAAATGCCCTCGGTAAATCCTGCGTCAAAAGCAATTTCTTGATTCTCAAAGGACTCATTCGGTTTCATCAAGCATCGTAAATCTCGTTCCTTGTTCATAATTTGAACTGGGGTAAATTTTTTACGCTTAAAATCATAGTAGGCATTGTTCATAATTAACTCATAGCGACCCTTGGGTTCTTGTACCTTTTCTGCCCAGATGAACGCTCCGCCCATCACCAATTCATCATATATTTTTGCCACGATAGAACGACGATGCTCTGAGGCAATGAACTGAAGGGTAAAGACGGAAAGGAAAAGGGAAGCGCTCTTTCGGCAATATCGGTTCATCTGTGTGAGGTCATCAAGGATGAACTCAGTTTGGTCATCTGATTCAGGAAGAAGGTGGGCTGAAATATCTATGCCCACTTTTTCTCCCGAGTGCGAAATTGAGCGTAATAACTTTCCCGTTGAACATCCAATATCGACAACTGCCGTGTCGGGTCTTACAAAGAAGGTGGATAAGTCACGGATGGCATCACTCAGTAGGTGATAATTTGGAATAGATTGTTCAATATGGTCATCAAAGTCATCGATGGTATCAAAAGAGAACTCAGTAGAAGTCGTAGAGTTTTCTTCCAATGGCTTCCACAACTGGTATGGTGATTGTTCTTCCGCATCTCTCATAGCGCTCCGAATCTGAAACTGGTTTTCCATCTGCGTAAAATGCTGTCCACCCGTCGGGCAACCCTTGGAGTCTTTCACACTCAAGGGGGGTGAGTCTGCGAATTTGCGTTTGTGTTTCCTCTTCAATAACTACACCATGACGGTCTTGCGCCGTCACGGTAAAACTTGGTTCCCCATCTTCCTTCATTCGTCGTCCGTTTTGTCTTTTTTCTTCTCTCATGGGCGACAAGATAGGTTTAACTTTGACTGCTCCGCGACCTTGATTGTTTTGAATTCCTTTCCAATAATGACCATCTATCGTTGGAAACACATCGACCTCTTTGGGTAATCGTCCCGTGACGAAGGGAACATTGTGACCACCCGTACCCATGTTGGCGGTTAGAGTAGGAACTCCGTGAGATTTATAGGGTCGGAAATATCCTCGTCGCCATTGGGAGATTTCAACTGACGGTTCTCGGTCTTGGTCATCATCCGTCGAGTCTGCTCTTCCGATAGGAAATACTTTGGGTCGGGGTTTTCCTCTAAGATTTCCGATAAGGAAAATGCGTTCTCGGTGTTGCGGGACTCCGAAATTTTGGCTGTCCAACAATTCCCATTGAGCGTCATACCCCATGCCATCCAAGACTTCGAGGATGATTTGAAAGGTTCTCCCTCCATCGTGGTTGAGTAATCCTTTAACATTTTCAAAGAGTAGATATGGTATTCGCTTATCCCGAGCGAGGCGAAACATCTCAAAAGCGAGAGTCCCTCGGGTGTCGTCCAAAGAGAATCCCGTTCGTTTTCCCGCAACTGAAAAAGTGGCGCAAGGAAATCCTCCAACGAGTAGTTCGGCTTCTGGAAGGTCATCGGCAGAAACATCTCGAATGTCCCGTCCATCTGGTTCGTGTCCAAAATTTCTGGCATAGATGCTCCTCGGTTTTTCTAACCATTCGTTTGCCCACACGCAAGTGTGACCAGTTCGCTCAAGTCCTAAGCGAAATGCTCCGATACCCGCAAAAAGTTCAATAAACTTCATTAGGCTCGCGCTTTGGGTGGGCGACCTCGACGACGCACAATCTTGCCTTCAGCGTCGTACTCGGGTTCGCGGGGAATATCCTCTCGAATAATTTTGTAAATCAACTGCTCTGATACACCCATCGCCGTTGCTATCTCTCGATAAGTAATGCGTTGTTTACGCAATCGTAGAATCAACTGCTTTCGTCGTTTGCCTAAATCCTGGATTTGATTTTGATGTTCCCGAATGGCGTTGGTCAAAAGTTTGACCTCATCCAACCCACGACCATCTAACGCGACTGCCTCTAAAACTGTGGACATTACTCATCGCCTTTCATCTGAAAAATCCTCGCCCAAGTGTCGTCATCCATCTCTGTTGAATCTACCTCTGTGAATACTTCCTTCAAGATTCCCGCCTTGGCTTTGAGATAAGTAATCGCCAAAATCAGGTAGAACGGAGTTAAAATCAGTACTGCTAACCCTATCCCAAAAATCGTCCATATCAAATCCCAGTTCATATTCCCCTCTCCTTCTTGACTCCTCGAATGTATAAAACCAACGAATTTTTGCCTTTCTGTGGGGGCAGATAAATCAACGAACGAAGGTACTCGGGGGAATCATCCACCAGAACTCCCGCATCCACAATCCCGTCAATCGCTGCCTTGACTGCGGGGTGGCAAGCCCCAACATCTTGACTCTTACCGCCTTTTTGATGAGGTTCAACCGTCACGCTCATCCACGACATCTTGGGAATCTTCTCTTTGAGGGAGAGGGCATAGAACGCTGTGCGCCATTCTTTGACCAACTCGGCTCGTTCCCATCGATTCCCCTTCCGCTCAAAGTTAGTCGTCCAAGGGCGCTCGGTATATTCAAGCCGATACACCCGCTGGTCGAACTCATCGGAAGAGCAAAGGCAAGATAACATGGATGTAATTTAGGGTTTGTCGTATTTTGTAGCAAGTTGCCTCTTTCCTCCCTGATTGTCTATAAACCAGCGAACTCCTTTTCCGTCGGTAAACGGAATATCCTCGGCGTTCTCTATCGCATAAATCAAATACCCCGCCTCACGCGCTTGATGTCGATAGGACTCCACCCATCCATGGCAACCCGTTGTTCCAGAACCGCACAAAACCAATAAATTCGCGGGTTGATGAAGGTCTGTGCGTCGACTCCCACCCATCTTGCGAGGATGGCGATGATGGATTGATACCCCTGAACTCTCTGGCGCTCCCCCGCATCGTTCACATCGGTAGAACGCTCGGGCGAAAACTTTGAAGCGAATGTCCTCTTCGACCTTGAGTTTAGACTTCGCCATTGAGTTTCCGTTTAATCTCAGCAACATAGGCTTTGGCTCTCTCTGGCGGAACTGCTCGATGACTTGCTTCAGCGAATTGTTGAGAGAGGCGCTCGCCGTGTTCTCGTTCCTTATCGGTTTTGAGTTTCAATCTCCAGCGTGAATTCACATGGCTTGGTTGAACCATTGTTTCATTGTTGGCGTAATGCGAGTAAATTGCTTCGCGGGCGAACTCAAAATCAATCAACGAATCCAACGCTTTATGCCAGGCTAAAATTACTCCCTCATTGGCTTGATGGCGTGTGTCGTAATAGGAAATTACCACGAAAAGTTTGGCTACCTCGGCTGGACTCACGACAATTCCAAATGCTCAAACTTACGCGAAATCTCCATTGCTCGGGTCGCCGATGTTTCCGAGCGAGTGCGAACTCCTACTTTGCGAAGCACTAAATCCATTTGACGCATCGAGGGAACGGTCTGGATGTAATCCAACGCCTCAAGGATGGCTTCAGGTGAGTATCCTCGTTTCATCGCTGCTTCGCACACTTGAATCAGCGAGTGCCATGCACCCTTGCCAATAGGTTTAGTAGTTTGCTTTTCCCACCAGACCTTTGCTATCGACTCTCCTGAAACCGCGAGAGCGGTTTCTTCTTTTGTTGTATCCAGGACAGTTGTATAGGACGGATGGTGCCTGGTGGCGTATGGGGGTTGAACCGGTGGCGTATGGGAGTTGTCCCCTACACTTTCTGGGAGTTGCATATCGGGTTCAATCTCTGACTCCCATAAACTTTCTGGGGGTTTAGGGGTAGCCCAAAGCATCTGATACACCGTCGCATTGCCCTTAGAAGTCCCGCGACTCACCACTTTGATAAATCCATCATCGACCATCTCACGGATAATTTTGCGGATATAGTCTGGGGTACATCTGGCTTTCTCGGCTAACATTTTTTGGGAAGCAAAGAACCGACCATCATCGTGCGAAATATCGGCGAGCGCTAAATGAACGAGAAGTTTGGTTTCTGAGTACGGGGACTCAGCCCATACTCTCGTCATTAGGCGAATACTCACAAAAGACCTCCGCAATGATGGCAAAATTTTTTCTTCTTGCCGTGTGGTTCAATATCACGACCTCGAATGAACTCGGGCAACACATAAATCTTCGACTTACCCCGACTACTCTTCAAGCGTGTTATATGCCCCGTCAGGTGAAGGACGGATAATAGCCCAGAGGCGCTCCCGTGATGAATTCCCAATTCCTCGGCAAGTTCTTTCCAAGTGATACCAACCGCACCTCTCCAAGAGAGCAAGTCCAAGGCCTTCTTCTGACGGATTGAAGTCGTGCCATTGGAGTCTTGCTCTCTCGCCCTCGCTTCAGAGGTGTCGCTACCGGAAAATCCTGAAGTTCCCGCATAAGGCAACTCAGGCATTGGCGACGACATCTGAAACACTCTCTTTCGTCGGCGTTAACCAACCTTGAGCGACCTTGAAGGCTTCGCGCAATGCTTCAAGGTCTTGCGGGTCATAAGCATCTTTGTGCGCCGTGATGTATTGACCGATGACCGCGAGGGTCTCAAGGTTTTTTGCGTTGGTAATTTTCTTCATCAGCCCATCGGAAGGCTCTACCTTAACTTCGGAGCGTTCATAACTCGAAGAATCTGGGTC
>Ga0194115_10003662_pt1 | contig 17119 bp, 20 predicted proteins | sample TA2MahsurfametaG_3_FD_148656 | JGI IMG/M metagenome (GOLD analysis project Ga0194115, IMG submission 148656) | Freshwater microbial communities from Lake Tanganyika, Tanzania - TA2015002 Mahale S4 surface | ecosystem: Environmental > Aquatic > Freshwater > Lake | place: Tanzania: Lake...
CTGGACAGTTGAAGAATCGGAAGAAACACAATGGATAGGGCAATTAATGGCCAAAACTCACGGATACATTCAACAAAAAGGTCCATTTGATATAAGTATTCAAGTAACAATACCAAACGAATTTGAAAAGATTGCAGCAGTTAATATTGGTTATACTGCTGGTATTGAAACAACAAAAGTCTCTCCACAGTGGATTGATAAAGCAAGATTGATGGATAAGATTATTGTTGTTTCAGAGCATTCAAAACAAGTATTTGATTTGACTGAATATAAATTGAAGAATGAACAGAATGGTCAGATAATTGATTTTAAAAATACAACACCAATTGACGTCGTTCATTTCCCAGTAAAGAAAACAGAAAGCAAAGAATTAAATCTTGATTTAAAAACCGATTTTAACTTTCTTTCTGTCGCTCAATGGGGACCAAGGAAAAATGTTGAATCAACTCTCATATCCTTTTTAAAGGAGTTTAAAAATGATTCTGATGTTGGGTTAGTTCTGAAGCTTAATATGGCTAAAAACTGTATTGCTGATAAAATAGCTTGTGAAACAAAAATAGAAGGAATAAAAAAAACAATACCAGATGCAAAATGTAAAGTTTATTTGCTGCACGGGAATATGAATGAAGCAGAATTACAATCTCTTTATACTCATCCAAAAATTAAAGCAATCGTATCAACAACTCATGGTGAAGGTTTTGGTCTTCCGTTATTTGAAGCAGTTTGTAATGGTCTTCCCGTAATTGCTCCAAAATGGAGTGGTCATGTTGATTTCCTTCTTGCTCCAGTAAAAGAAGACGGCAAAGTGCGAATGAGAAATCATTTTACAACTGTTGATTTTGATTTAGCAAATGTAAACAAAGAAGCAGTATGGGATGGAGTTATACAAGCAGATAGTCAATGGTGCTTTGTAAAAGAACACAGCGTTATGGATGCTATGAGAAAAGTTCAAAAGAATCATCCAGCTGCTCTTGCTACTGCAAGGAAACTTAAAGAACATGTATTATCGGAATTTGCAGAAGATAAACAGAAACAAAAATTTATAAATTTGGTCAAATTAGACGATTCAATTGATGACTGGTTGAAATCTATGGACATCAAAAAATATGAATGATTATGTTTTTGTAGCTGATTTTTTTGCCGATGAAGTACCGGGTGGAGGTGAATTAAATAATGAAGAATTAATAAATATAATGTCTTCTTCGAAAAAAAATATTATAAAAATAAAAAGTAGAAACATAAGTAAACAATTTATAGAAAATAATTCAAATTGTAAATTTATTATAGCAAATTTTATAATGCTTTCAGATGAAAGTAAGAAATGTTTTTTAAATAAAAATTACGTAATTTACGAACATGATCACAAATATATAAAATCTAGAAATCCTGCTGATTTTAAAGACTTTAAAGCTCCAAAAGATCAAATAATAAATGAAACATTTTATCAGAACGCTAGAGCTGTTTTGTGTCAAAGCAACTTTCATAAAAATATAATTGATAAAAATCTAACAAAAGTTAATACGATTTCTTTATCTGGAAACATATGGTCAATAGAAATTTTAAATTTAATTGAAGAAATTTGTATTCAAAATAAAATTGATAAATATGCAATTATGAATTCGAACATTCATCATAAAAATACATCTGATGCTGTTAAATATTGTTTATATAACAATTATGATTACGTACTTATTCCATCGATGCCATATAAACAATTTTTAACAGAATTGGGGAAATATACAAAATTAATATTTTTTCCAAAAACACCAGAGACTCTATCTAGAATAGCCGTAGAGGCTAGAATGATGAATATGTCTGTATTGACAAACTCTAATTTAGGAGCTTCTGGAGAAGAATGGTTTTCTTTAAAGGGTAGAGATTTAATATCTGTTATAAAAAATAAAAGACTAGAAATATCAAATTTAATAGAAAATATTTTAAAATGAAAATAATTCTTGTAACAAACAAAACATTAATGAGGGGAAATGTATCCAGAATTGATTCTGGATATTGGAACACATATTTACCTCTTTTAGAATTAGGACATCAAGTATATTTTTATGATATAATTGATCCGATAGAAAAAGATTTTTCTAAAATTTTAGAAAGAGAAAAGCCAGATCTTATTTTCTGTTGTATTACCGGCGACTCTAATGTTGGAAAATATGAGCCGCTTGAAGAGATAAAGAGAGAAACACAATCCGGAAGAACTTTAACTTTTAATTGGTTTTGTGATGATACATGGAGATTTGAAAATTTCTCTAGAAATGTTTGTAATAATTTTAATTATTGTTCAACACCGGAACCAAGTTATATTGAAAAATATAAAAAAATTGGATACAATAATATTTTATTAGGAAATTGGCATACAAATGTAGATTTATATCCAAAAGTTCCCTTTAAAAATATTGATGTAGGATTTGTTGGATTGATTAATAATCAAAGATATTCTTTTATAAATAAGATAAAAAATTTCGGAATAGACATAAAAAATATTTATGGAGTATCTTATGAAGATTTATTGTTATTTTATTCTTCATCAAAAATAGGAATAAATTTTAGCATCAATGAAAGTGGAGCCGAAAAGAAAACTCAAATGAAATTAAGAATGTTTGAAGTACCTGCTGCAAATACTCTTTTATTAACTCAATATCATGAAGGAATAGAACAATTTTTCGAAATTGATAAAGAAATAATAACATTTAAAGAAGAACAAGAAATGATATTAAAGATTAAATATTTGTTAAATAATGAACAAATAATCGAAAAAATAGCTAAAAAAGGTTATGAAAGAATATTAAAAGATCATAATTCAAAAATTAGATTATCGAATATATTAAGAGAAATTAAATGAAAGTTTTTATAAAAAATCACGAATATCATGCTGGTTATTGGATTTATAATGGCTACTTTAATGCTTGGAAAAGCTTGGGATACGATGTTTCTTTTTATACAAATTTAAATGAATTAAAAAATGAGAAAAATTATTATTTAATGTCTATTGATTATGAATTAAGTGTTGAAAACATTGACGTTCTTAATAATTCAATTAAAACGTTTTTACACGTTCAACCTAATAGATTTCCAGAACCTTGGGGTAAGCATCCTAATTATATTACAAATTGTAACAATAATATTATACAAATAATAAAAAAATTATCTAACGTTAAGCAGTGGACATTTATGGATATAAATAAAGAATATTTTTCTTTATGGAATCCAACTACAATACCATTAGCGTTTGATTCAATATCATATAATTTTACAAAAAAACAAGATCACACATATGATATATGTTATGTTGGCGGAAGAGCAAACAATGGATATGATGAAAAATATAAAATAATGATGAATATTTTTAAACATTTTAAAGATTCTGGTTTAAATTGTGGGTTTTTTGTAGAAAAAAATATAACTCATGAAGAAGAACAATCTTTACTATCTTCTTCGAAATTATGTTTAAATATTCATGATGCTTATCAGAGATTGTTGTCTCTAGACACTAACGAAAGAACCTTTAAAAGTTTAGGTTTAAATGGTATGCTTGCTTGTGAAAAAATAAATCAGATTACTAATATAATTCCAAATATAGATATTATATTAGATGATCAGCCCAATTTTATGATTGAAAAAATAAAACAATTTTTATCTCTAACAGAAAAAGAACAAAAAGAAATAAAAGATAAAAATAAAAAAATTATTTTAAATGAACATTGTTATATAAATAGAATACAAAAAATGATGAGCATCTTATGAAAAAAGTAACAATTATAATACCATGTTATAATGTAGAAAATTTTGTTGAACAATCCGTTGTATCTGCTTTGGAGCAAGATTATGAAAATTTAGAAGTAATAGCTGTTGATAATGAAAGCAAAGATAATACTTATAAAAAACTTTTAAATATTAAAGAAAAATATCCTTCTTTAATTATTGATACTGCGCCAAATATTTATAAACATTCTTGGGATGAGCCTAGACAAAAAGGTTTAGAATTGTCAACTGGAGACTATATTACAATAATTTGTGCTGATGATTATATCGAAAAAGAATATATTCATTCTTGTATGAATTATATTTTATCTGCAGAAAAAACTATAAAAGTCTTTCAAAGTCCTATAAGAAATATAAAAGATGGAAATATAATCGATTATCAATCACATAAATATAAAAATATTTTTGAATTAAAACAAAATTTATTGGCTAGTTGTTGTGTTAATACTCCAACTGTTATTTATAATAGAGAACTTTATGATAATAAAATGTTATCAACAAAACCAGAATTATATCTTGGTGCAGCAGATTATGATATGTATTGTAGTCTTGTAGATAACGATATAATGATATATCCATCACCAAAATGGTTAGGATATAATTATCGCTGGCATTCACAGCAAGCTACCTGGGGTATGCATAAAGAGCCAGTTGATTACAATAAATTAATTCAAGAACATTGGAGAAAAAAATGGCAAATCATTTAATAAAAATGAAAAAAAGAATATTAGAAATTGCTTTTAAACACAAACTATCTCATTTAGGAAGTTATTTTTCAAGTTTAGAGATAATAGATGAAATATATTCAAAAATGAAAGAAGAAGATATTTTTATACTTTCATCTGGACATGCCGCTTTAGCACTATATGTTGTCATTGAAAGTTATAAAGGTGTCGACGCAGAACAATTATTCATAAAACATGGCGGTCATCCACACAGAGATGAATGCAATTATTTATATTGTTCAACAGGAAGTTTAGGTCTTGGAATAACAGTGGCGGTTGGAAGAGCGTTGGCTAATCAAAAAAGAAAAGTATATTGTCTAATAAGTGATGGAGAGAGTGCTGAAGGTTCAATTTGGGAATCACTGAGAACAATAAAAGAGTTTGATATTAGTAATATTCAGATATTTGCAAACTTAAATGGATATTGTGCTTATGATAAAATAGACACTGATTATTTATCAGAAAGATTGAAGTGTTTTTTACCAGATATAAAATTAAGATATACAAATGTATCTGAATTTTCTTTTTTAAGTGGATTAAATGCGCATTATCATGTAATGTCAAAAGACGATTATGATAATGCACTAAAAGAAATTGAAAAACAAAACAAAATACAACATACTTGGGTTTAATAAGGTTTAATAAAGAGGAAATATGAGAAAAAAATTTGCCAGTCTTCTTTACTCCGAAATGAGTAAAAATAAAAATATAGTATTAATAACTGCCGATCTAGGATATGGTCTTTGGGATAAAATTAAATTAGATTATCCAGATAGATTTTATAACGTTGGCTCTGCTGAACAATTAGCAATTGGAATGGCTTGTGGTTTTGCCATGGAAGGAAAGATACCTTTTATTTATTCTATAACACCATTTTTAATATATAGACCATATGAACTTATAAGAAATTACGTTGATCATGAAAAATTAAATGTTAAGTTAGTTGGGGGCGGTAGAGATAAAGACTATGGCTACTTAGGTTTTTCACACTGGTCTGAAGATGATAAAGAGAGTTTGCACGTTTTTAAAAATATAAAAAAAATGTGGCCACAACAAGAAACTGATCTAGAAAATATATTACAAGAAATATTAAATGATGGACCTTGTTATATAAACTTAAAGAGGTGATTTTTGAAAATATTAATAACTGGTAAAAGTAATTTTTTATCAAAAGAATTATATGACTATTTTTCGAAAACAAATGAAATAATTTTTATATCAAAAAATGATAAAAATTCAATTGATTTAACAGATTCAAAACAAGTTCAACAATTTTTTAAACAATATGGTAAATTTGATTTTATTTTTCATACTGCTATAAAAGGTGGTAAAAGAAATATCAAGGACGATATTACTGTACTAACTGATAATTTATTAATGTATCAAAATTTAACAAATAATTCTCACAATTATAATTATTTATTTAATTTTTGTTCTGGAGCCGCTTTACGTGATAAAAATAATTCTGTAAATAACCAGAAAGAAGAATATATTTTTGAAAATATACCAAATGATTATTATGGATTATCAAAAAATTTGATTTCTCGGGAAATTTATCAAACTAATAATATTATTAATTTTCGTTTATTTGGATGTTTTGGAATTCACGAAGAAGAAACTAGATTTTTTAAAAATATCTTTAATAATATTAAAAATAATCAAAACATTACTATACATCAAGATAAAAAAATGGACTTTATATCTGCTAAAGATGTTTGTAAGATTATTGAATATTATATTAATAATGATATAAAAATATTACCGAAAGATATAAATTTAGTATATAAAGAAAAAAAAACACTATTTGAGTTGAGCGTATTAGCAAAAGGCTTTACAAAAAATCAGTCATCATGTATAATACAAGACAAAACCATAGGTACACCATACACTGGAGATGGTTCTAAATTAGAAAATTTAAACATATCTTTAGATGGTTTAGAAAATTCATTAATGGAGCTTAAAAATTATGTCTTTGGATTTGAAAAAACAAATAATTCTTGATTTAGTCTCTGAGTATTTTAAAGAAAAAAATAATAAAAATTGGAATAAAGATAGAGACTGGGTTGAGTATTCTGGTCCTAATTTTGATGAAAAAGAATATATGGCTGCTATTCAATCACTTTTAAGTGGTTGGTTGATTTTTGGAGAAAATGCTAGAGATTTTGAAAATATTTTTCCTAAATATTTAGGTAAAAAAAGAGGAGTTTTAACAAATTCCGGAAGCTCTGCAAACTTATTAATGATGGCGGCAGCTAAATCAAAAAATCTTTATGGATTTGAACCAGGTACAAAAATACTAACACCAGTAGTATGTTTTCCAACAACTATCAATCCAATAATTCAAAATGGATTCGAACCAATATTTGTCGATGTTGAATTACCAAGTTTGAATCTAAACTTAGATCAAGTAGAACAAAAATTAAAAGAACATCCGGATATAAAAGCAATAACTTTTGCTCATGTTCTTGGAAATCCTCCAGATATGGAACGATTGATGGATATAGTTAAAAAACATAATTTAGTTTTTTTGGAAGATTCTTGTGATGCATTAGGTTCTTTTTATGATGGAAATAAATTGGGTTCTTATGGTCACATGTCTGCTTGTTCTTTTTTTCCTGCTCATCATATGACAATGGGAGAAGGCGGATTTGTTGCTACCGATGATGGTAGAGCTAGAAAGGTATTAGCAAGTCTTCGTGATTGGGGAAGAGCTTGTTATTGTAATACTTCCAAGCCTGGTAATGTTACTTCCGGAACGGCTTGTGGTGATAGATTTAATAATTGGCTTCCAGGAATGCCAGATGCAGTTTATGACCACAGATATGTTTTTGATGAAATAGGATATAATCTAAAGCCGCTTGATTTACAGGCTGCAATGGGAATAAAGCAATTAGATAAATTACCAGAAATGGACTCTGCTCGTAGAGAAAATCATAAGAAGCTTTTAGAGATATTTAAACCATATGAAGAATATTTCCATTTACCAAAAGCTACTGAAAAATCTGATCCATGTTGGTTTGGTTTTTCTTTAGTCACTAAAGATGGAATTAATTTTACACGAGAATCATTTGTAAGATTTTTAGAATCAAATAGAATACAAACAAGATCTTATTTTAGTGGAAACATCTTAGTTCATCCTGGTTATTTTCACATGGCTTCTAAATACGGCGATTTAAATATTAATTTTCCAGTTGCACAAAAAGTAACAACTGATTGTTTTTTCTTGGGAACATTCATCGGATTGACCGATGAAAAACTTAATTACATTAAACAAGTTGTTGATTCATTTTTTAATAAAAAAACCCTCAAAATTATACAATGAATAAAAAAATAATATATATAACTGGTTGTTTGGGTTTTATAGGTTCTCATTTTACCAGAGAATGTTTAAAAAAGGGATGGAAAGTATTTGGAGTAGATAAAATTACTTATGCAGCAAACTTAAAATTATTTGACGAGTTTAATAAATATAAAAATTTTATTTTCGAAAAAAATGATATAAAAGATTTATCATTTTTAGAAGATTGTGATTATGTTGTAAATTTTGCTGCAGAATCTCATGTTGAAAATAGTATTGTTGATAGTAATTCTTTTATTGATACAAATGTTTTAGGAGTTAAAAAAATATTAGAACTATTAAGACATAAACATAAAAATGTTGGCGATAGACCGGTCTTAATACACATAAGTACCGACGAAGTATATGGAGATATAATAGAAGGATCTCACATAGAGACAGATATTTTAAAACCAAGCAATCCATATTCAGCCTCAAAAGCAGCAGCAGATATGCTGGTTAATGCGTGGTCAAGAACATATGAAATTGAAAATGTTATTTTAAGGCCAACAAATAATTATGGTGTAAATCAATATCCAGAAAAATTGATACCATTATCAATAAAAAATTTATCTAGAAACAAAAAAATTAGATTACATAACAACGGCACTCCAGTAAGAAATTGGCTACACGTAGAAGATACTACTTCTGCTTTATTAAAAATAATAGAACAACTAGACATACAGCCACAAAATATAAAAAATAAAATATTTAATATTTCTGGTGGTTTTGAGCAGTCAAACATTGAAACAGTTAGAAAAATTATTAACTCTTATTTTAAGCAAGAAAAAAATATTAATGATTATGTAAATTTTTCTTACAGTAGAATTGGTCAAGATGTTAGATATTCATTGAATGATGATAAGTTGAGAAATTTAGGTTGGTCTCCTAAAAAAATATTTGATGATGAAATAGTAAAAATAGTAGAGTTTTATAAAAATGAATTTAAATTCTAAAAATAAAATTGCTTGCGTTATAATGAGTATTGGAAAAAGATACCATAAGTTATCTTCGGTATCATACAATTCTTTTATTTGTCATAATAAAAATATAGATACATATCTCATAGATGATAATAAAATATTATCTTATTCATGTTCAAAATTTTTGAATAAAGTATCTATTGGTGTTTTAAAATATATGTTATCTTATGAAATAGCAAAAAACCATAACTATAGCAAAGTTATAGTTTTAGGAAGCGATACGATAACTTGTTCTAGATTAGATGAATTCATAGATGATGATGAACATGATATTTTGGCAACACTAGATTATCCATATCGGTTAATTACTAATAGAATTAAGAGTCCAGATTCTGAAACTCATTTAAATGCTGATGTTGTTTGTTTCAACAATTTTCAAGCTCTAGAAGACATAATATCAGTTTCTCTTAATCATCCCATTTATCACGAGCAAGGTGGGTTAAATGAGATAGTTTGGGGTAGTAAAAAATATAAAACAAAAATAGTTGACTATCCTTACAATCAAAGTAGTGTTATATATAACGCGCGAGCAAAGGGAAATATAATTGCTGCGCATGGCGAGAAACCATGGGATAAGTATGTTAGTAGATATTACGTTAAAGATAATAAATTATTTTCTTACGATAATAAACAAATAAAAGTTTTTCATTATTGTGAAGGATTAGGTACCTTAAGTGAAAGTGAGTTTAATAATTTATTAAATTGGTGGATATTTTCTTGCTTCAATGAAGAAACAAAAATATTTTTTAAAAATATTTGTAATGCCGGAGACTTTTTTGAAAAAAGGTATGAACAATGAAAGTGTTGGTAACAGGTGGTTCTGGTTTTTTAGGAAGTAGATTAAAAAAATTTCAATCAAATTGGATTTATTTATCTTCTAAAGAATGTAATTTAGAAGATCAGAAATCCTTTGATCAAACATTAAAAATACTAAAACCAGATGCAGTGGTACATTTAGCGGCTAAAGTTGGAGGAATAAAAGACAATTCTTTACATCAAGCTGATTATTTTTATAAAAATACAATTATAAATACAAATGTCGTAAATTCATGTTTAACAAATAACGTTCCAAGATTATTGGCTTCTCTGAGTACATGTGCATTTCCAAATAAAGTGGAATTTTATCCATTTACAGAAAACAATCTATTCGATGGACCACCAGCCGAAACTAATTTTTCTTACGGCTATTCGAAAAGAAATCTTTATGTTCACTGTAATTCTATAAGAAAACAATATGGCTTAAATTATTCTTGTTTTTCTCCATCAAATATATATGGAATTGGAGATAAATTTAATTCTCCCAATTCTTCTCATTTTGTTGCTTCGCTAATAGCTAAAATTGCAAATTCTAAAGATGGTGATAATTTAGAATTCTGGGGTTCTGGAATACCAATGAGACAACAATTATACATTGATGATCTATGTAAAATAATACCAAAATTGTTAGAAAATCATAATACAGAAGAACCTTTAATAGTTGCACCAGATGAGAATTTATCGATAAAAGAAATGATAGAAATAGCTATAAAAGTTTCTAATAAAAATATAAATTATTATTTTAATAATGAATTAGATGGACAATTAAGAAAAGACGGTAGTAATAAAATGTTGTTAAATAAAATTAAATTTAATTTTACTACATTTAAAGATGGTTTTAGAAAGACGTATAATCACTATAATAGTGGAGTAGAAGAATGAAAACAGCTATTATTACCGGAGTTACTGGACAAGATGGTTCTTATTTGGCAGAATTATTATTATCAAAAAACTATAAAGTTATAGGAACCAAAAGAAGAACTTCGTCGATCAACACTTCTCGTATCGATAATCTTTTTAGTCATCCTAATTTTAAATTAGAATATTATGATTTAAATGATAATGGTTCTATCTATCGCTTAATTCAACAATATCAGCCAGATGAAATATATAATATAGCTGCACAATCACATGTAAAAGTTTCATTTGAATTGGTAGAACATTCTGTTGATAGTGTTGCTATGGGTCCAATGAGAATATTGGAAGCAATAAGAAATATAAAACCAGATACAAAATTTTATCAAGCATCATCTTCAGAAATGTATGGAGATGCACCAACTCCACAAAATGGCTATATTGAAACAAGCATAATGACACCAGCTTCTCCTTATGCTTGTTCTAAATTGTTTGCACACAATCTTACTCGTAATTATAGATATTCATATGGAATACATGCAAGCAGTGGGATATTATTTAATCATGAATCTCCAAGACGTGGAGAAACGTTTGTAACCAGAAAAATAACAATAGCTGCAGCTAAAATCAAGTTGGGACTTCAAGGTAAAGTGCAACTAGGAAATCTAGATGCTAAAAGAGATTGGGGACATGCAAAAGATTATGTAGAGGCTATGTGGCTAATGTTGCAACAAGAAAAAGCAGACGACTATGTAATAGCTACTGGAGTATCTAAATCAGTAAGAGACTTTTTAGAATTGGTATTTAATAGTGCTGGTTTAGATCCGTATAAATATCTTGAAATAGATCCAAGATTATTTAGACCTCATGAAGTTCCTTTTCTTCTTGGTAATGCTGAAAAATCAAAAAAGATTCTTAATTGGCAACCAAAAACAACATTAGAACAAATGGCAAAAGAAATGTATGAGAGTGATTTAGAGATGATTAAGAGGAGTTTAAAATGATCGAAACAAGACCTTGGGGAACATACCAAATACTCCTTGAAGATGATAATTGTAAAGTTAAAAAAATAACTGTTCAACCGGGACAAAAATTATCTCTTCAAAGTCATGAAAAAAGAAATGAATTGTGGTCTATAATAGAAGGTGAAGGAGAAATAACTTTAGATGAAGATATATCTCCAACTTCAAAAGGCATGATGTATTATATACCAGCAAAGAAAATTCACAGAATTGAAAATGTTGGAAATAAACCTCTTGTATTCATAGAGATACAAACAGGTGAATATTTCGGTGAAGACGATATAAAAAGATATGAAGATATATATGGGAGAGTATAAAATGGAAAAATTAAAATTATCAAACCAAGCTTTGGGAGCTGTAATGATGGCTCTACAAAATAGTCTACTAACACAAACAGATATTGTTCCAGTATTAAAAGGTTTTGAACTAATAACAGATCAAAATGGAGAATTAATCGTTTCTAATCCTCCAACATTTCGTGTATCAGCACAAGAAGAAGATGATACGCCACAATTTGTAAGTGAGTGATGCCGAGATACGCGTATCATTGTGAGAAGTGTGATGGTGTCTTTGAATACTATCACACTCTTTCTGAAAAAAAGACCCAATGTGAAGTTTGTAAGGAACAAACCTTGTTAAAGGTTCCACATTTTAGTGGTATAGTCAAAAAAGAAAATAAGCAAAAAGTTGGTTCTATTGTTGAAACTTATATCGAAGAAGCTAAAGAAGAAATAAAACGAGAAAAACAAGATTTAAAAAGAGTAGAGTATAAACCAGAATGACTGTATTAATATTGTTATTATTATTATTCGTTTCATCAACTGCTATATTAGGTTGGTTTTGCTATAAATTAGTATTTAGACTTAATTTTGTTTCAAATAATATAACAGAATTATATGGACGTTTGCAAGAATTCGATCAACACATAGACTTTATTTATGAATTAGAAATGTATTATGGCGATGAAACATTGAAAAATTTGATTCGCCACTCAAGAGATCTTCGTAATTATATGAAAAAATATAAAGACGTGATGGAACTATTAGAAGAAGAACAAATTATTGAAGAGGAAATGAATGACGAATCAAAAGACTCCGAAGAAGATGAGGAGAACAAAGAAAAGTTCGCCACAGCAGCAGGAAAAACTGTATTTTACTCAGGAGCATGAAAACGCAATAATAACTTATGCGAATACAAAAGATCCAAAAGTAAGACAAGACTTATATAGAAATCTTATTGGACCAGCATTCAATGAAATGGTAAATAAGATTGTTTTTACATATAAATTTAATAATCTTCCAAATATTGAAGATTTAAAAGAAGAATGTAAAATTTGGATTACAACAATTCTTGATAAATTTGATCCATCCAAAGGCTCGAAAGCATTTAGTTATTTTAGTGTTATAACTAAAAATTGGTTTATCCACAAAGTTAAAAAAGTAAGCCGTCAAAATAAAAAAGAATTATTTCTTGACGATGCAGAACATCAAAATGAATTAAATTATGATAATTTGGTTGTTTACAATCAAACAGATACAAAAAGAGAAAATGAAGAGTTTTGGGGTCATTTATGGACAGAAATAGAAGATTGGAAAAATCTAGATTTAAAAGCGAATGAAAGAAAAGTATTAGAAGCAATCGTAATTTTATTAAAAGACCCAGATTCAATAGAGATATTTAATAAAAAAGCAATTTATTTATACGTGAGAGAGATAACAGACCTAAATACCAAACAAGTTGTTAATAATCTCAACAAAATAAGGCAAAAATATAAAGAATTCAAGAAAACATGGGATGACGGAGAAATTTAGTTAGTTGATATTTATTAATATGAAATCTAAAGAACAATTAATACAACAAGCGATAGAAAACATAAACAAAGATCGTGAAGCTGCTCAAGAATTATTAGAGGATGTGGCTCAATATATTGGACAGCAACAAGATCGTTATGCAACAACGGGAATGGTTGCAGCAAAATACTTAGAAACACTTCAGCGGTCAAATGAGCAATTAGTTAAATTGATCGGTTTGATAAAAAAGAGCGATGAAGATAAATATGGCGATTTAAATAAAGAAGACAAAGAAACTCTCTATAATGAAATAGAGGAGACCGAATGAAATGGCAGATAATGGAAAAAAATTACCAGGATTTGGTGAATTAAATTCTGCAGAATATAGTCAAGAACCAGAAAGTTTAGAACCAGATAATTTAACTGCTATTGATTTAATAGCTAAAAATAATCAAGAAGCAACAAAGCCAAAAGTAATAAAAAAACTTTTAGGACCGTTTAAAGGAGTTGTATTTAAAGCTGGTTCAACTGATCCTGTCACTCTTAAAAAAGATGGCAATAATGATGGCTTTTTAAGCTTTATGGGTCCAGACGCTGTTTTTACAAAACATAGAATTTTAATACCAGAACTACATTCACATTTACCAAGTATAGGAGAAGATGTTGGTAACGTGCCAATTGATGTAGCATCTTTGTATCCTTATTTTATAGCTGATAATCCAGAATTATTACCCCAAGATCCAGGCACTTTAGCTTGGTGTGACTTTTTAGATAGAGAAAACTTTAAAGATCCAGTATATCTTGGTCCAGTAGACAAAGAAAAAAAAGGCACACCAAATGGTGTAAATAATAGTGGTGGTACTACCGCCGATGGCACAAATTTGGCTGGATCACCGGGACAAGGAGATCCGTTTGGTGGAGCAAGCTATAAAAATGCTGCAGGCCAAGTTTCTTACCCTTCAATAAGTGGTTCTTGGACAGGAGCATTGCCATCAAACGGATTTACTGCCACAACAGCAACTGTTAGTGATTTAATTCAATTAGCAAAAAAACAAATAGGTAAAAAAGAAGATCCTATGGGTTCAAATGGTGGATCAGACATTGATCCGTTTAATGGCAGTAGAAAAGAAGCTTGGTGTGCTGCAAGTATAGCTTATTATTTTAGAGAAATTGGAGGTCCACTACCTGGTGATAAAATACCAAGTCCCGGACCAAGTGGAAGGAATGAAGTACATTCTGTTGCTTATATACAAAAAACATTTACTGAATTAGGCTATTTTTTTCAAGAACCACAAGTTGGTGATATGATTATTTATGATACTAGTGAAGATCCGGATACAGTTAATTCAAGTATGCATATTGGTTTAGTTACTGAAGCAGACGGTGATACAATAAGAACAGTAGAAGGAAATTGGGCAGACCAAGTTAATGTAACGCATCAAGATTGGCGAAATGGATTTATGATAAAAGAAGATGGTTCGCGATATAAATCTAAATATAAAATAAAAGGTTTTGCAAGAAGGCCGCTACCATACGCAGGAGTTCCAGATGGTCAATTAGTTCAAGCTCCAGTAGATAGAACTACAGGTCCAGTAGCAAAAGAAAGTGCAAATCACCCATTTTATTATATTGCAGAAAAAGGCGTCGTCTTGCCAAATCCAATTGAAATGGTTTATATAGAAGGTACAAGAAAATTATATCCTAAAAAATATATAAGAGCATTAAATGCCTTAAGGCAAGCTTATCAATTAGCCCGTGGAAAGCAATTAACTATTGTTAGTGCATATAGAGATATTGAACAACAAAAAGTATTATATGAAGCTTATTTGGCAAGAGGAAAGGCTCCTCCACAAGTTGCAGAACCAGGAAGATCTCTTCACAATAATGGTTTAGCAATAGATATTGAAATGTCTGACAATAGAATTGATTATAGTGGAAGATATACAACTTTTACATTTAATAATAATATTAAAAACTCCTCTTCTGATCGAATAAATGCATTCACAAAAGTATCTAATGGAGAATTTGGACCTGTTGCACAATGGCTTGTTCAAAATTGTGGAAGGTTTGGTTTTTATTGGGATGGATGGTCCTATAGAGAATTGTGGCATTATCAATTAGATGTTGCAAAAGCTCGTGCTGCTGGCTTAATAGACGATTAATAGGTATATTATGAAGAAAAAAAATGTTGATTTATCTGGTTTAAGTAAAGATTATTTAATTAAAGTAAAAAATCTATCAAAGCAATCAAAAGTTGAAGGTGCAGGAATTGCGGGAGATGCGTTACAAGAACCAGTACCAAGTTTTATATCATGCGTTAATGATAATTTAATAAAAGGCGCAAATAATACTTGGATAGTATTAGGTAGAGATAGACCTGCAAGTCGTTTATCTGGTTATGGTGGAAAGGGAGATACTCAAACTGGAACAATTGATATTGTTGTTGGTAGAATGGGTCACGAACCAAAAGATGGTGTATTTGTTGATCCAAATTTTGAAACTGACGCTGCAAGAATTTATATATCACAAAAAACAGATGTTGATGAAAATTTTAAACTTGCTGCTGGAACAATAGGGAGTTCTGTAAGTTTATCAGCAATAGGAATGAAAGCAGATTCTATTAGAGTAATTGGTAGACAAGGTATTAAATTAGTTACTGGAGTAGATCAGACTAATTCTCAAGGCGGTAAAATTAGTTCTATTCAAGGAATTGAGTTGATAGCTGGAAATGACAGTGAAGATATACAGCCCGTTCCAAAAGGAGATAATCTATCAGAAAGTTTAGAACAGCTTTGCGATAATATTGAGGCAATAAGCGGCATAATATCAACATTTTTAACTTCTCAAATGGATTTTAATGCTACAGCAGCAATTCACTATCATTATTCTCCTTTTTATGGAATACCAACAACTCCATCTAGCATATTAGTTGAAAAAGGAATAGAAGTTTCAATGAAGCATTTAAACGATTGTATGATTGGTCTACAGAAGTTCAAATTGAAAATTAATTTATATAGAAATAATTATTTAAGAATTCACGGCGAGAAATATATTAACAGTAGATTTAATAAGGTTAATTAATGTATTTACCAGATAAAATAGTAATAGATTTATATGAAGTCAATCTTATAATCGATAAGATCGCTAAATTATTAAAAAATCTTATAAAATTTACAAAATGTGGCGAGATAATTGATGTTGGAAATGATATTGAATATTCTTTAAAAGAATTATTTCAATTTAAAAATAAATTAATTGATTTAATTGTAAAAGAAAGTCAGAAATATCAAAGTGATATATTTGGAAATACTTTAAAAACAATTAACAACTATCGATATGTAGAAATAATGTTTTCAGAAGATTATAAACAAATCACTTCTATTAGATTAGTAGGAAAAGATAAAGAGAATTTTTTTAATAGATATGCTTTATTTAATCTGGAAAATATATTTGAACCAACTGTTATAAATTTATTATTTAATTCTGACGAAATATTGTCGGATTTTAATGAAAACATATTAGAAGAAACAAAATATTTAGAATTTTTACAAAATTATTTTGCTCCATTTCCTACAATACATCCACTACCTGAAAAAAATAAAAAATATTTAGATAATGTTTCAAAAAAATATGATGATGGAAAACCAAAAACATATGAAGAAGTATTAAATCAAACTAATAAGTTTGGTTCTTTAAACTTTAAAATGCCTATATTCGATCTACGAATTCCAAGCGTAACATTGGTCAATGATTTAAGTTTAGTGCTACCAGAAATAGGAGAATTAATAAACAAGATAGATACTTCTCAAGGAGAAGG
>Ga0194115_10003667_pt1 | contig 17085 bp, 16 predicted proteins | sample TA2MahsurfametaG_3_FD_148656 | JGI IMG/M metagenome (GOLD analysis project Ga0194115, IMG submission 148656) | Freshwater microbial communities from Lake Tanganyika, Tanzania - TA2015002 Mahale S4 surface | ecosystem: Environmental > Aquatic > Freshwater > Lake | place: Tanzania: Lake...
TGTCCTCCTTGTATGATCAGTCTCGCTTTCTCGATTTTGATCCTAAGAGAACTCTCACTCACTCTCTCTCTCTCTCTCTAACTCTCTTTTTGTCTTGCCATTTGCGTCTCTTTCTGTTCGTCGTATGATATCCCCTTGGTGTCGTTTCAACAAAGGCATACAAAGGATTCCAGGAGTCAATGATATCGTCTCTCGGGTTGAACGCATCCCTGTGTGGGAAGAACCCTAACACCCCTTTCTGTCTTTTCCGTTCCGTTCATACACCCGCAGGGATCCAGAAGACAATAGCGGGCGGATCATCTTGTATTTCGTGTAGAAGCTGATAGTCTTTCCCATATCATACCACTTCCTTGGATCACAATGAATAATGGTTGTTGGTTGTTATTCGTGATGCTCATCCGACTTCAAAGCAACTGGCATTGAACCTCCGTAGTGATCTTACAGTTAGTCAAAGCTGTCGTTCGTCCCGACCCAGCACAGACGGCGGTCTGTCGTCCGGACACCAAATCTACTACCGAATGTACTAGCGTACCTATGAGAGAATTACATTTACAGTTATCTCAGAGTGACTGGTTGAAACGGACCTATTCGTCGGGGATGTTCCCCATCGGGGTCAAAAACGGGACCAGCCGGGAACACGACTCCCTACGCCTCTGAAGTTTCGCCGCAGTTGCGTCATCTCATTCCCTGAACCGCTTTGTCAGCATAGGAGATCATCGCCCTTCCACAGTATACATAAGAAAAATGACGAATGACACAAAAAATAACGAGCGTCTGACACATTGACATCGCCTAGTGCATCATCCGGATTCTCATTTTCTGGGCCTGTCTTGAAGTTGGATGCAATTTCGACGCCGACGTTTTGTTGGAACGGAAGAACAAGCTGTCGCTTCTTCGCGTCATGAAGTTCCACCTTTATCAGACACCTCCTCCGCTCAATGTCAGGTTGCACTCCGCATCTATCGGACTCCAAACCAAAAAATAAACTGCTCATTCGCAAAGTCGGCCATGGTTGGTCCACCGACTCAAGATCTGTCTCGTCGTACGCTTTCTGGAAGCTCTTGCCTAGTCTCGAAAAGAGACCGCAATGATTACATCCACAAAGCAAAATATGTCGTTGGCGTAAATGCCATAAATAGTCTTGAGCAAACGCTGTACGAGACAGAGTTAATTCTTGAAGAATATCTCACCGCCACCGCTGGACAAAAGTTTGAACCTCCCATTTCCTTCGAAGTTGTTGCGACTCCTTTTTTTGAAGAGTTGTTGGAGGGAACCACAAACAAAACCATCGATTTCCTCTATGTCAATCCAGCCATCTACTCCTGTCTCGCGACTGAAGTTGGGGCGACAGCACTCGTCACTGTAAGTATTTTGCCAGCCTTGCACGACCTTGCACACGTTCCTTGGAACAAACCCGCGATGCCCCCCCCAGTCGATGGTTCACCGATCATTGATCATCTTACCGACAAATCGCAATTCCCCCTTTGTACTCACAGGCAGTCCGTCGTCTTATGACTAGGGGACGCACATACAATCTTGACATGTTCGGGGGTGTCATCGCTGTAAGACATGATAGAGACGATATCAACACCATCCATGATCTCAAGGACAAGGTGATTGCTGCTGGAGGTATCCGTACTGCTATGGGTGGACAATTACAAATTTATGAAATGCTCCGCGCTGGCATGTCGTACGTCAACGATCCGAAGCAAGTCATCTTTACCAGAGATCAAGAGGCTGTCGTTTTGGGTGTACTTAACGGTCGATACGACGTCGGCTTCGTCCGGACCGCCCAAATCGACTATACCCAGGACGAGAACGGAAACTATCTCGACCCGAGTCTTTTCAAGATTCTTGAGCCACAAACTCACATCCTCGATGACGGAGAAATCTTTCCTTTCCTTCATTCGACTGATATCTCCAGAGAGTTCGTCTTTGCCTCTATCGCAGGACTTGCAGGAGACGTTTAAGCCGCCGCACAAGAGGCACTCTTCGAGTTTGCAGAGTTTGTGGATATCGGCGAAAAGATTAATGCATGCAGGGTCGCTGGGAATGAATCCTCGTGCGATATGGACGCCCTAAGCGATACATTCTCAACTATTCCCTGCCAGGCAACGGACAAACTTGCTATCATAGCCTTCGAAGGACTAAATCGAAGCCAGATTAGTGGCTTTCGTCCAGCCTTGTCATATTTTGAGTTTCGCTCGATACAGGAGGAGATTGGACTCTTGAGTCAAAATGACCAGGGTAAGTGGCAATGTACGCGCCCAATGAATTTATTCGACGGTATCACATGTCCAGAAGGATTCTACAAGGTGAGTCAGCGCGGAATGAAGGTAGTAATCACTAAACCGTTCGATCCGAATTAACCTGTCTCCGTTTTCCGTTACAGCGAAGCAAGACCGAATTCCAAAATGGATGCAGTCACCAAAATTTGTTTTGCGATGACTCGGAACTTCACACCTGCTTCTGCAAGCCTTGTGTCAGAGCATCCGAAGTCGATGTATACCATCTCAAGGACGGAGAGGAAGATCCTCATCTACTCACTCATGAGTTCTATGGTGAAAAATATCCCGGATGCGAGAAGATGGAGGTCTGTGCAAAAACCTATCAGGGTCATGCCACTACACTTCGAATCCACGACAACGCGGCTAGGGACGGAGCAGTGTTCAAAGCAATAGTCCATAGCGGCAACCGGAAGAAGACTCTCCAGGTACGACCAATTCCAAGCACGAATGCATATGAATTTGATGTCGTTGATGACCAAGCGCAAATGCAAGTCATTGAGATTCTCGTCGATGACGTCGCCATTTCGACATCCCCCATCCGCGTTCAGGTCTCTCCATTCGATTGCGAAGCCTCCTACCCGGGCGAGCGTCGCGATGCGAACGAATTCGGGATCTGTGGTACGTTCACCGAGCTACTTGATGGGTATGTGAAGAACCTTTCATACCATCTAACAAGCTTCCTCTTGATATGCGAAGTGTGTTCCGATGTCACGCGTGAGATCGGAAACAAGTGTATCCCAAACGACATGGTATCCTTGATCATCTTCTCGATTGTTTTCATTTTTGTCGCAGTCGGCATCGTCTTGCACCTCGGATACAGAAAGAAACAAAACGATCTAGTATGGCATATTCAACCGGAAGAACTTCGTTTGAACGATCCACCTGAAGTCATTGGACAGGGTAAGCAAAAGAAGCCGTGAAAGACAGAACCGCATTGCTGAAAGAACTGACAACTGACGTGTAAACTCCTATCTTCATCCTTCAGGAGCTTTCGGTGTGGTTATCCTTGGAGAGTATCGAGGAACGAAGGTGGCCGTCAAGCGTGTTCTACCTCCAGCGATTCCTTCTATTGGAAGAAAGAGCAGCCTCACCGGGAAAAACACCTACAAAATATCATCAAGCTCTATTGAGATTCACCCTCGCGCCATCGCCCCTAAGAAGGGCGGATCAAGGGCTGGCCGAAGAGGCTCAGATCATTAATCAATAACGATCAGTGCCGCTGAGCCCATTGACCTCGAGTCTGGAGAATCTTTTTCGAGGCATGTCCAAGAGAATGCAAGCGGTAGCGAGAGTGGGTTCGCCAAAGTCTTGGATGTATTGGATGGTTATCATCAGTCAGACAATAATGTCTTGAAGGTCCTCGAGTCAGCCACAGCATCAAGCCATACCTCCGAGGCTTTCTTCGGATCTGTATCGAAGAACCGGTATCTTCTCCGATACATTCCAATGTTCTTGCGATGGGATCAGCACAGTGTCCGAATCCGAGATTTCCATGCAGAGATGCGGTTGATTTCAAGACTACGCGTAAGTGTGGACTGCGTTGCGTGTTCTCGTTCTACGTACGCTCACCGACGGGCTCACATTGTTGTCAATTCCACATCCCAGCACCCCTGCATCACAACCGTCATGGGAGGAGTCGAATCGGATAAGGTAGACCCCATGTTAGTCCTGGAGTTCATGGACTAGGGATCATTGAGCGATCTTCTCAACAATGAGACCATGACACTTTCCGGTGACATCATTCTGCAAATCGTACGAGACATTGTGAATGGTATCCAATTCTTGCATGCCTCAAAGCCTGTCATCCTACACGGCGATCTAAAGGGGAAGAACATCCTCGTCGATCGACGATTCCGAGCCAAGGTTGCCGATTTTGGCTTTTCCGACCTCGACAGAAAGAAGACAAGTAACGTCATCCGTGGAACACCGTATTACATGGCACCCGAGTACCTACGCCGACGGACAGACTACACCGCTGAATGCGACATATACTCCTTCGCCATGATCATCTACGAGATCTATGCCCGTCGGGGTCCTTTTGAAGGCGAAGATCCTCGAAAAATCCTTCCCAAAGTATGTGACCCACGACAGAACAAACGACCGACTATCCCGGCAGTCTGTCCTCCAAAAATGATCGAGCTGATGAAGAGGTGTTGGAACGCCAATTTCCATCTGCGTCCATCGGCGAAGGATATCGACTTTACCTTGGTAGAGATGACCTCTGATGAAGCTGAGCCCCTGCAGTCTCATGACAAGATGACTCTCGACAAAAAGGCCAAACGCACACCGACTTCTCTATTCGATGCATTCCCAAGGAAAGTGGCAGAATCATTGATGGCTGGGAAGAAAGTCCAAGCGGAGATGCATAATATGGTGTCTATCTTCTTCTCCGATATTGTAGGATTTACGACTCTTTCCGAGAAAACCCAATGAAGGTATCGAATATGCTTGATCGGTTGTATAGTGCATTCGATGATTTGTCCAAGAAACACAAGGTATTCAAGGTCGAAACGATTGGTGATGCATGGATGGGTGTAACGAATCTTGACAATGATGAATTCGACACTCATGCTCGTCAGATTGCTGAGTTTGCACAGGATGCTATCCAAGTAGCAGCATCAATCGCAATCGATGAGGAGGACATGTCCCTTGGATATATCAATATCCGTGTCGGGATTCATAGTGGCCCTGTCGTCTCGAACGTTGTGGGGACTGTCAACCAACGATTTACGCTTGTCGGTGACACCGTAAATACCGCATCACGAATCGAAGACAATTCCTTACCCGGTCGTATTCATTGCACCACTGCGACTGCTGAGCTCTTGAAGCAACAAGCCCCTTCTATCCCTGTGAAGCTTCGTGGAATGATAGACATCAAGGGAAAAGGCAGAATGACGACGTACTGGCTTGGGTCCGAAAATCTGTCAATCGATCCTCCGTCTGATCAACAAATAGTCGTCCATCCAATGACACCATTGTCTGATCGAGACGATGACGATGACGACGAACATACAGAAGCTATCATGGATGATGCCAAGCCAGTCGTGAGGTCATCTTCTACGGAAGATACTCCCTGGACACCTTCAACACAACCGCTTTCAAGGTCGTCCTCCGATGGATCATCTTCATGATCCGAGAATCACCATCATCCATCTTTGCCTTTCCTCAAGTCACAACTCAGCCACAGCCATGCACCCGTAAAGATTGGAATGGACGGGCTGCTTGAGGTACTCCCCCGATAGATCCTTGACGTTGCGAGTAGTTCAACATAAACAACACAACCCAACAGATATCGCTGACAGTGAGAGAGTTTCCCGCCACAGTGCGACTAGTGTGACCCAAAGCCCGGGGTTGGATGGGAGTCAAAGCTGTCGTTCAGGTACCATCGTACCTATCGATGTACCTTGTCCTTTGTGCATGTATGTGGACACGTGTCGAGGATGGAATGTGACACCTTACATACATATCATACACAGAACTTGACGGTGAGATCGAGGGTACTTTACCGATTCGAAAAAACGGATCTATTGTCTATCGAGAGGGATGGTCCTCTCGACGGAGGACAGATATGGGACCGGATGAGTATAAGGAAGGGACATCGGACACCAAGTACAGTATACGAGAAAACACAAAAGGAAACTACGATACGTGAAAACTACTCAACGATATTTTACATGAGAAATGAAAGAGAACACATATATGAGAAAAACTAACTAAGGGAGCCAAGAATGTCGATCTACAATATATTAAAAAAACAAATAGATAGACCTACAAGTTAAGTTATCTACACTGAAAGCTGCTGTCTGTTACGACGAGACTCAAGAGCCATGGAATCAATATGAGGACTCTCAAGTACCCGAAGAGGTGTGTCATAGAATTCCGCCGACTGAGTCGATTCCATTCGAGCTCTAGGAAAGCTTCCATTACTTCTTTCTTCTTCGGTCTGATTTTTTCCATGTATACAAATCGACTACTACCGTATTACGCGTCCACCAAAATTGCTCGTTTCCAAAAAAATAGTCTGTCCATCGATTCTACGTAGGGGCCGCAAAAAATCGGAACTCTTTCCAGCAACTTTGTTTGTCATCCGAGCGAGACATTCCATCTATCACGTCGTCCCTGCTCGGTCACGAAAGACGTGCAGGCTGAATACAGGCTGAATACAATGAGAATGAAAGAACATACCCTTCATATGGCGGTGATGGAGGGGATTGTTGAGGTGTTGACTTTCTCTCTTCCGTAGCGATGACGCTTTTCTTAGCCTAAGTCCGAGGCTTTCCTGTCTTAATCGTCGGAACAAGTCGGCTGCAGTAGGACAAGCAACCAATGAATCTGTTCGGAATGAAGACAGTTGATGACGGAAAAATTCAAGCAGTCCGGAAGATTTGCAGAACGTTCCAAAACGAACCGATATCGTATCGGACGAAGCCCGACAAGTCGATAAAATGCTTCTGATTCGGCAGATGTCCCTCTTACGATGCTTTTGTTGGACTCATCATCGAATCACTCCAAAACTAGGCGTAGGCTACAGTAGAATCTTTGCAATGAAAGGCTCTCTCTTCAAGACCTATCCGACTTCTTGCTAGCCACGCCAAAGTGAGAGAGAAAGGGAATTGCGGCATCGACGATGGAAAACAGCGCCAAACGATTCCGTTGAACAGATGAACCCAGAGTACTTGAATAAACAGTCCAATTGGTCACAGAGTGATCTTATGGTTCAACCTTCGCAGAGTACTTGAATAGACCCCCAAAATGACGTGATTGGCCTTGACATCACAAACTTCACAACGACGAACGTTCGAAAAAATGAGACACGCAATGCCCGTCGCCCGACCTTTCTATCGAGAACAACCACTTGCTGTAGACGATATGTACCATTATAGAACAGATGTATTGAATCTCTTTTGACCCATACAACTGGAAGCCATTTGAATTTTTTGTCAATGAGTCTATGGGTCTTTCACAAGACGAATATGACATATGATCAGCCATCGGCTGGTGACACAAAAGCTGTCAGCACATACATACTTTCCTGGATTCTAACTTACTTTTGTTGACTCATCACCATCTTCTTGACTTGCTGGAATGTGAAACAGAATCCATATTGACCGATTCAATGTCAGAGCAGTGTACCAATATCGAAGCGTTGGTTCGCATTTCATTCAAAAGGGAGCCTACAGATGAACAAGGAGAAACAACAGTCCCTTTTTCCCATCGAATGAAGAATGTATCGAAATCGTTGAAAAATCGAAACGTTTTCCCTCCTTTCGTTCCTATCTCCAACCCAAGAAAGTAAGCAAATACAAGGCAGATAGCTTGTCAGTGAAGGTCATTGTACGAAACGGGAGGGAGGTTATATGGAGGTCGATCTAGGGGACAGATACGATCAGTGATCCGACCGGTTTACGCGAAAAACCGCCTTCGTCACCGACAACGCTACTCCACTACGTTTCAATCCTCATGGTACCAATCTTTCACCCCGATCATGGGAGCAGAAGGAAACATGACGATCCTGTTATCTACGAAATATCTGAATACCCTTGTAACGGAGAAGAACCGGTAATCGAGAGACTGCGTTCTGGTGTGCTACGTCAAACGTCGGATGAGGTGTATGATGATCCAACTACCAAATCCTCGCCGTGTCGGTAGAGCATAGGAGGCATCAAGGCTATCCTAACTTACGACCTGTCCCATCATGGGCCAGTACCGTCCTGCGTCGTACATCATCATGCTTGCCCCAGCAAATCACAATATGGCAGACCATGCTGACGACGTTGTTTCCATTGACGGCCATACCTCATTACTGTTCCATCGTACTGCATAAGTGCGAACAAGAAAGGGCCCCTATCTATCTGTAAACCGCAAACAAAGTAGACTAGCTTGAGCGCAATAGGACGGAGTCGGTATTTCTTTTTCTGGATTCGGCACTGATGTATCCTCTCCTAGCTTAGATAATGAGCATGATCAATACTCCACTAGCTCTACCTGTCTAAGGGCACTTACAATGGCCAAGTGCCTCCTGTCCCTTTAATAATTGTGATATACCGGAAAAGAAGTCGTCTCCGCCTATATCGCGATTTTTCTTTCGCCGTCCCTCTTTCCCCATTTCCTTCCCCTCCCTCCCTCCTTCCCCCTTTTCTCAGCTACCTTCGAAACAGCTACACGTGGCACCCTTTCGCGTCTCCATAGACATCGACTCCCCACGCCGTACTTGTGCCCACGAAACCCCCGCTTTTCAGACATCAGACAGCCAACACACGTGGTATTAGCGAGTTCTACAGCAATCCAACGTCCGTGTTTCCATCCTGTGCCGAGCCCATGCTCCCAACCACGACAGACATCAGCCCCCAAAATATCTCTTCCTGCCCCGTTTATATATGACGTCTCCTGTCGGCTACTATTAGTAGCGGCAGGATGATCGGTACTCGTCGCCTTCCTGCATATGATACGTTCGGGGTACGACCCCCTCCCTCTTCGCAAGGTTCTTCGAGCTTAGCCGTGGACTGCGGTTCTACTGCTCCCTCGTGAGGGCCCTAGCATACATCTAGCCACGTAAAATAGAACTGAATATCTATCTATGTCAGATGTCCTGGATCATCATGATTTCGTATCTTTTTCAAGGGGCTTGTGAATGGTATTGTTGCTCCATCCATCCAAGACCGTTCGATGAGAGCCCAAAGCTTGGCAAACCGGCTACATATCGTCATTCGATGGAACGGGGAATGCTTTCTAACCAACTCAGACTAGATGCGACCTATGATACCCATATTATCACCCCTACCCGTGAGTGGACTCCCGATAAATATCCTACTGTAGCTCTCCCTCGTGCAAGCTCTCGACATAGTCTAGCGACGCAAAAAAAACCATCGAATTATTTCGTTATTCACCAAGAATGGCTTTAGAGTTAAACCCACAGTTAAAACGTTAACCAAGAAACTCAGCCATCACAAAGACAATCATAATCACGCTGCTGAAGGCAAAGCCAACGCAGGAGGTGGTACGATGACCCAAGTCAAAACGTTTTAACCAAGAAACTCAGCCATCAAAGCGGCAATCATAATCACGCTGCTCAAGGCAAAGCCAAAGTAGTAGGCGATACGATGACCCAAGTTAAATCGTTTTAACCAAGAAAGTCAGCCATCAAAGCGGCAACCATAATCATGCTGCTCAAGACAAAGCCAGCGTGGGTGGTACGATAAGCCGTCGAGGCATCCTCATCCTCACCAAGCTTCTTGGCAGCACCGGAGGCCTTCCCAGTGGGCCAGTCAATCGCAAAGCGGCCACGACCTTCATGATAAGTCACGTAATAACTGTCACCATCTGCGCCCCAAAGCAACTCATCCGTCCCATCCAAATTGAATGAAACATTATAGATGGAGGATGTTTTGAACATGAGGGAGGTAAAGCATTCTGTCTCATCCACCTCATACGTTGCTGGACCAATTCCATCATCTAGCTTGCGCTTGCTAATGGCAGTACCAGTAACGGGTGTCTGCCAGTGGCGAAAGGCTGTATCTTCAAGATCCATGACATATTCCTCGACTGACGGGCCAAGACTAAGATCAAGACCAGAAAAGGCGGTATAGTTCCCTCCCGGCACTCCCATGATGACCGTTCCACCTAGCATTCCATTCAACCCTCCACCGACATTGGCAAAACCAAAGGAGATCCAACCAAAGAGGCCATTAAAGACCAAGCGACCCTTAATGGCGTCATCTTCAAGAGTGTATAGGAAGGTCGCGTTGGGATGAAGCTCATAGGCATGCTCGTATTCTGTAACGTTGACATAGGCTTGGAAACTTTCTTCAGTGCATTCCTCGCTAGAACGGGGATAATTGGGAAGGGTGGGAAAGGGAGTCACCTTTTCTCCATCTGGATCGGCACACGCGGGATAATAGTCACCCATTTCAATCCCCTCACTGATCTGGAGGCGGGGGTTAATACACAACAATTCAAGGCCAAGACTTGTACATTCTTCCGTACTGACACCAAAGTCTGCGGCGTTCATACATCCGTGCCAGCATTGGATGGAATCTCCCTCACACGTGGTGGCTTCACTTCCAAGATTGCGAACAATCCTCCCCCCGGAACATCCGAGTTGGAACTGTTCTTCGTTTGAGGAATGAATCATTTGTTCACGGAGTTCACCGAATGTAATGCCATGAGTCGGGTGGACGGCATCCACAGGAGGTAAGACCATTCGTCCATACCAGGCACGTGTCCCCGTCTCACCCAAAGGAGATAGGGTGAGGGAGTGCGGTACAGGACGTAACTTCTTCGTAAGTCGATGGTTCACGTATTGGTTGAACCCATCACCAATCATAATGACAAGATCATCTTCCTCGTCAAAGGTAACTTCAACGAGATTATCATTTTGATCGATGATGAAGAAGCCAGAAGATAATTCAGTCTTGTCCTCATTTCCTTCTTGGTAATAAGTCCGTCCAGGAGAAAAGACAAGGAAAAGACCCTGATCGATATGCAAATCGATCGTTTCTTCCTTTTCCGCCTTTTGTTCCAACTTTTCGTAGGAACGAAAATGTTCAAGATGTTCTCCCTCTCGAACGACGTCAGCGATAGTCACGAAATTATCACCAGTCGGTGTGGATAGGAGAGGTAAGATGACCTTCCAACGACCCATGTCATCCTCCATCGCGACGTCGCCAAGGAACATCTCAACGATACGATCGGCAAATGCCTGTGTAACAGTCGTCACGGTAGGTCGGAATGATGCCGAAGCTTCATTGAAGGCTTCACAAGCTTCATTGTCAATCTCATGATCGACAGTCCCCATAAAGTTAGGGAGGAAATGAGTCGCAATCGTCCGACGTTGAGTCCCATCGAGGAAGGTTTGCATCTCTGCAGCCTTGGACGTTTTGGCACATTCATGAAGAGCCGAAAATGCGACATCCTTGTATTCCATGTTCGGGATATCCGTAATGGAGATCAAACCTGTAGTGGTTAGTGCATCCATAAAGGTCTTTTTTGCCGATTCATCCTCCTCGTTGGCACTCAACAACAACTGTTCGTACGAGATTCGTGCCGGACGAAAGACATCAGAACCTGCTGTTGCTGAAGCCAGAAGAGGCAAAACGAGCGTAGACAAGTACAAGGTAAACTTCATTTTTTGAAAAGCGTTTCTTCAATGTTTTCTCTCCCAAAACACTGATACGAGTTGTTAGCGAGAGAGAGAGAGCTTTCAACTGCCGACAGGATCTTTTTGGTTCGGGGGGTGTCGGAGGTGGCGAAGAAATCTTGGCACGATCGGAAAGGGGGTTTTGGCGCCACTGTAACAGTGTAGAATTCGAAAGTATCCATCGTCATCACTCATCACCGCTAATCCTGTCCGTCCATTCGGATTGGTGTCAAGCCAGGTGCGACTTATATATATGCCTTGCTATGAAAAGTGGCCGGGATATTGTACTTGCTCCGATTTATATCATAGAGAGGAGACGCCTCTGGCACGTGCAATCCCAGGGACGGTGGATGTCTCATATGCTGACAGCGGGTGGTTTGAAAAAGTGCAGTCGACAAAGAGGTTCGGAAATACGAAACACTGTACCCAGCATCTCGCAAGGCAACCCCGCCTCGGACAGGAACTGTGTGTGAGACGAAGAGAAAGAATGGACAAGAGAGAGAGAGAGAGAGAGAGAGAGAGAGAAAATAGAGAGAAAATAGAGAGAAAGAGAGGGCTGCGGTGATAAAGTGAGGAACTGCTACAGGGAAGGGCATGGAGCTCACTTATGACGGTACAACATATGCCACAGTCGACAACCTCAACGTTCGACCTAGGCAAGAAGAAATTCGGATCCAGCTACCTAGCTGATTGGGGATTGTCAGCCTTTCCTCCCGTAGATGGAAGAAAGGAACCATAATACTACCTGGTTTAGTGTAGGGTGACCGACCCATCCCATGAATGTGGACTAGGCATCTCTGCCCCAGTCCCATCGGGAGGGATTCGGATGACTTTGAACTATATACGCCAGTTAGAGTACATATCATGCATTTCAACACGAACGAGGAAGGTACTGTCAGTAGCGAGACACGATACGCAACAACAAACATGACAACATAACCGCAACGACGTGGGCCGTTTGTTTTGTGATTGTCCACCATTCAAGATGCACACCGCCTTTATTGTTCGAGAAACCCGCAAGAATTGGATACTCCCTAGCCATCACCAAAGGGTTCGATTGCATACGCCCGAAACAAAGAATGCTCCGTTTGTTTTTTCGTCGGTAGAGCTTTCAGTGTCTTGAATGTCTTCAGAAACGGAGAGATGCACTTCTCATCTCCATGAACATTCCCCGTGAGACAGCGAATTCAGAATCACTAGCTGTAAATGTAGACAAAAAAGTCAACTCCGGAGCTATAGTGAATGAATGAATGAATGAATGAATAGGCATCGCCATACAGCACCTCGAATGTGCCGATTTCGATGAAACGACATGCCATGCCATGCCACGACAAAGCGAGCGGTAAAATGGATTCATAGCCAAACGCATGTCCTGATCTGCGGTGTCTCTTGATAAGCAATATCGTATTACGCCATTCTTTGACTAATTCATTGTGTTTGTCCGGGAAGGGGGGAAATGAGAAAGTGTCCAACGTAGCACTGGTGAAGAAGGGTGACGAATGGATTCTTGGGATTTTTTGGAACAAACTCTCTTAGGAGGACTGCCCTCTCCTAGGTTGTTCTTTTTCTCAGGTCGGAGTAGAGAGAGAGAGAGCGGAAAACTGTACTGCAACATCCTATCGGGGAGTCCTCTCTCAAATGTGTCGACAAAACAAACCGCATCTTTATTCTGGAAAAAACCATGTCTAGGAAACCCACAGGAATTTTCCGAAATCTTTCCTTTAGTTGGATGATTTTCCTGATTGAATGGGTTGGGAGGCTTTTCTTGGTGGGGGCGGGAGAGGGGGATTCCATCGTGTCTCATTCATACAGACTCCACGAACGCGAAGCCTGTCAAGGTGGTTCCCAACAATAGGTTCTCCCGAGTCGACGTCCTCGAAGGTCCGGCGTCTTTTTTTTCGTTGGTAAGGAAAAATAGTCGATTGGATGTCTTTGGCGATTCGATTAGTACGATGATTCTCTTTTGTGGCGGATTTTTCCAAAGGAGGAACTCTTCTTCGCGGCGTGACGATGGATGAAGGTCGAGAGGACATGTCGTCAGCCTCTCTGTGATTTTGTTGCCCACGTTGTTTTTTCTCTCGGCGTCACGAAAATCTCTATTCCTCTCTGTACGTACTCCTCCCCGCGGTACTAGAGAGCCGCATGTTGTCTCGTTGCAGTTGGCAGGGCAACGTCGTCATTCACAGCATTTCAACACATACTGTTTCTCTCTCTCTCTCATGTTGTCGTCGTGACGGTATTTGATGAGAGAGGGCATGTGTGATGCTGCCGACGCGGTGCTCAACTTCGAGCGTTGCCCCAAAAATACAAATTGTGGCAGGGCTCGCGCTCGATATCGAAACCGACGTCCTCAGACTATCACAAAGAACGTAAAACATAGGAATAGATGCCCATCTGTTAGTCACATCCGACGTTTCTCAGACACATAGATACACTATGAATATACAAAATCGACGATCTACTCGACAAGCCTTCTGGACTCTCCACAACCTTGTCTGCTCCCTGTTGGGGTAATTGGTGCCGAATGTGACGCGTTCTTTGTCTTGGTCATTCGGCCATTCCTAGGAAAATAGTGTTTTTTGCAGTCGAAATCAGACCTACTGTGACAGTTGCAGTGACGGTGAGAGTGTGATCTCGTCGAGTGAGGTTTGACAGGTTTATACATACATATATATCATAGGAACAGGCAGACGGCGACATATAGGTGGCCTAGTAAGCATACATCGCGAAACTACATATTTGTACTTATGCCATCTCGTATCCATCTGTTCTGGTTGAGTCACGTGAATCGAATTTGTACGTGATGGCTTACGTGAGTCCCGTACAGCTGCCGTTGGGTGGAAACATGGAAAAAGGCTTGTGTTATTCTTCTGCCTCCAACATATCGTAAGATACGACGATGGGAAGACGATAACTGTGGCGATGCTATCGCTTTTACTAACTCTCACAGTCAGTCTTTTCCTCGATGTGAAAATGTAGGATTTCTGGAAAATACGTTCTGAGACGAGGGTTCGAAAATATCCTAGTCATATTTTGCATAGCCCGGATCCCACCATGTTTTGTCTTTTCAGTTGACGAAAATCGACGATGGCGGAAGACAATCTGACTTGAAATTTTTCGTCAAAGCAGTTCGACCGACGGGGCACCTATGGCATCATCGTACCATGACGATGAGGTTACTATCTCTTCTACTACTTTTCAGTATCGCAAATATTGATCTGCTGACAAGTTAAGCGATCAGCTTGACTTAACACTAGAATGTTATCCAGGCAAGAAAAATACTGCTGTATTTTCTGCAAGACTGTGGTATTTGAGATCCAACCATCCGGGGAGGCGGGGCGTTGAAAACAATGGAGAGAAATTCGCAGTTTTTGCAGTACACATTCAATGACCCCAGTGGATAGAAGATGGGTTACAACTCCTCGGTGCTTTCGCCACATAAAAGCATCCCTTCCTCCTTGGTCATGGTGGTAAGATGATAGAGCTCATCCAACATATTCATTGATTGCTCATCCAAACCGCTACCTGGGAAACAACAACCCAAAAAATCCCCTAACGCATCGGCGATACTCTTTGTAGGGAAAAAATCATCGAAACAAAAAAAAGTCCAAATCAGTCTGGTGTTCGTCGGAGACAGGAGACTCCTAGTCGACAAACTTCGAGTAACTTGTATACATACCTGTTTAGCGACAAATTCCTTTGCAGTAAGCACTAGTGACGGTAATACGCGCTTCACAATTATCAATGCCGCGTCCTGAATCGTCACACGATCACTACCGCTCTCGGTCGCAACTGCTTTCGAAAAGGAAGCGATGATGGTTCCTACCATAATCACCTCGGAAGCCAAACGAACCAATACAGCTTCCAAAAGACCTCCGCTCTGCTTTGTGTCTCCTGCTAGCTTTAGCATTGTCTCTAGGCAATTGAGCGAAGGCATTGCCAGGGCCAAAAGGGATTTGGGGCGCTGTATTTCGGGCCAGCACGCAAGCACGTGACAAATACCCTCACAGAGACATCTGCGATCTTCGACGGTCAGCACGCCGTTTCTGTTAGAAGCAGCATAGGATACTTCCCAACCGGCGCCAAGGGCTGAGATCGCTTGTGCCGAAACAAAGTGCCGAGGATTTTTCGTAAGCAAAGCTTTCAGTGCCTTCGCTGCCTCGGAAAATGGAGAAATGTTCGCTTCTCTCCTCATCTCTAAGCATTCCGGTGAGACAGCGAATTCTGAACCACAAAGACTGAACGTAGACAAAGCCAGGTCCGCAGCAACATTCAATGAGTCGGGCGTAGCCGCGTACCAGCTCGAGTACTGCAAATGAAAAGATTGAACAAAAGGATTAGACATTGCGAGCGCTGTATGGAAGCGAGTTGCAACTGACTGGACGTACCGTTTCGATGAAGTGACATGCCTGGGCGAGTGTAAATGGATTCTTGTCGAGACTGGGCCCACGCCGTGCCAAGGCTTTGGTACAATTCGTGAGGTATCCGGTCATATCCCGGTGGATCGCAGCTTCCGCTATAGTACTGATACAAAATAATGCAGCCTCCAAATGGAAACTGACTTGTGGTGAGGCGTCTGTTTGACAAAATTCTTCAATCGCGGCAACACACGATGTCATGTAGATTTCGGGATGGGTACTGTAGCATGCCTTCAAACAATCGGTTAGGGAAGTGTTACGAAAGAGTTGAAATGAATCGTATCCATCGTATCCGGGGAGGTTTTCTACTCGAATACTCGGGCAACCCTTGTCTCGGAATAAATGTGGAATAATGGCCCGGCCCTGTAAAATAGGGAGCAATTTATGTACCATGACCTTCTCCGCCGATACTTTTTCTGCCAGTGCATCCAATGCGATCCCACTGACGTCAACAGAGGGGTGTGCTGCCGACTTGAGCAACAGATCCAATAAACCAGGTCCGACAGCAACCGCCGACTTTTGTACCGTCACGGCACGACATGCCTCACAAACAGAAGCAGCCATGCGCGTTAAGTTTCGACAAACTTCTAAATCGCCTTCGGAGATCACGGGGAGAAAATTTACTGTTGAGGAATCTTATCCCTTGACACTGATTCTCGACCTGAACATTTTTGAAACGTACCACTTGCTTGTCGATCAGCAAAGCGAAACCTTTGAAGTCCAATCGCCGATACTAGCTCCTCTACTATCACCGCCATTTCCTTCGTTTCAATTTGAATCAGATCGGCCTCTGTGATTCGTTGGCGGAAATCGTCTTCGTCGGCCACTTGCATGATATATCGTACTTGAGTCATTCTCCGTTCCGAGATAGAAGCCAGCTCATGACGTTCCACAACACTTTCGACTAGGTCGGCAAGGGCATCCAATACCTGTCTTGAATCGGAGTACATTACGTCACTCAAGGCCCCGACAATGTCGATCTGGAGATGAGGGTTAGTAGTGATAGACAGGGACAGGGACAGGGACGAGAAAACATCCAATGAGCAAGCTCTTCTGATGTAATGGCACAATAATGTTTGCACGTGATTAGAATACGTACCCCCACTTTACCACAAATATGCTTCATCTGTGCAAGACTAAGATCGGTCACAGTACACCATTGATTGATAGCCTTGAGACAAAAATATGCAATCTTCGAGTTGCGATCATGTATGCTACAGTCATCTCCTTGATGTAACGTCGT
>Ga0194115_10003673_pt1 | contig 17063 bp, 5 predicted proteins | sample TA2MahsurfametaG_3_FD_148656 | JGI IMG/M metagenome (GOLD analysis project Ga0194115, IMG submission 148656) | Freshwater microbial communities from Lake Tanganyika, Tanzania - TA2015002 Mahale S4 surface | ecosystem: Environmental > Aquatic > Freshwater > Lake | place: Tanzania: Lake Tanganyika...
CCATGGTCTAGAATACTATGGAATATGCCCAAGATTCACTTGCTTCATAATAGTCAAATGATCTAAAAACACTTCGAAGTTTATACTTCAATGAAGCATAGCAAGTTTAATTTGTTGCCTTATTGAAACTTAAAGAGTTAGAGAAGTGGACTATCGAGGTTAATGTTTTTGAAAAACTGATTGAGGAAACCGAAGATATCAAGGAATTTCTCATGTATATTGTTAAGGTTTCTAGTCGACAGTTAGCCCTTGAGGTTATTCCTGTAATTTTAGATGTTTGTCAGAGATACGCAAAATTCAATTTCAAATAAATTTCTTCGAAAGAAATCCTGCAAATGGCTACCAATTTTACATCTCATAACATGTAAAGATACACTGAGAAGATACAATTTAAGCTGTTAAATCCTCAAAAAAGCTTGTTACAAAACCCTCGAAAGTAATCCTGTACAAGTCCAATCCTTGAAACTTTTCTTGATTTCCTTACAAAAACAACTTTTTTGATACTTTCTGGGTATTTCCTGAACCCGTACTTCGGGTTCAAAAAGGATCTGTCAGGCAAAGGCTGCATTGAACATCATAAGCGATGTTTTTTGTAACTTTACTCTGACGATTCAGGCTAAGAAGATCTCGATTCTTCTTTATCGGAGTGTAGTTTGATGAGCAAAAGGTTCAAGTTATAGTAATGATGAGTAATTGATAGATTATTCTTGATAAATTTTTGATTATTCATTAAAACAATGCAGATTATATTTTTATTGCATTTTGAATTAATATGAATAGAATTTAAAAAATAGTATGATTCAATATAAATATTGCCTTTAATGCTAATTTGATATTAGATATAATTTGACTTTAAATGAGTGTTTTAGTCTAATTCAAATATAGAATATAAAAAACAAATAAATATCAATATCAGTCCATGAGCTTCATCAGCTTCGACCCTCTCTGCACCCGAGTACATGTAGACGCCTCCAAAGCATGTAGCACTGCCTTGCTCTCCCACTTCACCTCAGCATGTCCGAACTGGCATCGCAACCCATAAGGACAAAACCCGTTCTTCCAAAATCCGTTGCATTTCTTATTCTTGGTGTGCGGGTTGCAATAGAGAGCGACCAACTCGTGTCTGCCGTGTGCGAACCTGCATTTGAGATCATAGGGACAATATCCTAGCTCTGAAAAAGTTTTGCAGAGTTCAGTCTTGTGTTTGAGCGGGTTGGTTTTGAGATGGAAGACTTCTTAATCTTTGTCTGAAGAGCTGTCTTCTTCTGTTGACTTTCTGGAGCGAGTCTCATACAAGATCAAGTTTTCAAAGTTCATAGAAATATTTTTTAAATTTATAATGTTTTAGCAAACTAATTTAATTTAAATATAGTATTATACCAGCTAACTGATAGGCAATTTAGCAATCCCTTTTTCCAGACCCAAAAAATACTACTTTTGAATAATCAATATATGCATAGATAAAATTTTAAACAATCCATCACTTTAGTTGAGTGATGTTAAGCTAATTCAAGCCGAGTTAACTAAAAAACCTTTCCAAAAATTACAAATAAATCAAAACATCAAATAAAATCTAATGATTCCTGATGACAGTAAATAAACTCAACAACTCGTCCTATTCTTTTCACCAGTACCCTTCTTGAGCAACGTTTATTTAACCTTTTGTTTTGACCTATAAGAAGTCTTCGGCTTATACCCATTCATCTATATCTCTCTCTACCATCCACCTTCTGCTTTAAATATTTACATACTGTATTTATTTATTTTCTAGTACGCTTTCAAGTTATCGAAGTTATTTTCTTCTTGCATTTCAAGAAACATTTATTTGGACCTGAATTATTTCGTGGCCTTCATCTCCTGCTCTTTAAGGATTTATTTTGATTCAGCGACGCTTTGTTTCATCTTTTTCATCCTTTTCATGGTACGAACATAGCCGTTAGTTATAGTTTTGTTATTGTGATTTTTCCCGAATTTAGATCCCTGTAATTTATGCTTGAACTCTATTGTCCTGCAATTTCTATGATTTTCATTGTCAAAATCTTCATTATCTTGATAATTCAACTAGTTTTGATGTTCTTTTTGATCATCCAAAACTACGTTATTCAAATATTAATTCATATGTCTTCCTAAATTTGAAGTCGTGTAAAATAATTTGTTATATCTTCTTGTTTTTGTTGATATCTAAGAGTTTTTTAGATTATTATTATCTTTTTGATTGGTTTTTTATTGTTAATTTTGATGAAATGAAATAGTTTTGTTGAGGAAATTAATCTATTTATCATAAATTTCATGCTATTTGATATAATTCTATTTTTTCCTTGAAAAGTTATTCATCTTTTTATTTTCGATATGATTTTCTTGGAATCTTTTAGTAATTTAGTTTTTTCTTTAGAAATCCTGTGCTAACTTACTTTATTTTTTATTCTCCTAAAAAATTTTCATCTTGATCTTATTTCCTTAAGTATTTTTCTTTCTCTGTTCTGAAATTTCCTAATAAATCTATTCCCTTCTGTCAATATCGTCCTTCATAGCCTTGTATTTACTATAAACCTGATTATCTTAATCATATCACACGTACTTACTAATGCTAATGATATTGTTTTTATGAGAATCAACACCACTATAATAAAATTTATTTTCTTGGATCTTGCTTTGAAGTTATTTTGATAACTATTTTGATTATCTTTCGGGGTAAAGCTAGGCTGAACAGTTTCTAAACCTGAGTAATTGCAAATTTATGTAGTTATTTATCGATAGCTTATTCCCTCGAAGGGTCTTACTCGTGTTGATTAGGTATTTTGATTAACTAATCGTGTATTGTTAGTCGTTGTGGTTGAAGTTTCGGTATGTTTAATGTGTTTGTTTCATTTATATTGTAATACTATACGATAAAATATTATTAGATGAAATGGAAAAAATATATAAAGAAAAAAAGCTTACAAAGGTATATCAAAAAATACATTTTTTATAGCAGATTTGGTTATTAAAACTTTTAAATTTTTAATTATTGATAAGACAGTGCATCTAAGCTCTTATTTATAGCATTAAATGATATAAATACTCAATTTAAAATCAAGTCGAATTGTATATAATATTAACCAAAAAATATTAATCACCATTTATACCAACCAAAAACAATAATAGTCTTTGAAATGAATTACTCTGAAACATACGAAGATCTTTTGAAATATCGCAAGAACAAAGGTTAAGAATATCCATCGTGGTATTCATAACATCTTTCAAATAATCAGGCAATCAACATTGATAAGTTTTAAGGAGATTTTTAAAATGCTTTGAAGTTTTACACCAAGGAAGTCAAAAAGTTATAATTCGCTAATTTCATACTTAACAGCCAGCTTTAAGTGGTTACTTAGTAAAAGAAAAAGTTAATGAGGAATCTGAACTAGTTAGATTCAGCCGATCGATAATCAGGGAATGACAAGAAAAAACGTGTCAGGCGATGTGCAAACGAAATTGAACGACGTTTTGTGTGTCAAGTCAAGGATTGCTAAAAGTCATACGGAACTGAAGGCTCAATGACTCAACACATGAGGTTGAAACATCCTGAGATATAATATAACGGGCTTTGCTTTGAGGTAAAAGTGGAAAACGTAGACAAAGTTAAACATTAATGAATCATCATGAATTCTTACATGTTTTAGCCATCAAAAAATGATTTTATGAAATTCGATTTTTTTCTTTTGAAATTTTTTGATAAATTAAAAAAACCTCCGCAACCGAGAATTGAACTCGGGTCTCCTGCGTGACAGGCAGGGATAATAGCCACTATACTATTGCGGATCAGCTATCAGTTTACAGATTTAGAATCTCAAATAAAGATTATTTCACCCTCATAAATCACCTTTTATGACCTTTACAAAAGTTTTTAATTTTATTGATAGTATAATTAAGATCTTTATTCTAGATTGATTAAAAATGAGTCGTGTACGTGAATTTCAAGGCATAAGACATCAGAAAATGCATGAAAGTTCCTTTAACTCGGCTTCTTACTTAACAAGAGACATTCCAGTTATCAAAAGTGTTAACATTATAACACCATCACATAGATTTACCCCGAGGACGAAAACTTAAACTAATTTTTGTATTACCTGCACAAATAAAAATACAGCCTTGGCTAAAAACTCAAAGCAAATATCTGAAAAGCTATAATTAAAGAATTAATCACAAAAATAGCATATGGGTCATCAACTTTTATAGTAAAAAAGAGATAGAATTCGATAAAAAAGATAGGAAATGCAAAAATAAGTTATATAAGCCAATAGGATCTTAGCTTTGTAGAAGAAACAAAAAGCTCATTAAGACTTTTGCTTGAAAAGTAAATAGTTTTAACAGATGATTCATGAATAAAATCAAAAAAATAAAAAACATCAATAAAAAATGCACAAAAAGCAGCAAAAAGATAAATAACTTGGATAATATCTTTAAAGTCAAGCTAAGTAACAAAAAAATAGGCTTAATGCTGATAAAATGTCGTATTATTAGGATCAAAACAAAAGCTTATAGATTTTTTATAGTGATAGCAATAAGTTTATTGTTGAGCAGCATACATAAGACTTGAAAAAGCAAATCACTGAAAGATTAAAGGCCTCTTAGTAGAAGAAAAAAGTGGATTTTTTATAGAATTAGAGGATTATTAAATAAGGAAATGCATAATTTGAGAAATATTATTAGCTTTACAAAAGAAAAGATTAATCAAATCCAGAAATATTCAATTAACTAAAGACTCTCGAGCATCAAAAGAAATTTCTCCTGATTAAATAGCGCCAAGAAAATTATAAGAATCGTAAAAAAGACCTCTAATTACTTCAAAAATCAATTTTTTAAAAGAAAAACCAAGACTTACTATAGAAAAGTCGCTATGTTAAAGAGTTGAGATAGCAAATGCTGGAGAAAAAGGATCGATAATAATCAGAAGCTTTGAATAGCAAAAATGGTATGATAAAAGTTTAAAAATACAGTGAAAACATTGAATAATAATCCAGAAAGATGAAGACATGTGAAGGTTGTAGCAATAATTATCACTAAAAGTGCTTCATATGATGATTAAATACATGAATTTATAAGCAAATAAAAATTATTTAAATAAAATACATAAAATAAATACAGAGGCGATTATAAAATAACTAATTCTTCATTAATTCGCAAAAAGATTGAAATAAATACATATAAAATCAGGATAGTACAGAATACATCTAACTGTTTCTCTAATACTCTCTATACTTCTTCAGAAAGATATGATTCTTGATTTGCTGAAGGCTCGCCCTTTCATCGGGATTTTCTTTCAAAAAGTTACGGATAAAGGTCTAGCCAAGGCCAGATATCTCATACGGGTATACCACATTCCAGTTTAGATAACTAGATTCTCTAGAGTATGGCCCTCTCTTATTCTTAGCATCTTTAGTACCATTTATGCCAGAGCCTGTAGATTTATCCTTGAAAGGAGCCTAGCCAGTATACAGCTCATATGCCAAGATACCAATACTCCATAAGTCAACAGTAAATGTGTACTAACCACGATCCTTCATCTCTGGCGACAGATAATCTAGAGTGCCACAGAAAGTAGTCTTCATGAACTTTTCGTTGTAAAGCGAAGCCCATCCAAAATCACATATTTTCACAGTATTCTAAAAATAAATGAATCGATTACTTAAAAAGCCATTATGATATTCTCAGGCTTGATATCCCTGTGAAGAATGCCTTGATTATGGATATAATCGACTCCTTCGACAACCTGATCTATCACTCGACTGATATATTCCTACTTAGCCTTCAATTTCTTCATTAGCTCCTCTCCATGGGCGTATTCCATCAATAAAAACACATGGTATTCATCATGGAAATGTGCATATAATTTTATTACGTTTGGGTGGTTTAACTTATAGAGGATCTTCAACTCTAAGGCTAGTTGGTTTTACATCTTGTATTCTTTTATTGTTGATTTGAAGATCTTTTTCAGGGCGTAAACTGTGTTTGTTTTTTTGTGGAAGCATCGATACACGTCTCCGTACTTTCCTGAGCCGATCTCATCTCCCAGGTGAAAATCTTTCAATGAAAAATTTGGCTAGCCCATTTGCGAAGAGGATTCTGAAAGTTGTGTTTAACATGATTCTGTTGATTTTTGTATGATAGTTGAAGAAGACATCTATTCAATAGTTGATTAAAGCTATAAAATACAGTCTTTTTCGCCTTGATTGAAGTTACTTGCTGGAATCTCACTCAAAATATTTGATTTTTTGACCTAACGAATCACACTAGTATCAAACAAAGAAGATAAGGTTTTGTTCAAAATAGGAGTATTCAAATTATTGCATGTTGTTCCAGGTAATCGTTCAGAAGAGAATAGACTTTGGGCTTTACTTTCTTGAATCTTTGGGTTGCTTTTCTTTTTCTTTAGCTTAAACTGATAACCTTTTTATACATTTTTTTATATATTTTTGCTACTCGAACTGCTTGAAGCATTAAAAGAATTTAAAGAATTCATATTTACATTCAGATTATTCAACGAAGAAAATGATTTACCATAAACATTTTCCTTTATTTAACAATCGGCTGCATTTATATTACCGGTCAACTTGATCCCATTACTACTGAATTTAGCAGCATTCTATACTAGACACTCTCTGTTTGTTTTGTCCTAATTTTTATTCATTAATTTTATATCAGGCTATGACTTTATTTCTTTAATGGGCTCATACTGGTATTCATGGACCATCATTATTTTTGACATTAATTAATCTATATTGTTATTCAAAGATGTCATAATTTGTGATTCTGTTATGGTTGGAAGAGGCTTAGAAGAATTTATTTAAGTTATTTATGGGGTTTATTAGAATGTTTACATGTTTGATAGGTGTATAATTGAGAGTTCGTTTGGAGTTTCTATTATAGAAATAATATAGTTAGAAATAATCTTAAAATCTTATTTTGTCTATAAATTAGTTAAATTCTTTAAAAAAGATAAAAATAAATGCATGTTAAATAATCATTTGCTAATTGATTCAAGAATCGCTATCATACTGGAATTAAAACTTACTTAAAATCTCAGCCAAACGTTCCATCTCTTAATCCTTTCTCAATTCCCTAAATATTCTCAAAATTACATATAAAACAAACCCCAGTGGGTCATTATCTGTTCTTTCTTGTCTTCCTAAACATATTACACACATTCTACGCAACTTGCTCTTTGGAAGATACTAAAATATCATTAGAAAATTACCTTAAGAGGAGAGACTTGATTTCTTGATATGAAAAAGGCTATAATTATGAGTTTTCTATGCTCTATAAAAATCCTTATAGGTCGTAAATATCTATGTATCCTTTCTTCTGGATGTCTAAGATTTCAGGCAGGGATAGACTGAAATATTCTTAATTGTTCTGGAATAATTTGCCGTATGTGTAGAGATACTTTGAGAAGGCTACAAAATCTAAGTTGAATCTTTCTTTATAATTTAGTTGATTTGCAATGATATCACAGTAACTTTGTAAGCATTTTTAGACTTCAGCATCGCATCTGGCCATCAACTCGCCCAGTTGATACCTATCAAGACTGACCCTACAATTATCTCTGAATATTTCTAATAAAAGTTCTTCAATCGTGTAAATATTTATGATCTTCATCTTGAATAATACCTCAGACGTATTATTTTCAAAGATATTTGGTTTTTTCAGACTCATATTAAGTGAATTATTTTAGGATATCACTTAGTTTATGTTCAAGTATGTCATTTTCGATTCTTTTTAACTTTTTTAATATTTTTGAGGATGATTTTGTTACCTTGATTACTTTTAGTTAGTCCTTTATGATAACTTATTAAGATTATTAAGACTATTAGAAAAAGTCATGATTTTGGGGTCTTAAATGAAGTTTTGATGATTAAACGTTGAAAGTTTTTAATCAAAATGATTATTTTGATAGCTTCTGTTCGTATTGTTGATATCTTCAGCTTAATACTTTTTTTTATTGGAATTTATCAAAAATCTTCTGCATTCTGCCAGTAAATCAGGCGAAGTAAATAACGAATTAGTCTATTGATTTGAACTTTTCATCAAAGTATCGAAACTAGGATGTTTTTGGTATTAATTTTAATATTAATTTTGATAATGAGCACTTTTATTTATTAAATTCTGGCTATTTTTCAATAATTATTCAATACTTCTTGTGTTCTTCTAATACTTTTTGAAATCATTAACATTATTATTCTTGTTGAAAGTATTCGGCTAAACGAAAGGCCTCACTTCATTAAAATTATTACTGTAACTACTATTATTCATCCTATAAAAGGAATTTTCTTAATCTTTCTTCAAATTTCTGTTGCTAGAGGACTATCTGTTCAATTATGAGATATTTTTTATGTGATTTTGGATTGTATCTTCGTCTTATTCATTTTCGAAAATTGATTTTTTTTAGTTTTTGATATTATTCTTTGAGTTATTGAATAACGCCGAAATTTTATCACTTTGAATTTAATGATTTTTCGAGTTGTTATGATTCAACTGATTCTTTTGGTATTCCACATAACTTTTGTAAGTATATTTATTGCCACTATCAACTTTACTTGTACTCTTGTCGTTTTTGTTTTTTTCTATTGAATTCTTATTATTTTTAACATAATTTTTCTCTAAACTGTTTTTAATAGTTTTATTATCTTTACTCTTACTATTTCTCAAAATATCATTATTCAGAGTACTTGTACTCTGAAGCAGGTTGAACTTATTATTATTCTTATAGATCTGACTCTGATTTTCTTGAACAAAAGAACCCTAGTTATTTAAACACCCTTTGGACGATTCCTTAGATTTTTTGAGATGGCTGAACATTTGATGGAGACTTGGATTATTATACGACATATTCTGTGAATTTTTGCGATGAGAAGCCAATGAGACATCTTTCTCTCTGCTTCTGCTCAGAGAATGGTTCATCAATTGAGAATTTCTCTTTGAAGAAGATGCTATCTTGTTATTTTTGTTCTGGAACGACGGTAACTTACTTATGTTGCTACTCAAATTGGGTCGAGAAATAGTTTATTTACTTAATTCATTCATAAACGGGTGATTTTAGTACTGTTTGTGAAAATTTGAAGGATTATAATGATTTTCTTTCGACCTTTTCTTGAAAATCTATTCTTTACCTACATAATTATTGTTGAGATTGTGATGCCCTCGAATCTGTTAGAGCTCCTTCCTGTGTCTTTCTTTCTTATGATTATCAATAAACTTCCTCAATTTGATCTGCAACCAATCCATGACCTTATCCCCCTTCTGGATTCTACCCAAAGATCTCTTCTTATTGCCCTAAACAAATATCTGGATCATGAGTTGCATCTGTTCATGTTACCATTCTTTTTACTTCTGCCTCTAACTTTATTATGATTAAGAGAAAGACTTATTTTCTCTGAGCATTTTGAAATACTACTTTAATTTATTTCTGAGAGAGATTCTATCGTCTTTTGTCAGTTCTAAATATGATAAAGATAATACTTGTGCACTGATCTATAAGGGCTATTGCTTCCCTGAAGAATGGGGTGTCTTCTGGCAGGCACTCATGCGTGGATTGTTTGGGTTCGTAGAAGTGATGCATTCGTTAAAAAAGGAATAATAATAAATATAAGATAACACTTGATTTTTAATGAATCAAATAATGTTATAATAGGATGATTTCAATGTAATTACTTTATGATATTTAATGAAGTTTATTTGATATATAATTTAATAGATTTTTAGTTAAAAATTATTAGACATAATTTCTATATAGAAAATGACCAGCACTACGGTATCACGCAAAAAGATCGAAAACTACTCCTACATAATTAACAACAGCATAGGCAAGGGCTACTCCAGCCAAGTCTTCAAAGGCAGAAACGACCTCACCAACCAAAACGTCGCCATCAAAGTGATTGACCTTAAGCAACTAAAAAATGAGATTAACACGATTTTACTTTAGAGCTAAATCGCCATCCTCAAGGAACTCAAGTCCCTACCGAATATTTTGCACCTGCACGATGTCTTCACGACCAAGAATAATACCTATATTATCACTGAACTGTGTGAGCACGATTTCGGGAAAGAGATCAAAAAGAGGAAAATGAGTGAGGGCTAGGTTTTTGCTTACATGGACCAGATCATCTCAGGGTACTTGAACTTCGCGAGAAAAGACATCATCCATCGCGACCTCAAACCTGCCAACATTCTGGTGTCTTCCTCAGGCCTGAAGATAGCTGACTTCGGTTTCGCAATTAAGAGCTGCGACGCCCACAAATATAGCAAATACAACGTAGGCTCTCCCCTTTATATGGCACCAGAGTCTCTGAAAAGAAACGAATATTCGCTTGAGAGTGATATTTGGGCCTTGGGCATAATCTTCTACGAAATGCTGACAGGCAACACCCCTTGGAAGGCCAAAAACTAAAAAGACCTCTTGAAAAAGATTGAAAGTTAAAGCATCGATGATATTTTGCAAATAATGAGTGTTTCCAATATGTCCAAATCTTTCCTCAGAAAAAGCTTGAGGGTTGATCGAAAGACTAGACTGACTGTTTAGGACCTGGCTGATTATAGGTTTAATAATGCTGGTGGTTTAAGGAGTTAGAGTCTTTTAGAGAATGTTTTGGGTGAGAAGAAGACGAATGTTCGGGTAGTGGCTCATCAGAAAAGCTTAACTGTTTTTGGGGATCACTTATCTCAGAGAATGGTCTGTAAGACCCCATCTCATCAATAGAGATAAAGAGAAAAGGATAAGTTAAATTGCTTATAAGACAACCAGATGAAAAAATCTGACGCAACCAACGAAAATACTACTATCAAGATCCAAATTAAGTCGCCCAATCAGCCCCAAAGTAGCTCTTTAAAATCGATAAACTTCTTGAACTTCGGCTAATCTGCCAAAAAAGCTCAGAATCATCAGAAAGAAAATAGTAATTTAAGCGAGATGATGCATTATAAATCTACTACTATGATGGCTCCCCAACATAATCCATAAAGATAAACATCAATCAACATGACTACCACCCTAACATCTACCTTCAACCTCTAAAAGAAAACCACAACTAAGATCCTTATATCTGAGATCCATTTCTGCAGATTTTTGTATAAATTGATGAGTAAAATATTAGAATCTCATACTAAAAAAGGGCTTTTGCAATATAGCAAAGCTTAAGTGTAGAGAATCATGTGCAATTATGTCGGAATCATAAAGTATAAACTTTAAAACGTGCTTTCTTTCAACTTGGTTAATTTCTTGAACCTAACACATTATGAATAGTACAAAAAATCTTCAGACTTTTAAAAAATTCTAAAAATAACGAAAGAATACAGAAATCGCTACACAAAAGACTTGATGATATACTGGAGTACCTCAGCCCTATCATTTTCGACCTAGCCCACGACATAGATGATTACACACCTCTTCAACTTACTATCCTTGAGGAAGGACGCCCAAGAATCAGTCATTGGGCGATACGACCGTTAGGTTATTATCTTGGATTATTTGATGACTGCCAAAAGTTTGTTGGGGTACTTCAAGGACGTAAAGGGCACTAGTAGCGACAGTAAAGATATGAAATTAGGACAGGGCTTATAAAAGTTCGCAAGAAAAAGCAAGATCGAAGACATAGTTGAGGGGAAGTGCATGGAGATAACTTTGGAGCTGTTTTAGAAGATCATGTAGAGGGCCAGGGTCAACTCTAGTGATCATGATTACAGCAATAAGAATAAATAATATGAGAACTAGTATGAATAGTAGTAGAGATTAGATAGATGCTAGCTGCAGAAAGGATAGCAGTTGTGTAGAGGAGATGCAGCAAGTGTAAGGGTATGAAATCTCATATGTATGAAGTTTATTTGTAGTATTTGTCCCGAATAAATATACTTAAATTTTAATATATTATGAATGTATTATAATATCCATTAAGATAGCTAATTATGGTGGATGCCTATTCATTCATTCTTGGGACTCTCTCGACCCTGTCTTTGCTCACGCTCAAAAGAATAATACCCCGGATATACCCTTACTTCTTAGCCCCCAAAAAGACCCTAATAGCCGATCAACTCCTCAAAACCAAGTATAATATTATTTCTAACAATTTCAAAACAAATAAATAGAGTAACATCACATTTTCGTCTAAAGATGATTCCAGCAGTGATTCTTGCAAAGATTAGAGATAATACATTATAATATCGGGCGCAACTGATGGCATCGGGCTAGCCTACCTCTAATAATTGATCAAACTAAATTATAAAATCATAGCGATTGGCAGGAACATTAAGAAATTGACTGATCTAAGAGAGAAATACCCAGAAAAAGATATTCTTCACACCATCTAATACGACTACAGCAAAGTTAATCCCAGTGTATGTTTATAATCTCTGATTCTCAATCAATTTAAGGGTGACGATGGATAACTTAATTAGTTTAAGAGGGCTAGAATAAAGGGAATCATAAACTGCGCTGCTATTTCTCATTTTTGTAGATATTAGTAACTTTCAATGGCGGAAGTATAAAATATAAATCAGGTCAACTTATCATCTGTAAACCTTACATTGAAATTGATTCAATCTTTACAGATATCTCAAAAATAAACATAAAACTAAAGATAAATTTCGAGATAGATCAAAGGATAAAATAAGTCAAGCATCTCCTCAATCTAGCCCCTTTTTTACATAAATGTCTCTTCTTCTGTAGCCCACCGTCCCCAGAAATACAGCAGTGTCTACTCTGCAACCAAAGCATACCAAAATGCTCTCATTAATACTATCTCCCAATAAGAAAAGGCTGGCATCAGTTGCAAACAAAGAAAAATAGTGTATCTCGATGTAATGCCCTGGTACGTCAGGACTAAAATGGTCGGATACCAGAAGTCTTGGGACGTTGTTTAGCCTAAAGATGTCGTTTAGGGCAGTTTTAGGGTTCTGGGACGCAGGAACTAATGTTGTGGCACTCTGAAACATGAATTCTTGAGTCTTTTTTACTTATTTTGGTAGAAAAGCTTAAAAGAAAGGATCTAAGCACAGATGCAGAAACTGATAAGAATGAAATAGTTAAGAAAAAAAATAATCGATAAGAATAAAAGTGAAAACAGAGATAACAAAATATGAGTTTATGATTTCAAAAACTTACTATATTATTTTTATAATTCATTTATTGTCAGATTTTAGGGGTGGCCTTTTCTTGAATTTTATTTATATGATTACTTTATTTATTGGTTGATTATAATAATACATGTCAAATATTTCATTGTTGGTAGATTGCCACAAAATCATCAGTACTCAATCCATAAATTTAAGCTTGGCTATAAGATCGAAAAAAGCTAAAAAAGGACTGGTACACCTACCTCAAAGCAGCCGACGAAAAGATAAAAATCCTGCTGAAAAGTAGAGAATGGGCTCTACAACACACTAAAATTCACGATTACATCACTTAAAACTAATCAAGTAATCTTTTTTGATATTTTGGTAGACTTTCATTACACAGATGTGTGTCAGGTGGTGACTTTCCTGCTCGAGACTAACCTTTCATAATCAAACATTATCTTTGGCTACAGCAACCCAATCATGAAGGAATGGGCTGCTTTAAAAAAATATATGGATAATCAAAGCAATTCTTTAGGTTTGTTGAGTATTGCTAAATTCATCTAGCAAGCTTTGAAGTTTGACCTGTATATAAAGTATATATAGATAGACCGGCCCAAAACAAGAGTATTGAAAATATCGACACCCAGCTTTCAACCCTTAGAAGGAAAATTGATTACAATAATAATACTATCTTTCAGCAGAGTAAGGAGATTCTCAAGGAAAAGGCTTTGCTTGGAATTTAGGAAGGTTCTCATAATGGCAATGCAAGTGACAAAAATCCAGAGAATATTGAAGATTTGATAAAAAATATCATTAAAAATGGACCGCAACAAATAATCAAGTTTTAATCTATATGCAAATCCTAAGAAATAAAAAAATATGTAACTCTTTATAAAACTTTTCATGTAGAAAATCCACTGCTAATATCCGACCTGGACTTACTAACATACTTCATCGAACACGGCAACGACTTTTTCTAAATCTATAAGACCAAAAATGAATAACTTAGGTCTCAATATGATTAAAAACAAAAATACTAAAGTTACCAATCTTGGAGAGCTGTAAATGAATGGTAAATTATCATCTAAGAAGTCAAAAATGTCTCTATATCTTAGTCTACGTCTTCATAAAGGAAAGTAAATAATTTAGACACTAAAACCTTACTTGAAGATAAGAATATCAGAAACGGCCTTATAAATAATTTAAACCAAGTACTTCATTATAGTATCGTAGTTATTGTTTTTCTTCAAAGGAGTTAAATACGAGCTAATGAACGCTGGCAAGGGCCTTGGTTTCTAGTCTTAAAATTACAAATCTATATCTATGGTCTAAGGCTAGGCGCAAACAGCCATCTCTAGTATTTAAAACTGTTTGTCATTTTTGAATTCAAAGCAGTTGATTGCTCCACTTGAACTCAAAAACTCAAAAAAAGCCTATCAAGTGCTAATTAATCATTTTGGAGGCTTCTAGGCGAACATAAAGACGATGAGATAGCAGATTGTAACTTACAAGAGTCAGATAGTTTAGCTCTAGGTGCTACGGGCCAAAGAAATATAGGGGCTGCATTTTCTAAGGAAAAAGATAGTGGCCAGTAAGAAAAATTGTTAAGTGATGCTCAGTGATTTGATAAAAAAAGAAGTCAAGATAACAGGGTAAATTAATAAGTTGTAATGAAGAGTGTGAAATTTAATATTTTGTTGAACATTTGTTCTTTTTATAATAGTATATCATCATTTTGTATGTATAAATTGATCCTTTGGTTTGTTTCAGATTTCATTCTCATTTCCTCTGTTTGTATTCATGTTCGTATTATTTTGCATCTTCATGCTGATAACTCTATCAATATCCTAAAGGGTTTCCCCCGGTGCATAGCCCTAGCACTGCATCTCGACAACGTCCAAGGCGACTATTCCCTAGAACCCCCTTAAAGAAACTTAAACCTCTTTCTTCATGACCTCCATTGACTAAATCTCTTAATTGAGCCCTGTAGCCATCTTCTCAATCTCTTCTATATCCTTCATTTTTCTTTTAAGTCTTTCTTTCTCAAGTCTCATCAACTCTTTAGCATCGATTTAGTTTGTTACTTTAATCTATTACTGAAGTCTCGAATATTCTTGGTCAATTTCTAAAAGAAGCTATTCCATGTTTTATTTATCTCCTAATTTTTATAAGATGGACTCAGCCTCTTTCAGGCGAAGAAGTTATTCGTTCAATTTCAACCTATTATGTTCTGACATTCTTGTATAGTTTTAACTCTTTCTAGTGTGTTCATATCTTTTTATCAGGCTTTCAATTTTGCCCTTGGTCACTGTGATCTTATCAACTTCACTGAGTCTAGAATTCACGCTTGCTATTCTTTCCTTGAGGATCTTCTTCTAGGCTTCTTTTTTCAACTAAGGATCCTTCGGTAAGTGTTCTTCATTCTCTTGATATCTCCCTTGATCTTCTTGCTATGTCGAATGATTCATTTACCGATACATTCTGATGCCCTAATCAATCCTTCGATTCTGCATAACCCTCAACTAATCATACTGAAACGGTGATTCTATCTCTTACACACTATTCATGGATAGCAGCTATTCTAATCTTTGCTGATGTTCTTGGGACAAATAGTCGCAATCCTTGTATAACTTTCCTGCTGCTTCTAACTTGTTCCTCTATATCAGCCTGTTGCTCTGTTTCTTCATGATGTTTATCTAACTTCTATTCTAAGGCCTTTACTCCTACTCCTTTTACTACTTTTCATGATCGATCCTGTACATTCTCAGGGTTGACCTGTTCATCTCTTAGAACCTTTAGATTTCGTGTTTCGAAATCTTGCCCGCTAAGATTTCTGTTATGAAGGCGTTTCTTTTTCTCATCTATTATGCTGATATAGAAGCATATATGGATGCATCATCATCTTATCCCTCTTACTAGTAGTCATTTTCATCATGGCGTTATCGATTTGCACTTGAATATCGACTATGTTCATGGTCTTCTTATTATGTGTTTCTGACTATATCTTCAAGGTTTATCGACTCCTCTTCCACCTTTTATCTTTAGAGCTGATCATCATTAGCCCTGATCCTATTTCTCAGCATCTAGTACTACCCTTGCGTAGGTTAGATCAAAAATTAATCAAGATCGATTTTCTAAAGGTCAGAAACTCGGCTTGTCGACATTCTGTTTATCAAAGTATCGTAATTTGGGGGAAAATTAGGGAGATTTCGTTATTATATTTAATTTACGAATGACTAAAGGTTTTTAAGCTCGTTTAAACGATTCTGTTCCTATTGTGTTTTGCCTTTTTTTGGGAGGCTTTATTTCACTTTTTTTGGATTGACTGTATTCGGCTTTTCTTATTATTTCTTTATCGGTGAGGGTTCTTCTTACTTTTTCATGATTTTCTATTATTTCAAAACCTTTTATTCTTTCATAACTTTTTACTATTATTTTTTGGTACTTTCTTGCTTTATTAATTTTTTAACCTATTTCACTTTGGTATTGTTTACCTTGAAAGATCCGAAATCTATCTTAGCTTTTGTATTTTCTTTAATTTTCTCAGCTTCCTTGGTTTTTTATAGTTTTTAAGTTTTTTATGACTTTTGAGGGTTCAGCGAATCCATAATTTTTTTGTTTCGCTCGGCAAAGCCCTTAGAAGATGTGATTATTTGTTCACTATTTCTTTACGATTTTTATTGCTTTTCTTAAATCTTTTAATGCTTATCATTTTTTTCAATTTTCTGACGTTAGACTTAGTTTTTGTGCTTTTCTATGGTACCTCTTTTGATTTGAAAAGGTTTATTGTTAACTTTTTAAGGTTACTATCTTTACCTCTTTTCTTGAATAATTTATAATTTCGATTTGAGATTCTTGAATTTAGGGTCTTTGTCTTTTTACGCGACGTACCTTTCAAAAGAATCCGTTTTTTAGCCATAAATGCTGACCCCTTCTGAAAGCGTTTAAGAAAACTTAGAAGAATTTAAATCTTTTTT
>Ga0194115_10003679_pt1 | contig 17039 bp, 18 predicted proteins | sample TA2MahsurfametaG_3_FD_148656 | JGI IMG/M metagenome (GOLD analysis project Ga0194115, IMG submission 148656) | Freshwater microbial communities from Lake Tanganyika, Tanzania - TA2015002 Mahale S4 surface | ecosystem: Environmental > Aquatic > Freshwater > Lake | place: Tanzania: Lake...
GGCAGATGGCGACGATGATGACGAGGACGGCGCAGAGGAAAGGGCTCTGGAAAAAGGGAAGAACGAGTCGACTCCAGGAAGTACAGAAAATGAGGCAATTTTACTGTCTGATGACGAGGAAGACTCGAAGAAAGACTCGCCGTCGAAGCATGACCGCGAAGGAGGGAAACGGTCCGGGGACGGTGAAGAACCCGGAACAATCGCTGGCAAGAGTGGTGGAAAAATCGGTACTACTAAGGCACCTGAAGGCTTCGATATCCGTCGCCCATTAGCTGGTTGCTGTGCATATTCCGTAATTTTTGAGGGTGAATCATACGGGATGAAATTATTCACTTTCCGTGGACGTGTCGTCGTGGGGCAGATCTTGAACCGCCAATATGATCTACCAAGGCAGTATGCCGTCGTTGTCGGTGTCAATGGTCAACCACTACCGATGCTGAATGACCTTGGTCAGATTATGACATTCATGAAGGTATCCCTCGATCGTGGTCCTGTCGAGCTTCTCTTTGTTGAAATTCCTGACCTAATCATTGAGTGTAAACGATTGGAAGCTGAAAAGGTTCGGACGAGAAGACGGCAGCAAGCTGCCGCAAAGAAGGAGCAAACCGCCTCGCAGGAAGCAACCGATGTCATCGAGTTACTGGATGACGATTAGCCGCTACCTATAAGTTCGACACCTCCTTTGGATTCACATGCTTTTTTTGCTTGACCTCGGCGCATGAATCAATACTGTACTTGCGCACACCAGAGTCATAACGTTGATACTCAAGCCACACAAACAAGAGATCGTCTATAGCTGAGCCAAAAAGATTTGCTAGACCTTTCGTTATCACTCCGTCCTTTATTATTGGAGGTCATTGGAGAGAGACTGGAGTATTCCCGACAAGCGGCCGTCGCACCTTTCTGGAGCAGTACAGACGATAGAGTAGACGAGCTCTTTTGTGGCTCGGAAAGGAAGTCAAGAAGGGTTCTTTGCACATCGATCCAAGCGCGAAGTCTTTCAAATAAAATCTCTTCTCTTTTCGATTTAGGAATTGGTAAACAAGAACTAATCGGTGAAAAGCTTCCTTGTTGTCGCAGCTGCGGGGGAACCACACAAAAACAGCGTCATGAATCCATTGTTTTCGCTTTCTTGGTAGAAGGACCTTCTTCATCATCATCTTTCGTCCCGTCCTTTAGATTTGATGATCCCTTTTCCGATGGCGGATGCTGTTCATTTGTACCATCGTCTGTATTTTTTCTTTTGGGCCTACTACTAATCGTGGTCGTATATCCTCCCCCTCCTCCCCGTTTGTCTAACCCCGCTTGGACTGCTGCACCTAACATTTCGAGTGCCAACTTTCTTCGTTTTAATCCTGCTAATTGTCCCATCGATTCTCGAATCAATCCACGGGAGAAACAATCTATTCGGAAGGAAGGAAAGAAAAATAAAAAGAACATTCATTGAGTCTCAAAAATGGGACAGTCAGAGAGTATTCGATATCGAAATGTCTCACAAATAACGTACCAGGGTTCAGTCCATTTCCATGATCTAACAAATCCAAAAGATTGATAGGAATTGGACAATTCTGGAGTGCCTTTCTTAACTCTGCATCTGCCTTTACGGTACCTTCCACATTTTCTAATGCAGTCTTAATTTCTAAGATGGATGATATCAATGTCGACGTCGTCTTGACGTGATCGGATGCATCATCACCATCTCTCGGCCAATCCTTGACGATATGAATCGAACGAGACAGTTTGGTCAGAAGGACATTTAACCGCTGTTGAAGCTTCTTAGCTCCCTCCAGAGGCATAGGATGAGGAACAGGGGAAGTCGACATGTCCTTTCGTTTCGTTCCGTTGATGGTGTTTTTGAAAGTACCGTATCTTTCAGGACTCCTCCTCTGTGGAGACATCGAAAGGAAGCCATGCTGGATCGATGTGGACGCTTAGGTTATTGTCACTATGATATGTCAACAGAAATGTAACCAGGCAGTCATTTGAATCGTTCGACTCTATCAACCACGAGATATGTATGTATGTAAATCAGTATGTATCATATCTATTCCTGTGGACCCATGCTGTGGCACGCCTGCCACGTCCAAACACGATACATACGTACTCCATCAATTTGTCGACTCTTTGTTCCTCGTGAATGAATCTTCTCTTCAAACCACAAAAGACTGACGTCGTGACTTTAGTACCAATCCGTACATGGACCCCGAGATTCGAACGTTATGAATCTTCGCTGAATGTATGTAGTCGTGACGTGTGAGTTGATGGCCTAAAAAGAGAAAATGACGCATACGTGTAGACTACGGTACCCCTTGATGGTGGAAAACACTTCCACGAATGCATTCGACTTCTTCGTCGCGTTCTTGTCGGCATTTTCCAAAACCTCAAGGGGACACACATACGCGGTATAGCACATACCAAATCGTGTTGGGTCTCATTTTCTAGAATAGACGTTGAAGTTAAAAGGATTTATTTCACTCACCTACCTTTTACTACGTTAAATTATGGACTCTCAACAACCACACATCACGATGAAATCACCACACTCGATGGAAGACATGGATTCCTGGGAACTTGAAATGGCTCGTTCGGACAGACAACAACGACGACTAAAACATCACCATCACCACCACCACAATACGTATCAAGAAGATGAAGACGGTGGTGACGATCAACTGGCACAGATTGCACAGGATAGGGAGGAGGCCTATCTGAATGATCAAGATCGGGAGAAGGAAAAGACGAGACGTAAGGCAGCCAAGAAACATAAGAAACTCTTACGTGAAATGTATGCCGATCCAGGTATCCGTCATTCCACCGTTCATGGGATAATGATCGATGCAGGAAGTACAGGAAGTCGTCTACATTTGTATGAGTGGGAACCTCGTGTACTTGGTAGTCATAGAGAAGTTTTGGAGGCAGTGTCTGGTCGGAAACTAACCTTTCCTGAGTCGACCTCACGATGGACAGATCGACTCCAACCGGGGATTGCTACCTTTGCATCTCTATCCGACGATGATCAACTCGTCAAGGCGGTACGAGAATATTTGTCTCCTCTTTTGGATTTCGCAAAGACAGTCCTTCGAGAAAAGAAAGAAAGTTTCTATTCCTACCCCATTTACTTGCGAGCTACGGCGGGGATGCGGACACTGGAAAAGAAGGATCGTTTCAGAGTCCTCGAGGCTATCCGATCAATCTTCTCGGACCGTACCTTCTGCCCCTTTTACTTTGAGCATGAATACGCTCGTATTCTTAGTGGAGAAGAGGAAGCTGTCTTTGGATGGGCGGGGATTAACTTTGCCATGGGCAACCTTCTCCAAGAAAGTGAAGGAGCTGGATCAGTCGTCAATCCGAAACTTACCTATGGTGCTTTAGATATGGGCGGAGCGAGTACCCAAATTAGCTTTTATGAACCCGATGAAGATATCATGTCAGGCCTTTTCAAGCTTCAGATTGGTCAGGGAAAGCACTGGAACCTCTATGCACACAGTTTCATCTACTTTGGAATCAACGAGGCTCGTCATCGATTCCAGGCAAAGCTCCTTTCCGGTACCACCGCGAGTAATCGTCTCTTGGATGGAGTCTACAACCCCTGTCTCCCCGGAGGAGCAAAACAGGAGACACGGTTGAATATCCACATGACGCCAAGTGGAGAAGAAACTTGGGATTTCAGTGGAGGGAACGAGGGATACTATCAGGCGACATTATTCAATCATGAAGCTACTGGTAACTTTGAAAGTTGTCTGGAATACACCAAATCAACCTTACACCTTGAGAACAATGCTTGGTGTGAGTTCGCACACAAGGGAGAGTGTGCCTTTAACGGTATCTCCATGCCAGCCTTACCCGAACAATCGGAACACTTTGGAGAATTCCTTGCCTTTTCGAATTATTTCCATGTATGGCAATTTCTTGGTCTATCCGAACGTTCCACGGTTCAACAACTGTATGATTCTACCCAGTACGTATGTGGAATGAGCCGGACGGAACTGATCGAGTTCAACAAGAAAACGGCACAAGTCGACGAAACAACAATGGATGACATGTGTTTCCGATCAGCTTACGCGTACAATATCCTTCGAAACGGTTATGGATTCCGAATGGATGAATACATAACAGCGACTAATCTTGTTGCTGGTCAGAAGATTGGTTGGGCTCTTGGTGCGATGTTGTATGAGATCAATACCCTCCCCTTTACGATGGTTGCCGATGAGGCCATCGATTACGAACGTGTTGCGCATACCTTTACCTCCAGCATTGTTACTATGGCCTTGGTAGGAATCTTTACGTCGGTGGCATTCATCTTCTTCTTGAAGAAGAAACGAACGAGTTCCCAATATTTGCCACTCAAGGAAGCCGAACCGTTGTATCCGCAGAAGAGATAAAGGCTCTTGAGAACCAACACAACTGGTCCCCATTACTACTCACTCCATACTGGGATGCCATCATCTTGGTTGAACCAAAACTGCAGCCTTGCCTTTGTTCATCTCTGCTTCCCGCAGAGCAATGCCTGCTTGATCTTTCCATCGCGAAGCGGTGCGAATCTGTTTCCCCACTAGTGTCCCCATCCCTCGGATAATGAAGGATGATCGCGCCACAAAGACTTTCGAACAAAAGAGAAAGTTAGCAGTTTTCTGAAAGGTCTTCGCTTCGCAAGTTCGCTGTCATCAATCGACTTACTGGCTACGTCAGGGACATTAATGAGTGGATCCATCTTGTTAAGCATGGAGAAGTAGATCTGTGGTGTCGCACAACCCTGCTCCTTCCCTTCACTGTCCGAGTCGAAAAAGAGAACTGCGTATCTGGCAAGCACATCGTCACTATCGAGTTTTGTTCGGAAACCGAGACAACGCATCGCATGCGCGACGTCGGCATTCGACTCGCCATTACCAATAGCATCTAGAACCTTTGCCACGCCTAGTCTTTCCTCCTTCGTAATTCTCTTCGTCTGTCCAAAGTCGATTAGTCCAAGCCTTCCATCGTGGAGCATTAGACAATTTCCTGGGTGAGGGTCTCCATTAAAGCACGACAAGCCGAGCATCTGGTGCCCCTGTACGTCAACCAAAAGATCAATGTATTTCTGCGCCTTCAATTGTAGTCGGAGAAGTTTGAGCTTGCTTCTCATTCCCAAGCTCCTGATTGTATCTTCTGAGTGTGCATAGCCCAGAGTCCTCATCTTCTCCTCTCCCAGGACAAGTTCTAGATACCAATCCGTGGAGAGTCAGTTCTTTACCATAAAACCCTCAAGTGGTAACCACAAATCTCTTTCACTTACCAAGTTGTTTTCGTTTGATCAGTTCGCGAACATCCACGTCTTCACCACATAGGGCTCTCTCGAAGTCCTGTTCAAGATTGTCTGAGAGCTTTTCACCGTGCAGCATCTCCATGACAAGAATTTCTTTCGTACAAAGCTCCTTTACAGGCCGAGGAACTCTGATCTGTTTTCGAAAACAACTTCTTCGCAAACCGTCCCCAACCTCCTCTAGCGAGTTGGCCTCCTTCCGGTAGTCAAATTCATTCATGATTTGACGGTAACATTCGTCCAGAATCGGTTCCCACCCCGTAAGAGCAACCTTGCAGAGGTATCGGAAGACTCGAAAGTCGTGATGGAATCTATCCTCTGCGCCATGATGCATCACCTTGATGGCAACGTCGTCTTGACCGATCGATGAGGCGATTTCACTCCCTCGCAATCTCGCCTGATGCACCTGCCCAATACTTGCAGATCCCAAAGCTATCGGATCAATGCTCTCAAAAACATCGTCGAATCCCTTCCCCAATTCCGACCTTAGGTTTCTGTCTACTACTGCGACAACTTCTTCCACTGAAGTTTGTGGTATCGAGTCCTGCACAGTGGTGAACAGCTCAACATACTGATGGGGAACAAAATCCGGCCTACTGGAAACTATCTGGGCAATCTAGCAGAAGAATGGAATGTTCAGCATGTACGAGTCATGGCCAATGCATCCATGGGAAGAACGTCAGCAGTCGACTTACCTTCACATACAATCCCTTGAGATGCAAGGCGATATCGAGGGAGCGTTGGCAATATCGGTCATGGAGAGCATTGTACACACGATCTCGTTTCTGTAGTGGAGCTCTTGAGCGAGAAAGATACCAGCGAGTGAATTTGTAGTGAAGAACAATAGGACCAGCGTGAAACCAAAAGTACATGGCTCGCTTCACACTTTCTGATTGTATCTGATGGCCGATATATACCAGCGCAGAGGCCAACGATAGGCATGTCCCTGCCTGCGACGGGGAAAATGCTAACCTTGCCGGCGATATTCCAAGAAAACAACTTGTAGTGGGTATCCGACCGCTCCTACTACGAATGTGAAACTCGCCATCGTCTCTTTTGGAACGTCGCCTTGCTTTGCCAATACGTCTTCCTTGGAAATTCGTTCCATGAGGATAAACAATCGAACCATGCGAAAGGGAAGCCATCCATACCAAGGAGGAGAGCAATAAAGCAATGATCTGCATCATTCTTACCACTTTTTGCCGGAATACCATGACATTTTCAGACTATCAACGAAATCTGTCGTTGCTGACTGTGACAATAAGAAGGAAGTTTTATCTTGTGGGCAAGCCAATAGGTGACGTGGATGAATGTCACGAAAGTCGAATGAAACATCTCGCTACGACTCAAATGAGACCAAGGGTATCGTATCTTGTATGTATGCTGACGTACCTATGTACCTGTTCATTCGTCACTGTCACTGTCAATGTGATAGTGACAGTAAACAGTCTCTATAAAAACATGGACATATCCTACCTAGACCTCTCCTGATCACTGTCAGCCCCTCGTTCCATCATAGCAAGAAAGATGCCACTTGAGGAAGCTGCGAAGCGCAAGAGCTCACAATCCACAAAACTCCAGTGGACGAAATGGTCATAGAACTATGGTGCCTTGCACTGGAGCTGCGCTAGTCTTATTCCTGGCTACGGTACTTCATGTCCATAACGTCATTGAATGTATTGATGTAGAACGACTCCCTGATGGTCGACGATTCAAGCAAGGTTGAAGTTGTCCGTTTCGGGAGAAAAACGATGATTTGACGCCATCCTCCAAGTCGGAATGTTCATAGCAAAGAGTGTATACTTTAGAAGCGGAGTATCTGATCAATCATACCCTGCGCCTGACGGAGATAGCCACCACCAAATAGAACATCACTATCCAAACAGTGAACAGGAGAAGGATGATTCAAGTTGAGCTCTTGCGAAAAACGTATCGAGAAAATGAATTCAATTCAACAACCGTCCGTGTAGTAGACGTACTGATTCAAAATATGATAGAGATTGTAGATTGTACGACGCTTTTCATGTCCTTCTGGTAATGGCCATTCCGACTGATATCCGTCATAGAAATCAGATGAAAAGCCACCAAATAGGTATGTCATCGCAACGTCTGCCTCTCTGTCTCCGTAATATGTCGCAGGATCAAAGATGACAGGAACAACTTTGCCATTCTTTTTGCAAAATCCCTTATTCCCACCCCAAAGATCACCATGGATGATACTAGGCGGTGGATTATGTGAAAGCATTTCCCTCGTCTTCTGTCGTAACTTCTCTACCTTGTCCGAGTTTAGACCAGCATTTCCAGTAAGTGTCAGCATGTGGCCCAATCGATGCTTGTCCCAAAAATCTGGCCAACTATCTTCCCATGAGTTTGGTTGGGGTGTGGCTCCAATCGTATTGTCAATGTGAAATCCAAAACCCTTATCGGACGTCGAACGATGCATTTTGGCAAGATTCACACCTAGATCATACTGAGAGGCACCACCTGCCCCACAAAACTCCAAGTATTCGAACAATGCGAATCCCTGACCAGTCTTGTCGAATTCACCAAAGGCAATGGGGGTAGGAACTTGGATCGCTCCTGTATCGGACATAGCCTTGACTCCCTCATACTCGGCTCGGAGCATCGCAAGTCCATTCCTCGCAGATTTGAGGAAATATTTCGTGTTGGTTTCCTTATCTAAGAGAGCCGATGTAGACGCCCCTCCACCACCAGAATATCCTCCCCCCGAGGTTGAGACTAATTCTATCTTCGTTCCGAGCGCTTTTGAGGCAGCTTGAGAAACTGCTTCCACAAACGAACCAGCAGAAGACGACATGGATACTGTGACGCGTCTCGATCGATTCGACAATACGGCAAAGTTGAATGCGTTTGTCGTTGCAGTAACTTTCGTAGCTAGAAAAAATAAAAGCGTTCGCACGAAACCTTTCATTCTACAGGAGTTCCAGAGAGTCAATGAGATCCTACGCATCAACACAAAATAAAGATGATGGTTTTGTACCCTCCTCGACACTCGACACAGCTGAGTTCGTTCGAGACAACCTGTGACGTCAGCACCAACAAAAAGATCTCCCATTATCGTGCTCGGTCCACCCAGTGAGAGCTGTTGCGAATGAGAATCGAAGTTTAAATGATGAGAAATACGGAAGGATCAGCGACAAGGCAACGACGATGTAGATAGCATCGGACTTCGATGGTCCACAAATGCCAAAGAAAAATCCCGACACGCGGAAACTATGGCAGGACAGCATAGATCCCAATGAGTCCTCCAATAAAGTTAGTAGTCGCGCCGGTCCATTGCTAAACTAGGCCGACAGGTAGGTATGTCGGCAATATGTGACCTGACCCAAATCTTCATATTGTCTATATGTTGTGTAGCTCATGACTGCGGTTGGACTGATGAAGATGATACATCTGTTCGCTTGCCACCAGCTGACGGTGTGGTAGCCTTTTGCTTGTTCCAATCTTTTGGCAGTTACAGACATATACCACGAAACGGAAGCCTCCCTGTATTCCAGGTGCCTTGTGTGATTTTGTCGTAAAGGACGACCGTCCTGTTTCACACAGTGTCACACTGTCAGTTCGTACCGTATGTATATATATACGGTACCGGCGCCCGGCGTCTATGTATGATATCATATCTTAGTACGTAGTACGGTAGCAGGGTCCTGTATCCACGAACAATAGATATGACTATATGTACCTATATTGCAGGATGCGAACCTGCCGGAAGAAAGGTTTTTACTCGTGCGAGGCGACGACGATTGTTCCGAGAGAAAGCGATTGTATGAGTGACTAACTTATATTCCGGCGGCATTGTCATCCTTCTCATTTTACTGTTTGGGATGGGGTACCGAATGAGAACTCTTCACTTCTTTTGTGGTTCCACTATTCGTACAAGTACCACCGAGATCGACGAGATCGAGAACAAACTCAAATTCGCATGGTTGACAATAACAGCGTAAAACATATTCTCCAAAAGAAAAAAGCCGATCCCATCACAATTATTGTTCTGTAAAAAGACGAGAAATGCGATCCTCTGCCGATAGTCACATGGTATCTTCGTCAGTTATGTCTCAGGAAAGGATACAAACCGTTGCCTTCATTCGTCATGGCATTGCGAGGCACAATGTCACAGATCCCATCACCCAGCAACCTCCTCGATTAGAGGATCCAAACTTATGGGACCCACCACTCATCTATCAGGGGAAGTTACAAGCCCTCGAGGCTGGGGAGAGGACGAAGGCCTGGTGGAGAAGGTCGTTACATCGACAAGAAATCGAACTAGTTGTGACGAGCCCCTTGACGCGGTGTCTGCAGACAACCATGCTTGGATTTCTTCCAGGCGACGGCTATACAAACAACACATTGAGCCAACGCGAGCCCATCGTCTACTGTACGGAACTAGTTCGTGAAGCATTTGGTCAACACTACCCTGACAAACGACGAGAAAGATCGTTACTAGAGGTACGGCAGCAGGCTCTTCCTGAGCTTTTCAGAGTTTGAAGTGTCGCTCCGATCACATAAGGCGGACCTAACAATCTCCTCCCCCGAACGATCACAGCATCATTGGCCGAGCATCCACTTTAGTAATGACATGACAGAAAATGATGATGCATGGTCGCCCGTTCGACGGGAGACTATGGCTGACATTCGACATCGCAATCACCTCTTCTTACAAGAGTTGTCACGGCGTCAAGAAAGCAATATAGTAGTTGTATCCCATGGCGTGTGGATTGAATGCTGCTTCCACAACTTTTGCCCCGAGGCTCTCGATCACGGGAAAAGGCGAGTACATAACTGCAATATATTCATCGGAGAGTGCGTTTCACGGGAGGGAGAGTTCGTCCGGCTTCAAAATGTTCGTCAAATTCACTAGCCGACGTTGCCCACAATTTCACGATACTTGGTACGGTTCTCACTCTCTGTGAAAGCGTTCTTTCCATGGATCCGAGTTTTCGATGAGTCCGTGCTTGAATGCATCCCGAGCTGCACCCGACATGAGCCGCTGCACTTCCTTCTGGGCGTGAGCGTTGCTCCCTTGTCGCCACTCTTCCAGCATCTGCTGCAACTGAACTTGGCGCTCGCTCGTCGGAGATCTTTCGACCTTTTCTGTGATGCTATCACCGCAGTCGAAGAATGAGCCTTTGTGATGATATAATTTTGCGCTCTTAAGACGTCTTGGTGACGCTGAGTCTTTCATCCCCAACATGTCTGCAAAGGTGTCGATACAAACGTCCCGCAAGTGCTTATGATCGCTTCCACCACTGATCTTTTTCTCCACATACAGCTTAATCATACTCTTCATCGCCCAAGTATCTGCGAGGAGCGACGGCTTGCCGTCGGTCAGCGAAGAGATGAGAAAGGACATAGCAATATCTTCGCAATTGAAGTTCGTGGCGATACTGTCCAGCATTGACAATGGTAGCTCATTCATGTAAATATTCAGGTAATCCCTGTGGAGAAAGCAATATCGTGTCAAGGACATGGTGTAACGATTTTCCTTCTCCGTCGTACTTTGGGTGCGAGAGAAGCCAGGACATGCATCATGATACAGATGTAAGCGTAAATCATTTGAAACATGGATCGGATTCTTCATCATCCGAATCGACATACCTCATGTATCCATACTGGATGAAAACCAAAACGTGACGATAGTGGACATAAGATGAGAGACGCAACATCGATAGGGTTGTAGAAGCTATGGTTCCCAAGTCGACGATTCATGGCGTCACAATTTCTTCCCACTTAGAAAGGACTTACCTTCCAGGTACCATCGTCATTCTCTACGTGGACTCTTGCATCGAAGCCGACCATCCGATCCGGTGCCACTGTCCATTTGAAAAATCCTGCATCAATGGCTACACAGGGTCGTAGTACATCATCATCGATACTTAATATCCCCAACGTCGGTGGTTCGATGAGGATCCGAAATCGTTCATTTAAAGAATTTTCTGTATGCCGTTCAATGACGACCTTATTCCCATACAGTTCACTATTCCGTTGTAGTAACTCGGCTGGTGGTTCATTGTTTGGATCACACCATATAACTTGAATTTGTGCAACACCTGGACACTTGGCATGCCAATCTATAGATGTCATGAGTTGTTCTGGACGTTGCCAAGTATTGATCCGTATCGTATATTGATTCCAATCTTTCTCCTGAAGTGGTTGTAATATTCGTTTCGCTAAAGGAACTCTCCGAGTCCTACGAAGTGGAAATCTATAGGAGTTGAATAGTCCATCCTGCCGAGATGCTGTTGGATTGGTCCAAAACTGTAATGCAAGAAACGCACCGACACCGATCAGAAGTAAGCCGACCCCGATGACATAGGAAGAAATACCTTTTCGAGACCATTGTTGTATGAACCAGGAGACCTGTTTTCTAGACCGGATCGATTTCTGAGGTGTCTCAAACAGTCGTCTCCTCACACCGTCCTTGGGTGGAGAAGCTGAGGAGGGTGGTAGTAGTACTCCCCCGACGACGTCTCCTTCGGTAGTTGTTGTTCCACCATTTTGGTGGTGGTGGTGGTGGTGGTGCCGTCTAGTTGCCATCCTCTACTAGCTATATCGACGTTTTTTTGTGTCTTGCGACAAGCCTTCACCGTCAGCTACTACAATCTGTGGATGGCTTTCTTGGTAGACAAACAGAAATCAGAAAATGTGGAATTGTTCACAAGTTTCGTGGGAAGGATCCTTCCCATGTGCATCTTTCCCCTGTGGATTTGTTTTTCACAGTGATCGTCGTTTTCGGACCAATGATGATGAGATGCGCGATTTCCAAAGTTTTCGGAGATCCTGATTTTTTTCCAACTGTGGGAGTATTTTTTCCATTTCGAATGGAAATGGTCAAAAACATGGGATTTTCAGACAATTTCTTGACTGTATGTCCATCGTCCGGTTTCCTCTCGTTGGCATCACACCGAAGAATCCCCTTGTTGGCATCCGCCAAATCTCTCCATCTGTCACAATTCCCGGGCCCATCACAGAAGGACAACAAAAACTCTCTTTCGTCCTCTGTGAGTCATGTCAGTACTACTACGAGGTCAGATCGGTAGGATAGGGGTGTTTGGGAAACAAGCTCGACGTCCATCTTTCGGATATCCCTTCTCTACAACGAAGAATTCTGAAATCAGAGGAACGATTCCCCCATGGGGTCATGGCGTTCAAGTGGGACAATATGCCGAGGCAAGACTACGAGTATTTCTTTCTTTCTTTTTGTGTTTTGTGAAGGCATGTGTCATGCTGGTTCGTTCTCATATCAAGTCTTTCTACATTTGAATGGGTATGAATGAATATTTCGATAGGTTGAAAGGTCGTTTAGTGTACAGGAAATCGAAGCCTTTGGGGAACTCGTCCAAGATAGGAATATCTTACACATCCCTGGCGAAGTACCGTGGGAGGATCTCGTGAAGAAATTACCCCATTTGCATGCCGTTCATGATTCTGGTCTAATTCAATTGCAAGATGATCCAACACAGAATATCAAACCCCTCGTTCATGGAATTTTTGTGTCAAGTCTCTTTTCTTCCATCTTTGGGACGTTGGCACCTGGGTGTGTCTACATGAATCAAACACTTTCCTTCATCAAACCAGTGTTTGCCGAAGATCGTATCGTGGCAAGGATAGAGATTCAAAAAATTCGTCGATGGAAAAAGGGGGGACTAGTATTACAGTGTGAAACTTCAGCTTCAGTGATAGTCATCGATGATGATGATAATGTGGAGGGTAATAAGGATGGTGGAGAAGAAGATAACTCAACAATCGCCATCACAGGTATTGCCAATGTTTGGCTTCCCAGCGGCCACCAATGAATGGGGATTCTTGGGAAAAGGAAGTTTTAAGAGGAAGAAGAGAGGGAGAGAGAGAGTCTACAGCATTTCGCCGTATTTGACCTGGTAGACGAGAGAAAGGACCATCGACCAGATGACGGTACAAAGTGCTGTCAATGCATACGTCTTGTCTTGATCACTCAAGCCTTCCAGGTGGTACCGTTTCATAAAACGTTCCCATGAATTCTTTGGTTCATAATTTTTCATCTCATCCAGGAGGGCCCGTTGAATAATCTTATGGTCATCCGATGTGAGGATTCTCTTTTGGACGTCATCGGCGGTTGTTGCTGCTGCTGCATCCTGCGTTATCTTATTAATCGCCTCTAGCATCGAATCATCGTCTTCGAATTGAAGTTCCTTTTCAATTTCCTTTGCGACTGTCCGGAGGGCATCTAACTCACGAGCGATAGACCCATCCAACGACATCCCATCCAACGACCCATCGAACGACATTTCATCCTCCTCACCAGGAATGTCCATATCGTCAATATGCTTCAGAGAACTTGTTCCTGCTGGGGATATCAGGTGTTGTTCCGAGGAGTTATTTCCCACCTCTTCTTTTTCTCCTCCTCCTACTCCCCCTGCCTGAGGAGAAGACTGGTTTGATCTTGATCGCTGCCGTTGCAGTTTGGAAGCGGAATCTACCTTTCGTTCCATCGCATCGACTTCGTCGGCAATCGATTGAAGGGAATTCATCGTTTCGAAACTTAACCTACGTAAATCTTCATCTAAATCAGGGTCCAAATGATCATCCAATTCATCCATAAGGAATGATCGATCGGGGGTAGGAGAGACAGTCGCTGGCATAGTCATGATGATGGATGGATCAGAAACGAAAGACACCACACACTCAGCTTTTGAGAATATATATGGCAACAGAAGAGGTGCGAAAAGACAAACTTTATTTATTTTGAACGCCATATGCGTTGAGAAGGAGAGGCGCGGTGGTATCTATTGTAAACCTGAAGGAAAGAAAGAACAAAGAACGCGACGGAGCACGGAGCACATACATATGCACCTAGATACTACATATAAGTATGATAGTGTCACATTTTTTGTCCGGTGTCATGACCACACATCCTTCTTCACAACATGCAAGTGATTCACAGTCAAACTACCGATATTGACATCATACATCCGAACTATGCACATCCCGATTCACACGACAGATACGTACAATACGGATATGATGTGTGATGCGATCTCGATGTCGTATTTGTATACTCGTATCTTTCACGTTTTCATGGGCATTATTGTGGTGTGAGCATAGTTGACGAGACATTACTGGAGGAAGCCTAGTAAGCTTTCCAGTACCACGAAGACATCTTTCAAGGGACAAGATTTGTATAAAATCTATGGTTTCTTCTTTTCTATATTGGGCGGATACAACACCCCATGTTGTACTCTTCCTTTGTCCGATACATAGCTGGAAAACGACCAGAAGCGTACACCAGGGTATAGCCGATGATGATTCAGTTGCTTGATACAAGGAGGAATCCAATCACCTCCTACTCTGCAATCGTGTCATTGCTCATCTCGAGCCGATCACTGTTGTAGCCTGTGATGACTTCAACGATGATCCCTGGAGAGATTGTAGGCGCTCCCGATAATCCGAACAATCGTTACCAGAGACTTGGTAATAAGCGGGGCCATTCGTTGTCCCCGCATTCAGTGGTTGCCGAAGTAACTGTTGGGGACTCGCTTTCACGAGCACTGGCGATGCACGTGATATTGCCGCCACTTGGGCAGAAAGTAGTTGTGGGCTACATACTGTGGGAATCATCGCAGGTGCAGCCATCGCTAGGTAGCGACGGTGCACAAATGCTGAATCCTTCCTGGGAAGGTCTTCATTACGACTGTTTGGTGGTGACTTCCCATCTCCCGGCGGATCAGCCGGAAAGCTCACCAGTCTTTTAGGATCCCGTTTCCAAATCCTGAAAGCATTTTGAAGATCTTCACATGAAAAGATCACCCCCTCATCACCCACGAAGACACCAGTCGTCGACAATGGACCAACTCGCGAGACCTTCCCCCGTCCGTACCGATGCAGGTAGTTGGGGAAGACCCCACCATCGCCATGGTATTCGACTTGAATCTCGCTCACCTCAGAGCACTGAGAGTGGGCATCGACTGCTCGTTTGAGCAAGTCTAGTCTACTTCCATGTAGGACGACTGTAAATGTCGCCCCCGAAGGGGAGCCACGAATATCGTTCAATACGTTTCTTCCCTCCCTCACAAATGCTCGTTTCCATTTCTGGACCGCAAGTCGTCGGTGGATGGTCGGCATCGTCATCAGCGCGACGATCATGAATACTAGTAATCCCATAATCTTGTTAGGATGCCGTGGGCTTCCATATGGCAGTTTCCCGTCTTTCGAGTGGCGACGATCGCCATTCCGATGAGGATCCATGTTGTTCCTTCCGACATCGCTCCACGCTTCATCGAAGACTCGGAGCAAGGATCGTGTTCCACGTTGCCGAACAGTAGATGGTGTCTCAATATCATCATCGTCCGATCTGTCATAGAAGGAAACATTGGAATAGGACTGTTCGATTTCCCCACTGCAGTTGCTTGTACTTTCGGTACTTTCAGTGTCAAACGATGAGTTCTGGAGTGGACATTTCGCCATGAGGGACAAATCACTATTCTTCCGAGAGTAGTCTTTCATTGTGGGGGATATATCGATGCTGAAGGGTACTGCCGGAAAGCGTGACCGTCTTGGAATCGAACGTTCGGGGTGAGTGGGGGGAAAGAATGCCTACTCAATAGTCAAGATCTGTATAGAGAAAAGGCCCTCTTCGATGGGATGTTTCTCGGAAAACGGGAAATATTGTGCGATGTTGGTCCCATGGAAAAACAAACGTTCGAGAAGGAGGGAGATCCACGGCCCATCCAACGTCCGACCATTCAGGTTCTACGTTCATACTGATATTTGAATTCAAGCGTGACTCACGCCTACAAAGGCATCATAGGAACTTTTAACGCGGGAAAATATGGAAAAACTCAGGGGGCGCGCCGTCACACACTAGAAAAATCGACAATCTAAGTCGAAGGGGTCGACTGTTTTTTGTTTGCGCTATGATCGGTCGAAAGTCGAAAGATCATTATCGAATACATAGGATTTCCTAGCCAAATTTAATCTAGGATAATAAGAATCGAGAGACTTCATCATTACAAGTAGAGCCTACTATGAATATGCATCTATCATGGTGTAGACGCGGTCCCGTATTTCGATATATCGCCTTTGGACATCGACTCTAGGTTTCGTCGTCGAGTTCCTAAAAGGACGAGCCTCTACGATTCCCATTTTGGTTGCGTCCACCGCTAGATTTCTTCTGTTCTCTTCCAAACGGATCTTCTTAAGTTTCCATATCCCACCGCGTTTTGATCTTTTCCGTTCTCAATGATTAGAAATATTGAATCACAACCAACTTGCAGACTCCACCTTTTTGCCCCGAAGACGGGGGTTCATACAACATAAATATGGATATTTTCGGATTGTTGTTCAAATCTCATCTTCATGTAGGATCATATTGGGGATTCCCTGTTTGATAGGAAACTTTCGTCCAGTATCGGGACAGATCAGTTCACCCTCCAAGATATGGACATTGAATAAGATATGGTGAAGGATCTCAAGGGTCGATTCTTCCAAATCATCACCATTTAATTCGGTCGGGATTGAGGGGAGGGGTGGTTCAACCTTATCGGTGATATCAGCTACAGCACCCAGGACTGCCGAATATTGTAATTTCGGAAGCATTTTCCGAACCAATTCAATATCAACAGGTGATTCCTCTACTAAAATTTCGGTCGGAATAATCTTCAATGGATATCCTTTTGTAGTTCCTCGAACATTCGATTGCAAGAAATTGTGCGTCAATAATCTCATTTCTGTATGTATTCTTCAC
>Ga0194115_10003683_pt1 | contig 17036 bp, 11 predicted proteins | sample TA2MahsurfametaG_3_FD_148656 | JGI IMG/M metagenome (GOLD analysis project Ga0194115, IMG submission 148656) | Freshwater microbial communities from Lake Tanganyika, Tanzania - TA2015002 Mahale S4 surface | ecosystem: Environmental > Aquatic > Freshwater > Lake | place: Tanzania: Lake...
CTTTCTGACTGTCGCGATGAAATGTTTTTCCGACCAGCCTATCGGATGATTCCACCGGGTGAGGAAAGAGATGATCTTCAGTTACGTCTTGGTCTCAAATTATACGAAATGGGCATGCACAGTTCCAGCGAAGACTGGATTCGTTTCTCAGCGGCAGATCACTTGAATGCAACAACGCTACAGAGTCAACTACAGACTGATGATCCTACCTTCCTCATCCAGTTGAATCTCGAAGTCGCAGAACGAGCCTCTTCCGTAGCGGCGTACCAGTGTGCCACAAAGTATCTTGGGATGGCGAGGAAGTCACTTTCTAAACTTGAGACCCCATGGGAGGAGTACTACGACATTTCGCTGCGAGTCTATGAGGCAACTGTAGAAGCAGAGCTGTGTCTGGGAAATTTTGAGGTAGGTATGGCGGCCGGGAAGATTCTTCTTGGTCAGGCAATGTCGTTGGACGACAAGTTACCGACGTACCTTGCGATATGTCGGTCATTCGCTCGGAGAGAGCTACACAAGGAGGCATATGAGATGAGCATGGAGATCCTTCGCACTCTGGGAGCCTTTCCGAAGGGAGGTTTAGGCGTGAAGATGAGAGTCATCAAAGACGTAGTATTCGTGAAGCGTTTCCTTGCTCGGCATTCTGATGCGGAGATTTTGGCACTCCCAGTCTTAACCGACAAGCGTGTCAAGGCGATCCTGGAGCTTTTTTCGGTGGCAGGGCTTAATGCATATTTCTGCGGCGCCGCAATGGACCACCTAGCTATAGTTTTTCGGGGGCTAGTGGTATCCTTAACGAAAGGATTGTCGCCTGCGTCTGGTGTAAACCTGATGGGGTCCTGCCTTATCTGCAACGCTTTGGATGACATGAAGTCAGCTCATCGATTCTTGAATCTCGCACAAGAGATTCTGGATCTGACAAATGCGAAGGAGGAGACCTGTTTGTAACTCACGGTTGCGGCAGGTTTCATTTACTCGTGGCAGGATCCACCTAGTGAAGTGATCGACCTGTACGAGACTGCTCACAAGGTTGGAATGGAGTCAGGAGATTTCGAGGGTGGATTGATGAGTCAGGTAACACAGTACGTTTATTGCTTTCTCGCGGGGCATCCGCTTGCTGATCTGGAAATGAAGTATCTCTCTGTGATAAATAAACTCCGTCTCTACAACATTAAGTTCTTTCTTGGAGGCGCAGGGGAGCAGCTGCTTCTTATCCAGTACCTCCGTGGAACCGCCGAGAGAGACTTTGATCCAACTCTCCTCGCAGACTTTGGCTCAGAAGGTACGGGGCACGACGTCTCGGAACACTTTCGTCTAATGTTCGGTTACTGTACGAGACTGCAGCTAGGAGTGTACTTCAACGACGACGATCTCGCGCATCAAAGTGTAAAACGTCTTGACCTTGAGTCAACAAGTTCTGACACTAGTTTTGATCTCCTAACGGTGCGGCTGTGCTTTATTTCCTTGGCATGCTCTACTCTGTACCGAAATCGACGCAAGCGATCCTACCTCACCAAAAGTAAGCGCTGCTTGGGACAGCTACAGCGCATATGCCGGATCAGGGGAGCAGAAAGCCTGCATCGATGCATGTTGATGGAAGCACACCTGGAGGCCGCAAAGGGAAAGTATTTGCCTTCTATTCCACTCGCCTTCGACCGTGCCATCGAAGCTGCCTCTCGCACGGGATACGACCGTGATGCGGCTTTGGGATCGCAGCTAGCTGCCGAATATTGCTTGAGTATCATGCAAGGCATTCAAAAAGACTCGATACACTTCACCACTATGGATACGTTGCTTCGTCGGTACCTTCAGCAAGCGATTGATCTTTACAAGTCGTGGGGAGCGATCGCCGTAGCAGATCACTTGGAGAACAAGCATAGTATTTTCATGATCGACGCTACGGTCGTCGACGCTTGACTTTAGAGTGGATGATTTTCATATTGACGAATAGAAACAGGCGGAAGGCTAGGGTCATTCAGCATCCAACGACAGCGAGATGGCTCCGATGATAGCAAACAAGAAAACTGTGTCCCCACTGACGATGGACAACCCTTTCGACTCACTTGGGACTTACCCTAACGATTGCGTCCCTGAGCCTAGTAGATGTGTGCCTTGCGCACCTTTAGAGTCCATACCCAGTCAATCGCATGATCATTGACTGCTACCATATATAATTTCAAATTCATTATAATTGCATAATCTCAAATCTACTTTCAAGTATCATAGATGGTGGAATCTACGACCGATGGATAGAGGGTTCATAGAAGCGCACATTAGTCTATGCCAAAGCTTACGATACCTCGCTGCAGTTCAGGACGTGATAGGACGGAGTTCACCAATTTTTCCAAATCCTGTGGGAGAGTTCCTATCATAGCCAAGTAGGAAAATATGGCATCAGGACGTCTCTTGTGTCTACAGTTTATTCGGCACTTACCCCGATACCGGTTGCGACTTTGACTCTAAATGGGTTTCTTGCGTACCATAGTTTTTCCTCCCACTCGTTCTCATCATCCATTGCTATTGCGGTTCACTCAAGAACAATCAAGATCTACTTCATGTGGCTAGATGAAATCTGTTGCTGTATGCACATAGAATTCGTGCGGTTCGGTAGTACAGCAGCAGCATCCACACACCTTAGACAGAGTACGCATACACTGTATCCAAAGATAAGAAGCGGGTCCTCCTATTCCTATTGCATACACCAGTTGTACGGAGTAGACTTGACATGATGTAGGGTATATGAGAATCTGTATCTTGTTCTCAGTTTCAGTTGGTGAGGAACGCTTTTTTACAGGATGGTCGTCTTGCTCGACGATCTGTGATGAATCTGTTGCGGGGGAGTTTATTCGATATGGCGCGCTGAGTTGGATCCCACCGTGGTCTCTCTCACCCCTATCACTTTTCTATGTAGCGGGATTCGGAACGAGAAAATCCTATCCAATATATCAATATATGCGATTCTGTAGTCTAACTCTATATTCCAGAAGGAGCGGACCCTGCCAAAACGTCCAACCAAAATATGCCCACGAAATGTCGGTTCACTATACATCATTGGCGAAGACGATTTTCTTTCCTTCTACGGTACGATAACGTAAAGAATACCGTAGTGTCACGACTTATCGTTCCAAGAATCAGAAGCCCGAGCCAATCTCAACGTCCTTCGGGTCGCACAACTTTTTCTTTTCTCACATCAACCGGCATACAGGAACAGGAACCCCCCCCAAAAAAACGCATACGTCCCAGTTGGGTTTTACGACTGTCCCACTTCGAATCAAACAAAACACATACAACACATTCCCATTGCGTCCCATTTCCATAGTCTATCTCATCGGTAATCTTGTCAATATGGTTTGCAAGACAAGTCGTAAAATTCTATTACCTTCGTCAGAATCGACGATTACAAACGATGGACGGATTTCACCAACACCAACACCAGTAGTACTACTACCACCCACCATCACCACAACAACCACACCAACTACTACTACCATACTACCGACAAGTCCGGATACTCCTACTACGATGAATCCTGATCGTCCTGTCGTACCATCAACCGAAGAGGAACAACAAGAAGAACAGCCACAATCCGTTTCTGCCGACGATGCGTCATCGAACGATCTTGATCAAACCAGAAATGAAGATGACACAAACGGTGTCACTAGTAGTACCACCGCGAACACTACCACTACCACCATCCGTCCACGAACGATCTCAACCGGGACTGCAATCAGTATCTTGACGACGACTACGACTACTACAGCTACTCCTCCAATCGTGGTGGGACGACAAAAACTTAATACTCGAGATGTTAGTAACAATACGAATAACAGTATCAGTCAGAATACGGAAGGTGAAGAAGAAGAAGGAGATGATCAAAAGACATACTGTTCACGTGAATCTCTTCGAAAGGCAGTCTTGACTCGAAAACAAAGTTTAACAATCCAGGAACATTCTTATTTAGATCACTTGATTGTTCATGGGAATGATCTTGAAGTCGTCCGTGCCTTGAAGACATTTCAAGATGAAGATTTATTCTTTGAATATAGTACACCTCGACATTATCTTGGTCAACCTCTCGGGGATGATATGAATGATGACGAAACTGAACAGCCGGTAGAGGATACTACCACAACTACAACTATTTCCTACGATAGTCGACGTCTTCAAGTTTTGGAAGCAAGGAAGAAAAATTCTATCCAACACATTACATTATGGCGAGCTCATAAGACTGGTTTGGCCCTGTCAGGATTGGCCAGTCGAGCATCGATCGTCCGAAGAGCATCATCCAGTGGTGCTGTGTTAGGATCGGGTGCATCGATTAGTAGTCAGACGACGACGAACAGTGCCATCCCCCGTGTTCCTCCTAATGAACGAGATATTTTCCGATTTGGGTCCAACACGACCATCCACAGAAACAGACTCATGTCGTCGGTGAAACGAAATGAATTTTCATTACCGCCACTTCTCCATGGTCGATCGACGACGACACCTGGACTACCACTACCACCACCACACTCCTTTCGTCGGAGTCAATCGATGTTAAAACCACCACCACCCGATATTCCACAACCAAAGTCTATTCAACGATTTTCTTCCTCGACTTCTCGAAAATCGGTTACCTTTACATCTGAAACCGATGGGACACCGAAACCGAAACAATCAAAGGCATCCGATACGAATGCATTTGACAAATGGAAGTCAAAAACGACAACAACTACTACAACTATTCAGGATGAGAAAAAGGATGACGAATGGACAGTGAAGGAACAGACTCGTTTGAGTCCGACGACTCCTGACCAACAACTACCTCAGGGGGGGCATCAACAAGAGTTCTTTTTCTTAGACGATGACAACTACAGTATCCCTAGTTTGCATCATGCACATCCCATTGGACGACAAGATTCGACAGCATCATCCATTGCCAGTCTTCATCACGCGCAGCCTATCCGACAGGAATCGACGGCATCTATTGCTAGTCTCCATCATGCTCATCCTATCCGACAAGAATCGACGGCATCCATTACCAGTCTTCATCATGCCCATCCCATTCGACAAGAATCGACGGCATCCATTACCAGTCTTCATCATGCCCATCCCATTCGACAAGAATCGACAGCATCGATTCCTAGTCTCCATCATGCTCATCCTATCCGACAAGAATCGACGGCATCCATTCCCGGTCTTCATCACGCTCACCACATTCGAAACGATTCGACGGCATCGATTCCCAGTCTCCATCATGCTCATCCTGTTCGACAAGATTCGATGGGAGCGTCGTCCATTCCCAGTCCCTATCACGCCCATTTCAGTCGAAGAGATTCGACGGGATCCATTCCAAGTCCATATCACGCTCATCGCATGCGAAACGATTCAATGGGGGTGTCATCGATTCCCAGTCTCCATCACGCCCACCCTGTTCGACAAGATTCAATGGGGGCGTCGTCCGTTCCCAGTCTCCATCACGCCCACCCTGTTCGACAAGATTCAATGGGGGCGTCGTCCGTCCCCAGTCTCCATCACGGAACGGCGTTACTGGATGATGCCAGTTCGAGTACCCGCGGTCTGAAATATGAACCATCCAACGATATTGTCAATGCATGGATGCAACAGCAACAAGTACTACCACAACCAAGTTTCGGATCCGTCCCGCACGATGTTACGTTTCCATCGGTGACAACTGAAGACACCTTTCCAGAAACGGTCGATACAGAACCCACCTTTCCAATCACCGAATGCACTTCTTCATCACAACTACTGCTGCCCACCCACCGAAACAAGGCTATCTTCATGCGACTGGCGAGTAGGAATGCAGATGAAGGTGAAGGTGTGGAAGTGACCGAATTGGACGATGAACCTGTCATCAACACTGCCGACGAGGATGTGAGCTACCCTGGGGCCGGTCGGGTCGGTCGGTGGATACCTTCCATGATTCCTGTTGATGTGTCCATTCGAACATGCAATAGTTGGGATACAGGGATTTCTTCGTACTACTATCAGCACCCACAACAGCCAAATCCACCTCCCAACTACGACGAAATCTTCAGGAATGGAATTTCACGATCCTTGTCACATGATGATTATCAGATTCTCGCTAACATTTATCTTGGGGCGTCCGGTACGTAGACACCTTTGGTGAATCCTCACAAGCGCCGATTTCCCAATATTGAGGAACAACAGCAAACACTGACCAGTTTTGTACAGCCACCGTCTTTGATTCCAGCCAAGCCCTGAATCTTGATGAAACATCATGGGATACGACTTCCGAAATCGATGAGCCTCGAATGGATTCTTGGAATATATTGAAGGATGACTACGTCAATGGGTATGGCGGGGGTGACTCGTTGGACTTTATGATCCTTGGGACCGATGCCGACGATGAAGCCGCGCAGCCACATGTCCTAAGTCCACCGCTAATGGAAAGTCTACAGGCATTCTTGCCATACAGCAAGACCGGTCAAAACTTTTACCTCAAGTACAGCATGGTTCGTGACGGTGCGTCGCTACTTACCTTTCTCAGAAGGTCGCGGGGTGTACAATACTCAATACTAGCCTTGGAAACTGTCAATGGTGAAGTCTTCGGTGCGTTTACGGGCATGCCCTGGCGGAAAAACTGGAACAATTTTGGTAGTGGAGAGTCCTTCCTCTGGAAGATGAGAAGATCCCGAATGGAGAAAACTCATGATATCCTCGAACAGGCTCATTTGGAGTCAGAGATAGATGTCTATCCATTCACTGGAGAGAATCGATACATTCAACTTTGCACTCATGATCGCATCGCCGTCGGTGGTGGGACACCGGCGGAAAAGAAGGAGGAAGACGAAGTGGTGAAGAGGGAAGGTTCCACGAGGAATTTGCTCGATCTCGTCAAGCCTCATGAATGGGGTTTTGGTCTCGCTATATCGGCAGATCTTTTAACGGGAACTAGTAGTCCCTGTGTAACCTTTGGATCTCCAAGTCTTTGTGCATCACATTCGGACGGGTCAGTCTTTGAGATTGTCAATTTGGAATTATGGACGTTGACACCCTGTCGTACGGAAGCGGAAGCGGAAAAGCTAGAACTTGGAAAATTGTTTTTGAGTAGTGGCGATTCCCAATAAGAAATGGAAATAGAAAAATAATGACAATAATGATAATGAAACATACATACGCAAGCTCTACGACAGGGAAACACAATGGCGATGGTACATACTACGTCAACGTTTCGAGACTCCTGAAATTACTACCGGTATCTCACGGTCACCGTCAAGTACTGTGAGCTTCACCGCCGATTGCGGTGAGCTATCATATACCTTTGGGCCGAATGTTGATATACGGGTACCGTATGCCTTTTTCATCATACATAGGTATGAAGAATTAGATTACGTATGTCCCATATTTATCGTAGATACTCAACTTACCTTGAAAGAACAGATTCGCTGTGGGTTGTAGATTCCTCGTCATTGGTCTTTCCGTTATTCCTACCACCTATAGATCGAGTAGATTGTACTATAATAGCCCAGGTCATACCATGCGGTATCATAAATACCATTAAATGCCATTGATCGGCTGGCGTCGTGAGAATAAATAGGCGTTGGGTTTACACGTGGTTCATCGGGTGCGATCGTGCCAAACGCTGTCGTCACCCCCCCCGATATATCCCCCCCATTGAAGTTTTTATCCAAGATGCTGACGTATGGCTCGTGAACTGATTTTGACACGATTCCTGTCAACGGAGGGGACCTTCAGTCAAGCGGAATTTTGGTAGCATCCTCCCAGTGGTTGGTTTCTGTCGCAGGATTACGTCATGCTTCAAAAGTGGCACATTTAGTTGAGGAGGTTTGACCTTCACAAGCACACAAAAAGGAACAAACGCACTTCTGGACTGTATACGTATTCCCATCATACAACAGCAGTATCGAAATCAATTTCTAACAATAAAAAACGGACTCATGACGATGACTGCACAAAGTGATACTACACAATGCGATGAGGGAGAGAGTACGCCAAAGGCTCCCTACTTCCTTTACAGGGATTTGTCGACTCTCCCCCGTCCGAATCAAGATTCGAAGCCTCGTATCCCCAACTTCCCCACAAAGATGATGCATATGTTGAGTCGACCAGACCTTGCTCACATCGTCTCGTGGATGCCACATGGACGTTCTTGGAAGGTTCACAAGCCAAGAGAGTTTGAAATTAAGGTCATCCCGACCTACTTCGAACATAACAAGTACTCCAGTTTCATCCGGCAAGCGAATGGGTGGGGATTCCGACGAATGGTCTGTAAGGGACCTGATCAAAACTCGTATTATCACGAGATGTTCCTCCGGGGACAGGATCATCTTGTCAGACTTATGAAGAGACCGATCGTGACGACACGTCCTCCGTCAGATGCCCGGACGGAGCCGAACTTTTACAAGATTGCAGAAGAACGTCCACTCCCCCAAGCCAAAGCTACCAACTGTCACTTTGTTGATACGACAACGGGAGCGAAGAACTTCCAAGAGTGGTGCCATCCTATCTCAGGATCGTTGTTCGCGAACACTCCTACCACAAGTACCTCCTCCTCCTCCTCGAGTTCCTCATCAAGACCTCTTCCTCCTCAACCAAAGTCCCCCGCGAAGCTCTCTCGGGCTATCGAAGAGCGACGAGGTCCCATTGCCCCGCCACGTTCCTACACCGAGGAACGATTCCCTCTTGACCTTGACGCTCCACGTCGTCACTCTCAACAGATGTCTGGAGGGGCATTTATGCGAGTGGATAGTAGGCACCAACGACGAGCAGTGGAACATCCCGTTCCTACACGTCCGGTATCGCCGCAGTATGAGACTCCGTTCACGGAGTATCGTACCTGTCCCAAACAGGAAATGAGAGTGTGGGAACGGAACGATCAGTTCCAACCGCTCCCTCTTGAGGATCCGTACGATGAGAGCTTAAAACTCATCGAACCAATTCCGGTGTCCATCGTTCAATCAAGGATGGTACACCCAGTGTCTCCTTCTTCTCGAGGCTCAAACAGCGAGATCATGTCATTCGACGCAATAGATCCTCTGTTTCCAATGGAGGCATACTTGGATTTTTGGTAGAGACACGTTACTTGTACCGGTACATAACTTTACGTCGGGGACGATCGTTCTACCGACCCTGTATATTCCTATGCATTCATTCCCTTGACAAGCTACGATCACTAACCCTCTACATAATATATTTTTGAATAGAAACATGCATCCATGGGCTTCATCTTCCAGAAAATGTTTAAAACGAACGCCAGTCATTTCATTCCTGAAGTAACATGTCTAATAGTTAGAATGTAGCGTTCCTCTTGAGAAAGAGACGATGATACTCCATATGCCGTGCCTCCTCTTCCGACAAGAATGGAGTCAATGCCCAAACTTCCAAATTGACGAGTTCAATGGGTACTCCATTATGATTTATCACCAAAGGGGGGCTATCGAAGGATAGGCATGCCGAACTGCATACTTCCAACAAGGACTCCCCCAATGCGATGGCAAAACCAAAATCTTGAGGTTCAAATACTTCCCCCGTCGATGATAATGTTTGAGGTGTATCTGGAGTTCCTGCTCCGACACAAAGACGATCCGCCTGACAAAGTTGGACAAGGGGATCATAGGACGATGGGAAGATATCGATATCTGTCTCTCGTTTGGCCTGTTCCCATACCGATTCCGCCATTTCCATTCGGGAATGATTCATCCTCCAAACAAAGGATGGGAAGGTTCCAAAAAAGTGTGTTTGGAGTGTCCAGGGACAGGAACAGTACGCACCGAATACTTGTCCTTCGACCGTTTCCATGGCAAGTAACGTATTCGAACTCGCACGGACTTGTCGCAATAGGGTACTAAGACTCGCACCATCTCGGACCATGGAATACTTGAGCCAAAAGGATTCTCCCCGTTGAGACGGAGGTAAAGACTCCTGTAGGGCTTGCATCAAGGGAGGTGACAAAACATGAGGAAGAACCGATTCGTCATGATGAGACGTACCAAGGATATGGAAATCAAACGAATGACCAGATCGGTCTGTTTCTTCATCCCAAGGATCGTAATGGGGCGTCGCATTGCTATCGAAAAGTTCTTTTTCGGCTACTTCAAAACCTTCGCCTTCGTACAGATTCATGGACGCACTCCGAGTGAGGAGTTTGTGACTGTCTTCATCCTCAACGGCTGCCTCTTCCTCGCTGTCCTTATCCATCGAGGCAATCATCGGTGATGAAACATCTTGTGGGTCGTTTTCTGTTTGACCAACTGTATTTGACTTGTCAACGATAGCATCTACCACATCTGCAAAGGTCATTGACGCGGGACGCCTGTCATCGGCGGCATCATCCTTCTTGCTTTCGTCGACTGGGTCCTGTTCGGTGGGTGATCCTACAGCAACAAACGACCGACGACGGTCATCCTCTTGTTTTTGCTTTTGTCTTCGAGTAATCGTCGCTGCGGCATGTTTCCATAATCCCGCCTGGGTAGTACACGATCTTCGAATTTCAATTCGACTTTGACGTCTTGTCGATCCAGCGGTGAGAGAAAACCCAAAAGGAAGAGATCGGTCGGATAAGAAAACATCCTCCTCCTCTTGCCGATCTTCGTTGTTGCTGTTATTATTTTTGTTATTCTTCTCAGCCGGTTCCTTTTTGCCTTCGTCAGTGTCGTCCTTGTCGTCGTTATAGGTAGGATCATGTGCAAAAAACAAGGCAACATCCTTCAAAGTCGCAGCTAACACTTCGACGTCAGAATCATCGCCCTTTTGAATCACTTGTTTGGCAAATGAATATTCATGTGGAGTAAAGGAAATTCGCTTTTGGAACAAATGTTCCTGAAGGCTCACACGGCAGACTTTGGGGGTGATCATGTCGGTAACCGTTGTAGCCTCCTGTTCCTGTTGTGGAGCCATGCCATATGGTGTAGGCCCCGTATTGGTTTGGACCATACTATATAGTAATTCACCTACCAGACGGTCAGTCCTTGTTCTCCTTCCCTTCCTCTAGTTTTCTAAGTTTCGAAAGAGGGAAATCAGGTGATTGTTGACTGTCAGTGTCGAAGTGGTAGCAACCGTTGTGGATTGAATCTTGTTAGGAGAGGTGGCATCAGAATTTGCCGCCCGGCTCGACGGGGATAGGGAACTTTCTACATTCCTCGAGCTATTTCGATCGCTGGAAACCCACGAATGTCGGATCTTTGGGGGTATTGACACTATTTATGGGGGATGCACCCCCTTTTAGTTTTCTGCCTTGATTTACAGTTACAGTTATCGCCGTTTCTCCATCAAGCCACATCGAAACACGACACCATTACCCGTAACTCATCAGGCAAGTACATTGTATGCCCAAACCGATACAGTACAAGATGGCTCGGATATATCTTCAAAACCCCAATGATGAGGACGAAGACGATGATCGTTATGGGGATGAAATGAGCATTCTCAGTAGTAGTCCAGGACCCAAAGATGATACAATGAGTTACGAAGACCTACCCGACGATAACGAAGATGACGGAGTTAGTGCGGCACATCAGTCAAGTGCTTCGAATTACAATGGTCGTGATTATGCCGCTGCTACCTCCACAGTAGGTAGTACTACATCCTACATTACGGGGGTCGGGTCCGTCATGTCACAGGTTTCCCATGCCTTTCGACGGTCAAGACAACCGAATGATATTCCGGAAGATATTGATGTTATCCCGGAAGATGATGATGATGACGACGACGACGAGCACGAAGATAGCGAACCGGAGGAACAAGGAACTTATCATTCGAGGCAACAAAGTCAACAACGACAGATTATGAGATATGATGGCAGTTATTATCATCCTCCAACACCACCGCAACAACAAAATCATCATCAACTCGCGCCTATCCACTACCATATCTACTATACACCGGACCACCCATCACTTCCACCATCACCGCCTTCGGGCCTCATTCCGTGGAAGTGGATTGCAGTGACTGCCATTCTAACTCACTTACTTTACGTTTACAGTAATGGTGGTTATAGCGCTGGTGGACTTCTTTATGCAACTTATCCCTGGAAGCACGAACGATCCTCTTGGTCCGATGTTCGTCATCATCTTGAATCCATATCTACGTTGTGGATGTGGACAGATCGGTTCTTGGGGTCTAGTATCGAGGAGTTATCAATGCATGACTCTTCATCGTCGTCACTACCGCACCTGACCCGGTGTACGAGAGGAGAGACTAATTTAGGTTACACCCAAGAACTATTTTCCCAAGAGGTAGTAGGACAAGACAGAGTATGGAAGGAAATGCAAACGAGTATTGAGGCCCATGTGGTATCTGCCGCTGCTTCTATTGCTGCTTCTGGACAACATGCATCCATTCTGTATCCTTCACCTCCTCTTGTCGTATTGGCAACGGGTGGTCCAGGAACCGGGAAACGGGCGCTAGCCGAAGCCTTGGCTAGGAAATGTGATCTGCCCTTCCATTACAGCGAGGTGGGAATGGAAGTAAGGAATCTAGTGAAACCATCGTCAGGTGAAGGTGATGACGACTTCGATAATGACATGCGCAACAGAAACCAAAAGATCTTGCTGACCCTAAAGCTCATTTCGGCTCTGAAAGCTCATCCTCAGGGTATGGTATGGCTAGTATCTCTCCAACCACCACAACAGCGACACGAGGAGGAGGATCCTGAACATAATGCGTCCTCAGTAGTGATCCTCACGAAAGAGCACCATGACGCAACGTTACAGATTCTGTCGGATTTATATCACGACTATCCGTACTATCCCTGGGACTCGACTATCATCGTACTGAAATCCAATGCGGGAGTTGCGGCGATTCATAAGACGATTCGACATTTCGGCATCGAGGATATTCCCCATGAGGAACTGGGGGAATACTTACGACATGAGTTATTTCCATTGTCAGATGAAGAAAAGGATGATAATGATGACATCAGCGGTGACGAGGGGGATGTTACAGCCTCTTCATCATTCGCATCATTATCATCATCATCATCATGGAGGCAACGCTTGACGGTCTCGACGATTTTTCCTTTTCTCCCATTGACGACGAAAGGTATCGATGATTTGTTTCAAAGTCAATTACGGAAACAGGGATATATCATGGAAGATCCTTTAGATCGTTCTGACCTCCTACAATCCACCTTGGAATGGGAAACTTGGATTCATACTCCGACACAAACCGAAAGGATTACCACCCTCGCTCAGGGAGGACATGATGTGATCCGACTAGTACAAAGAATCATCCCCCCTCCCTTTGTGGATCGAGATGACGGTGTCGATCAAGATGTAGCGTGTCCGACTACTACTGACATGAATGGCGAGGAGAAGTTTACAGTCAGAGGGTTACGACGATTACAGTTGGTTCGATTGAAGTTGTCGTCGTCGTCATCATTATCCTCCCATTCCTTACAACTCCGAATGTTGACTTGTCCTCCGACTAGGAGTAGTGATTACCACAACGTCGGCGCATCATCATCATCATCATCGAATGAGTGTACCACCGTTTGTCAATATCCGATACGGTACTAAATCGTAGTTTTCTAAGAATTGAACAATGGCCTGCAACTACCGCAAAGAATCTAGACCTTGGCATGTGAGACTCCCCCACCGATACGTGGTAGCTGCGATCCTGTGATCCGAAGGTTATTTTTAGTCTAATTGGTCAAGTCGTGGAAATGAGTCAAAACGGAAGAATCAAGCCCCAAACAAAACGAACGAGGCCTTTTGTCCATTTATGTGTGATAGATCACAACGTATATCGGCAAACGGAGTGGACAGGACGAAGAGAGCAGAGTGCACCCTGCTCCCAAAAGAAGAGTCATTGTTGATAGAACCCGAAGCCGTTGTGTCAGGTTGGGTGCCACATGTCGATTTGTGATTGGTGACAGTAGGTTCTCTCTCCTTCTTGCGTCATTCGTTTCGGTGATTTTATTCTGTAGAGAGAGAGGAGCTCGAGGTTTCAGGGACAACGGATGGATTCGGGAATATAGTATGCAGATTGTATATGTATATAACGCACAACCATCTTCCAGTGAGATTCCAGTTTTCTCATGAATTAGAATTAAATTATCGTATAGTATGGAATCTCCCCACTTGTTTCGAAATTGTTCGACATTGTTCACATTCCCAACCCCCCATTCGGGGAAGAGCTCGAACGGGTTCGAAAGGGCCTCGTCGTCTCTTCCCCCTCATAATTATACCGTACTCGTCGTCTGTCTTCCCGTGGTCTTTACATGCCAGGTACAGCGGTGTACAGTACTCCCCGTACAGAGTGTCCGCCACGGCTCAATCCAGCGATTGAGCGAGAGACCAAAGATCGAAACCCAGTTTGATGTCATTCGGCTTTTACCCCAACACTCACCTTGCAATCTACAACCCCCATCCAACACCAAAACACACACAAGTGATGACAACAATCTCTTCCTTACCATCATCATCACAATCATCATCATCATTAGTTTCGACGACCTCCACAACAAACGCAACAAAGTCACCAATCATGACGGAGGGTCAACCAGATGTTCCCATCTTTTTACGAAGTGAGTCTTTTTCGCGTGCGTAGGATTCCTACGTAGAGTTGTACGGCATCAACGGGAAACCCCGACTTTTTGCCAGCTATGTCCTCGGAGTGAACGTCGTGGGAGCGAAAGATGCTTTGGAAGGTCTATCGTCCTATGTTGCCTTTTACTACCTGTCATCTCACCCTATGTTACCTTTTCTTCTTTGTATCTCTTGCTTCTCTACCGAACGATTTTTGATCTGACTCATCGTTCGGCTCTTATCACCCCATCCTCTCCCGCCACGATCAACCGATCTTTTTTTTTACGCAACGGTCTTGTTCATCATTGGAACGAAACCATCGGATGTATCCAAACCACCAATGCATTTGTCTTTGTTAACCCTTATCTTCTGAAAATGCAATCAAAACCATTACGACAACGACGACAGAGACCTTTCACATGGTAGATACATGTGATCCTGCCATTGCTGGATGGTCGGAAGACGGTGAAACCTTTATCGTGAAAGATCCTGTCAAGTTTGAAAAACAGATTATTCCTCAGTTTTTCAAACACTCCAAATTTACCTCCTTTGTTAGGGTACGTTTTGTGGTTGACCTTGTCTCCTTTCGTCCCCGATGAAGACTCGAGCGTCCTTTTCACGATTGACTTAAATGACAAGTTAACTTTGACTCACTTTTGCTCTTGTTTTTTTCTCATTACAGCAATTAAACTTTTATGCCTTTCGCAAGATCAAGTATGCCGATAGTATTCGAATCGACCCGAAACTAGAGGCAGAAACAGCCAATTATTGGCGATTTCGACATGAAAAATTCCTTCGGGGGAAACCAGAACTCCTATCCGAAATCAAGAGAATGAATGGACAAAAGAGTGCGGCAGCCGCGGCCGCTGCTGCTGCGGCGACGACTGCGGCGGTAACCGCGGCGTCAGGGAATCCATCCAAGGTACCAGGAAGTCCTATTCCCGCCATAAGTACGGTACAGGAACAAGAAAATTCCAAACTCAAATCCGAGGTATCGTCCCTCAAGGAACGATTGGAAGCCATGACGAAGAATATTGATGAGTTAACCTCGATGGTACAAAGGGTGACTCTAGCTACGCAAATCCCGGATGAGGATCAAGTACTTCTGAATAAGAAACGTGCCAAGGTAGAAGCTCCCCGTGTCGAGGAGGACTTTACACCGGATTATGCGCCTTCGGCGACGCCTGTTATGGCATCTCCCGAACTGACACCGTGCAGTGCAACGAGTTGCATGGAATTGGATGCCTTTGCTCTCCCCCCATCAATGCCATCCCCCCACCCGATGGAATCACGTCTAACGTCATCATCAGGTGGATCGGAAATGACCGATGAAGGGTTTGTGGACTATTTGTTTAATGCCTTTAACTCTGAGGATCTGGTGGAAATGCCTGAACTCCCCCAAGCACCGGAAAACAATAATCGTCCACGTCCGGAACTTATGAACCGACTCTCTGATGCCCTGTCGGCTTTACCAAGGGATATTCAAGAATTGATTGTGGATCGATTGATTCAGGCGATTGCCTCACCGATTACCAACAATATCGTTGGTACTGTGGAACCATGCAAGGACCCACAACAAATTGCGAATCTACAGCTAGCGGCGGCCACCTTGGCAGCGCTCTTGGGACAATGCAGCGGGGATATTGCATCCAAAACCAGTAACAGTGGCAACAACCACAAGGCATTGCTCATTCCAGTTCATGCATAGAAGACTAGGTCAGAGTATGAAACGAAGACGGAAAAAAAGGGCGGTAGGGGGCAAACCATTGACATTTTTCAAGTCGTGTATTGTGGAAATGTATTCCCAAAAACCATACCCCACAAAAAAGCCAACACCGTAGCTGACAATAAATGAAGCAGGATGTTGATGATTTAGAAATCAAAATCTATATTTCAGCCGCATGGTTATATTATATATACACAGGCCATCAAGAGAATAAGCATCAAGAATGGCAAAACAGAAAGTCGAAAAGATTAAAAACCGAAATCTAGATTTTTTCATTTTTTGTATCCTGGAGCGATTGTAATCTCATGTCATTAGAAGACCATAGTGATTTGTATTTCACGACGCTCCCGACTTGGATCATCCCAAGTATGGTGTCGTACTCATGAAAATCGTTTTCACCTACATTATCAGGGACCAGCAGGGCGCGTCACGGTAATCTAGCTTTCTTCTTCCTTCGCACTTTTCGTAGCCGTATCTTCCTTGTCGGTGTTCGTAGCATTATTCGTCTGTGCCCCCTTGACCAAAGAAATTAATAAATCATTTAATCGTGGGAGCATCGTTCGACTATCATCCAACAACCCTGCTGCGACTAAACAATTGTCAAAGACCTGTTCAGCTAATACTCGTGCAAGGACTGGTTCCTTTTCTCGGATATTGTAGATTCCCACAATAATTGGATGAGAAGGATTAATTTCCACATTCTGCTTCGGTAGGGGCATCCCATCTCGGGTCCCATTCGACGTATCGACCATTCGCATCATCCGACGCATAGCACCTGATTCATTATCCGTAACGAT
>Ga0194115_10003685_pt1 | contig 17031 bp, 20 predicted proteins | sample TA2MahsurfametaG_3_FD_148656 | JGI IMG/M metagenome (GOLD analysis project Ga0194115, IMG submission 148656) | Freshwater microbial communities from Lake Tanganyika, Tanzania - TA2015002 Mahale S4 surface | ecosystem: Environmental > Aquatic > Freshwater > Lake | place: Tanzania: Lake...
TAGTTTCAGTGGCAGATATCGTGCGTGGATTGGTATTCCACTGTGTCCACGATGCCCAAGTACCAAAAGGCGAAGAGGCCAATGAACTCCAGGTATCAAAACTGGTCGCAGTGAACACACTGCGTTCTTGTTGTGCATTGGTAATAGACACAGTCATGATGAAGTAGTCCAACTGTCAGCAGGATACAGTCGGCTGAAAAATTGTTTGGCTTTGACTAGTCCAGGACTGGTACTGGCAAAGGTACTGGCACGGTCCCAGGTAAAATTATATGAAGTGGCACCTAGAGGTCGCACATTCAATACGCCGCCTGCGGCGCTCGTGTCAAAGGTGTAAAATCTAATGGTTAGGCCTGAGGCTTTGGCAGTTCTGTTCAACACAGGCATAAATGGTCTACGCACCAGCATTTCTTCTGTCAAAGTGCTAGGCCGTCTCAGTCCCAGATAATCTTTCACATAGTCAAAATGACACTGTTCATAGTAGGGCAATGGCACTGCGGCCTTGTCTAGTCTCGCAGTCTGTAGTAGGCCAAGGTTGTCATAATAGTTGTAGGTTCTCTTTGATACTTCACTGAACATATGATGTCCAAGCCCCAAGCCACTGGCATTCTGCTGTGTGCTGCTTAGAAACAGACCAAACAGATTGCCTGCAAATGTTTCTAGTGTGGTTGTGGTATTGGCACCGGTTATGTCCCAGTAGAAATTGGTCACTGTGACCGCGCCACCTCTGGTCTGACCTATTGTGGTACTGCGGAACCTATTGGCTGCTTCACTGGCTAATTTCCATTGTAGGCCAATAAATTTGCCAGCTACAAAGAATAAATTGTTCAGGCTGCTGATATGAATAAAGAATTGCCATGCCTTGATAGGCGTTGTAGATCTATACCTTGATGTCTGTTGGGGACTGGCCACTGCGGTAGGACTGGGTCCAAAGCCTTCTAGCATGGGACTGCCATTGCCTAGACCATGTATCAGCATGTTGCTATCTGCACTGTTTGTAGGCGGGTCATGTCTAGCCCACGTAGTGGTTGTAGTCGCTGAGTTGTTAGTTGCGAAATAATCTCCAAAGGCTAATCTACCAGCAGTGCCCACTATAGGTGTAATTGCTCCAATGTCTATGACATTGCTGGGATCTTTGGTATCAGGGCCTATTGGACTAGGACGTCCTGGAACCTGTGGACTGCCTGGGTCACCAGGTGCAGGTGCTGTGCCCGGAGGCACTAGACCAAATGGCGTGTCTGGTCTAATAACACCACTGTCACCTACCAGTCTCTGTCCAGGCAACAGGGGCTGCTCAGGAGGTCTCACTCTACGCTGCATAGCAAAGGGCATGTAGCTAGATGTCTGATGTGTTTCTGCTTCTATGCGTACTAGCCCATCTTCCCATGTCATGCTGGTAATTCGCAGCAAACTGTTGCTAAATGCTGGTATATCCCACGTAATATCAATTATATCTCCAGGCAGCAGTTTCCATGTTTCCTTGCTGGCAGTGAATGACACTTTGGCACTGCGTCTGCTCTTTCTCAGCACATGCTGTGCGATATTTCTTGCACGATAGGGATCTGTTACGCCAAAGAGATAAATTTCTTCAACCAATGGTTCGTTCTTGTCTTCTGCGAGAAATGTGTTGGTACTGTCAGTGGGAAAATTAATCTGTCTTTCTCTGAAACTGAGATCTATGTCATCATAGCGTGCAATCACACTGTTGAATCTTGTTTCTTTGTTGCCATACTGTACGACGACATCTGAAAACACTGTGTTAGTGTCAAACTGTGCCTGCACCTGTGCCGTAGTGCCTAGTGCAGTGGCATCACCACTGTCCATCACAGCGAGGTAGTATTTGCCATTGGCATAGACTAATCTGCTGAGACAACTGCCTAACATGCGGTCTAGATTTTCGCGCACAGTGTTTGCAGTGTCAATGACCGTGTTCATTACCATGTAACTCACAGTGGTAGGTTGCCCGGCGAATGGTGCTATCAATTCATTGTATTTAATTTTGGCTGTTTGAAAACTGGCAATGTCAATCTGTGACTGAGCCAAACCTTTGCCGAAGTAACTGTTCGTCAAATAGTCAAAAATCACATCTGCAGGATTGGTGCTGTAGGCTCTGGGATTGGCAATGTTGGCAACATCTAAGACTTTGCGTCCAAAGACTTCTATGTCAACCTGTGGCACATCCTTGAATGGGAAACCTGTGCTGTCTCTGGTCAATTCTAAAAACAACATGCATAGGCCTTCATAGAGTGTGCTAGGGCTAGCCAGTGTGCTGCTGCGGCCTGCTGTGGTACCAGTGCTGATTTCTGCACGCACGAACGTGGCATATGGTCCTGTGATCGCAGTGCCTACACTGTTGTTCAGTGTGCTGCCAAAGTTATGATATTGTCCATCTAGTCGCAGTCTAAAGAATCCGTTGACTTCTCCTTCACAGACCACGTAGCTCAGTATCAGTTTGAGACCTGTGCTGTCTAAGGCTGCTTTTACCAAAATAGGTTGTACAGATCTTATACCATAGATCACAGGTATAGCCTGATTGGTATCAGATAACTGCACACTGATCGGTTCTGCACGTTGAGTGTTAGATACCACATTGTCTACTGTCTTGGTGTCTATGCCAGAGTTGGCAAACACACCTATGGCGATGTCTTTTTTCGATATAGCGTCTTGTTCACTGGCAACGAAGAGGTCACTGCTGTAGTTAGACATTGAGATCACCCCACTTCAATGGCGTTCTGTTCGCAATAGATCTAAAATTACTGCCTACATAGCCTGCAAAGAATGTGCGATAACTGTCCATGCTGGCATCTGTGGTTTTGCGTCCTTTGCTCTTGTTGAAATCTGCAAATTCACTTTGTATGGTAAAACTGAATCCACTGCCTTCATTGCCACTGTTGGTATTGAATTCTGTTACAGTGCCTCTGAATAACAGTATGGGACTGCCTACTATGGCATTGGTAGCAGGATTGCGTATCACCACACTGACATGTACCACGGCATTGAACCAGTATTTGCTAGAGCTGCCATCTGGCAACAGCCATGTGGTTACATCTGCGGCTGTGCTGGTTGCCACGCTGATAGTCAATGTATTCACTGAGCCATCTAAACTGTCTGTCACAGCACCAACTACGCTGACCTTACTGGTTAAGAATGTCTGTGCAGTGCCTGTGCTCTGTGCAGTGGCACTGACACTGGTCTGTGGATTTGTAGTCAGATAGATAGGTGTGGTAGTCAAATTGGTGATTTCAATCAGAAATTCTTCTTTGAAAGGTTCTGTTTGAAGCGCAGTGATTTGACCTGCTGATAGACTGCGTGGCATCAGATAACTTCCTTGAGATCTAGCTGCATGCCGCCAAACAGTTCTAGGCCATATTCGATACCGGGGTCACTGGCTATACGAGTGGTAAAAGGCACTGAGGTATAGGTCACTACTTCATTAATTGCCACTGCTGTCTGCAGGCTGGGATAAAAACTTAGTGTGCCTTCAAAGTTGCCACTGGTCAACACCAGCGATAGATCGCCTGTGGCCAAATAGACTTTGTTATGTCCTGCAAATTTGAAAAATTCACCAGCAGCAATGGGCGTGGCGCCACTGGGGTTTGTGCCACTGCGAACTGTGATACTTTGCACACCAACACTGCCGCCACTGGGACAACTGATTGTCGCACTGTATGAACTGGCATTGGTAGCAAAAGGAGGAGTCACAGTAAAAGTGTTTAGGCTAGTTTTGGACGTGGCAATCAAGGCCAACATCACTCTTGTCTCTGCTTCACTGAGTGTTTTCAGTGTAGTCTGTATACGCCAGTATTGACTGCTGATTTGGCTTCGGCTTTCTCTGCCACTGATAGCAGTGTTCACACGCACAGGATCAACACTGGTTATTGTGGCACTGCTGATAAAATTTGATATTGTCATAGTGTGACTCCTGTACGACTGCGCCTGTTCACAGCCTTTCTAACCATGTTGGTAATCAATGTCTGTCTTTCCATCAGCAATTGATCTAGACCTCTTGCATCAACTGCAGAAATGTTGAACGTGATGTTGACCTCGCCTATTTGATCATCTGGCAGTTCTGACCTAACACCTAGATCGCCTGTGCTAGTGCGTGTCAAGGGCAGTATGGCCTCCGGACCCGCTTCGCCTAATAGGCCTCTAGTGGGAGTAGACACAATGCCACCTTTTGCAAAACGCAACATGTCAAATGGTATAGGCAATTGACTGTAATCAACAAGCAGTTTGCCGTTTTTACCAAGACTGACAGCATTGGGATACTGCTGCTGCACATCTTGTGCGATCACCCCTGTTTTTCTGCCTGTGCCGTATAGACTGCTGTAGGGACTGCGATAGTTAAAATCGTAGAGATTGATGCCATTGCCAAGACTCTGTCGATATGAAATATTCTTTTTCGTTCTCTCATCTGAGAAGAAACTGAACAGGCTAGTACCGATTGAAATTATGCTAGACAATAGACCGCCTCCACCGCCACCACCAATTGATCCGCCAACCACACGTGCTAAAGCACTGACTGCACTGCTGGCACCACCAATGATTTTATCTAACAGACTGAGCACATTGCTAGATAGAAAACTACCTATGTTGCCAAATATAGATGTGATTGTGCTGTATGCAGAACTAAACACACTGCCTAGCATACGGCCAAACACAGTGAATCCTGAGGTTGAGGTATTGAGAAAGTTTGCCAAAAAACCAGTGCTATTGGTAGCGAAATCAAAAATACTCGTTGACGCAGTGCCTTGACTGCCAAATATAGCATTAACCACACCCTGTACTGAGTTTATATTTTGATTGGCACTATTGGTAAATCCTATCAGATGCCTTATGCCTTGCACGAATAGATCTTTTAATATAGCATCTACGTCTACACCAAACAGTTTGAATCCTTCTTTGAGTTTGGCAAATTTTTCATTACTGATACCTAACACTTTCAGTAGAGCTTGTTCGTATTCTTTGTAGATCAAAGGATACTGACCAATAACACGATCAATGTATTCCTTGTTGATAGCCAGCAGAGCAGCATTGAGATATTTTTGATTTTCTGTGCTGGTACCTGCTCTGGCTGCTTCTATCTCCATTAATCTCTTATTGTAAACTGCTTCTGCACTGAGATTGTCTTCTAGATATTTTAGTCCACTCTTATAAATTTCTTCATTGGCCTTAAAGATCACAGCAGACCTTGCTGCTTGGTGTTGAGCAGTCATTTCTGCATTGACTGCACGGAATTCTTCATCTACCTTCAATAAATCTTTGGTTAATCGTTCTTCTCTAGTCAAAGCAAAGTTGGCAGCATCTTCTATCTGACTGCGATATTTAGAATAGGCTCTGTCTCTGAGACCTGTCAGTGCTATTTGATAGTTGGCTTCCCCCTCTAGCCCGGCAACCTGCCGTGCCTCTTCTATACGTTTTAGATCAAAGGCTAATTTCTGTGCGTCAGTGCGACTGTCGTCACTGTATTTTTTGAATTGATTGCTAAGGTCTATAATACCTTTCTGTGTGACTAGGCTAATGGCGTCAACCCTATCTTGTTCAATCTTCTGGCGCTGCTCTGCTGTCATTTTCTTATCATGGAGCAGTACAGTATTATAAGCCTTTTCTATGTCAGCAAGTTCACGTGTGGTAGTTTCTGTCAGTGTAAGATTTTTTTCATTGAATTTTTGAAAGTCATCACCGTATTTTTTCAACAGGTTAACACTGTCTTGATAATTTTTTTCTCGTGCCTTATAGGCTATGTCGTTCGCTATCTTGCTTTCTATCAAACCACCAACTTCATTTTCAACTTGTTTTTTCTGTTCTTCAGTTAGAGCACTGACAGCAATTTTTAGATCTTTGGCCTTGACTTCGTATGCTTTATACAATAATGTTGCATATTCTTTGCTCTTACCATCTTCCGCACTGGCTGCAGCATTGGCCAATAGACTAGATTTGAAGTTATCAAATGATATCTTACCTTTGTTAGCTTCTTTCTCTGCCTCTGCTATTAACCGTTTCATTGTGTCAGTTTGCTTGGCATTTTTCGCTGCGGCTTCTGCTTGTTTTTCCGTACTATGTTTTAATTCATCGCCTTGTAACGTGCCTTTTTTGGCAGCGTCTGCATAAGCCAGAGTAGCCAGAGTATATGCATCTAAAGGATTTTTGCCTTGGGCAAAGGCTCTGATCGCAGCACCGAAACCAACTAGTTGTTTACCTAAACTACTGAAAGCAGATTCTACAAAGTCCACCACAGGTCGTAATATGGGACCTAATACGTCTGCCAAGGCTATGGCCGCTGTGGTAGCCGCAGTAAAAAGCACACTGATAGGTCGCAATTTTATTGCCAATGCTGCCAGTGCGATGCCAGCAGCCTTGCCCATGACTATGAGATTGTCCATATTTTCAGTGAGGAACTCAACTGTCTTGATTAATATGTCACCGGCACCAGTTGTGTCTAAGAAACTTTTAATGCTTTTTTGAAATTGATTCTTTAGTTGCACTATGGCTTGGTTTAAAGTTTTAGTGCCTTGTTCTAATTCACCGTGTGACTCAATCAAGGCCTGTGCTGCAATTTTGCCAGTTAACAGTCCTTCACTGGCATATTGTTTGAGGCTTTCACGAGCAAAGCCAGTTTTTTTGCTGATGATGTCTAAGACTTCTGGAATAACTTCATTTATAGTTTTAAATTCATCACCTTGGAACTTGCCACTTTGTAAGGCTTGGGCAAACTGCGTGATTGAGCCAGCAGCCGCAGGTCCTGCCGCTCCTGATCTTTGCAATGCAATGTTAAATGTTTCTGTGACTTTGGCCACTTCACTAGTAGTAATACCAAGGTTGCCAGCACTTCTTGATATCTTGGCATATAAATCACCAGTTTCATTTAAGGGTTGTCTAGTTTTTTGAGCAATCTCAAAAACTGTATCATAATTTTTATTGAAGTCTGCTTGACTGGTACTGACCAATCGCAATTTGGCATCAAGTTGTTGTACTTGGTCAACCTGTTGCAAAAAGGCCTTGCCAGTTTCTAAACTCACATAGGCCGCGACGAGATTTCTTATGCTGTTGTTTACGCTGTCTGTGGAGTCTTTTAATTGGTTGAGGCGACTCTTTATCTGTGAAATCTGAGCCTGTGTTTCATCTATGACTCTAACGATTATGTCTGCGGATGCCATTCTTAAGATTCCTATTCTGCGTTTTGTGTTCGAGATTTAGATAAGCAGCCCAAAGTCTTAGTTCAAGTGTGCTCATTTTTTCTATTAGGTCTGACAGTGTCATCTTTAGTTCTCTAGCCAAGTACATCATAAACCAAAGATCCCTGTCAGCCGTTAGTTTTTTTCTAATTCCTCAACTGGAGGCAATTCGCCACCATTTAATACCTTACTAAGGTTAAGAACAATCGTAGGATCTGCTTCGTTCAGCAGTGCTGCCTTATCTGCAGGCAAGAAAAGAGGTTTACCATCTTTGTCTAATGCCTTGTTGATAATCGTAGCAACCAATGCTTCTACGCTTTTGCCAGCCTGTGCTAATTCTATGACCTGACTTTCTTGTTTCAGTGTGGTAATGTCTCTGTAATACACTTCTAACTGCCATTCTTCAACATAGTGCATTTTTAATGCACCTGCCAATTTAGTTTGAAAGTGTGCTTGTGCCCGTTGAATGGCACTGGTTTTTGTTGATTGGTTCATTTAGATTTCCTTAATTTTGATATTTGATACTGCAAAAAGGTACGCTCACCTATATCTATACCTCTGTTTATACCTTGTCGTATAAAGCCATTAGGGGCCTGTTTACTATGTCCTTTTTCAAGGTACTGCACATAAGGTACTGTGTTGATAATTTGCCTATCCCCACGTACACCAACCGGGTTTGGTACCGCTTGCCAGCCACGGCGTGCACGTCCGGTGCGGATGGGAGTTAGATCACGTATTTCACGGAAAGTGGCACCCCAAATCATTTTGTTTAATTGTTGGGCTTGATCAGAAAGGTCTAAAATTACCTCGTCTAAACCTTCAACAGCAATTTTGATTGGCATGATCTTACTCCCTGTACGCGAATTAGGCGTTACCAAATTTCCAAGTTGTCGGTGCACCGGTGCCTTGGAAGTCTACAGTAGCAGTGACCATTCCGTCAAAACTGGCTGTGACTGCAAAACTGGTTACAACAATGTTACCTGCAAATTTGGTTCCTGCCACAGATGTGTCCGGGAATAATTCTACACCGATGACCGTGTCCGTATCTGGATTTAGTGCAGTGGTTACTTCTGCGCCAGATGTGTCACTGTACATCACAGTCATAGACCCTGACCACGTCTGCAGTCCTTTCTTGAAAGTCCTATAGCCGTCACCCATAACTGTATCTTCAACTGTGTCACGAGTTGTTGATACGTTCCAACTCTGTACTTCAGCAACGGCTGTGAGAGTGCCGGCGCCATCTACCATTTTAACTGCTCCGTTGGAGCCTTCATAAGTTGCCATTTTCATCTCCTTGATAATTTTCGGCAATTGCGTCAGCAACAGGCACCACCATGGCGTCTGTTGTAGGCAATACCTCAGCCACTGCGCGTGTTACACGGCCCCGGCTGAGTTTTTTAGATGCTGGTGGCTCTTGACTCCAACCTTGCTCTAAAAACCTTGACAGATAACGCTGTTTGACAGCCATCTGTTCGTTGTTCTTGTATATTGTAATCATTACGTAGATCCTTTCAAATAGGTATACTTAACCAGCACATCAATTTCTAATTCAGACAAAGGTGCCAATCTAGGAATGATCCTAATCGCTGCAACCTCGCTGTGCATGGTTGTGTTGCCAGTATCGCGACGGCGATCTGTATCTAACGTTTCTTCAATCCGTTCAATTATGTCATTGCGTATTCTATCAAGTTCTACACCTCTCACAAACACCATTAACTGTATAGTTAAAACACCTTGTCTGCGATTGGTTTTCATTGTGAGATCTTGTCTAGATTCATTGAGAGTCTGCACATAGATAGCAGGGAATTGCGTGATTGCTAATTTTTCAACTTCGAAAAATTCCCGTGTGACTAACACAGGCTTAGGATCTACCATGTCTGTAAGCACGTCAACAATGTTTTTGGCAATGTCTTCTCTGATGCTCATTGGTTATCTCTTCAATCTTAGAAAGTAACTGGGTGCCCGTTCACTGTCAGTGATTGTGCCACTGCTGTCTAAGTCATATTCTACACCATCTCTTATAACCAAATCTATTTCTTCTGCATACATTTTCTTGTAATATTCCATTTTCATATGAAACATGTCAAGTTCTGGTTCAAATTTGCTGAGTTTTGAATAGATGTAGTAGCCTAGAGCACAATACACTGTGGCTCGGGTCAATTGACTGGCAGTCAATTTGTCTTCGTTGAGTTCCACATTGATGCCAACGACAGCGATGTCATATTTGCCTATCTGCTGTGTAGGCCACCAATTGATTCGGAGATATCTTACTACATCAGCCTGTGCTTTGGCTAACTCGGTGTCAAATGTTTGTATGCCAAAGTCGCCAATTGTTGGCTCATATTCTTTGACATCAGAAATGGTGGCAAATGTAGCCATAGTGTCTCCTAAGTCCTACTCAAGGTATAGTGAAAAGGCAGAGTCCTTCTCTGCTACAGTTATTTATAGCAGTCAAAAGAAAAGGGCTAAGATATAGCCCCTTTCTGTGATCTTAATTAAGATCAGTTTGAAATGCTAGCATCAGTAATGATTTTGACACCATGTGCATCAAACAATTCACCAACTGCATAGGTCATGCTGGCTACGATTTCCGTAGCACGCAGACTTGCGTCACGCTGTGTCTCTATTGTTAGATCACGCTTGAGAGCAAATGCCAGTGCATCACTGTGCATGACTGCACCAATAAAAGCACCAGAACTGGCGCCAGTTACTACGGCACTCTCAAAAATATCTACCCCAAACAAACGACCTATATAGCCACCACGTAAAACTTCATTGCCAACATCACTGAGTGATGGCACATTGGCAGCACCGGCGTTGGCCAATACTTTGCGTAGGTTATAGGTTTGGAACGGGTGGAACACACCAACATAGGGTCCAACAACAGAACTGTTGCGTAGAGTAGCAATTGCAGCAAGAATGTCATCAGGTGTCAGTTCTGTGCCACTGCCGCCACCAACTCCTGTGCTGAAGCCACTGAACAGTGCAGCAATGTCTTCATCAACTTTTCTTGCCAGTGTTTCGCCAAGCACACGACCAATGCTTGCAGCAGTGTCGTCATTGGCGCTGTCACGTGCCAGATCAGTTAAGGTTGCCATAGCAGCAACTTCTGTGGCTGTAAAGGTCTTTTCAGTTGCTGTAATAGCAATGTTGCTGGCATTGGTACCTTCACCAGAAGTGATACTTGCGGTGGACACAGTTGGATAGATACCAACGTGTGCGGCCTTGCCAGGCTGACCTACTAGGTTATAGTTGCGGATCAAAGGACGCATGAACGCCTTTTCTTGCATCGTGAATAAGGCTGTCTGTTGAATTGTTGTAAACAGGGCAGCCAGGGACGTTGAGGTTACTTCGTTTGCCATTTAGATTCTCCTTAAATTCGTATTCCTTTGGCTTTCATCATATCACGGTAAATCTGGCGATCTTTTGGATCAGCCATATTTAATTTAGAAGAATCCACAGTGTTCTGGCTGGTTTTTGGCCCTACTGAAGTCTGACTACCGCTACCTGGTGGACCCGCAGACACAAAATGAGCATTGGCTTGTAAAAACTCTTGTACAAGGTCTTCAACATTCATACCACGCCCTGCGTCATTGTATCGCACCTGTCCACTTTCTACGTCAATGATTTCAACTTCACCATTTTCATTCATGCGGACTTGCTCTTTGAGCAAACTGGCAACCTGCTTGGCATTGATAGCTTTGCGGCTGCTGGCAGCACTTAACAGACTTCCATCTACCTTGATGTTTCGTAATTCTGCTTGAAGTTGGCTAATAACTGATTGTTTTTTCTCCACAGTTTCTTGGAGCACTTTTTCAAATTCTCCCCGTGCTTTCATACTTTCAGTTCTTTGCTGCTCTTCTTTGGTTAGCAGTTCTTTATACTTGTCCGGATCAACGTCTGCAAAACGTTTTTCAAACTTTTTGCGTTCGCGATCAAGACGTTCTTTCACGATACGATCAACTTCTTCCTGTGTAAAACTTCTATTGTCCAGATTAGGTTCCGCCGTGACAGCATCCTGCTCTGTATCTATATTTTCGATTGGTTCATTGTTCATTACAGCCTCCTTTTATGGCAAGAGTAACCAAACCCTGCTTGGCAGTATCAGTATTTATTCGTTTATCTAGATCTCATCCTAATTTGTGCTAACTCTGCTCTATTCTGTTGTATGATGCAACCAATCGGAGCACTGTGTCTACCATATCTTGGATGACTCCACAAGAATTCATTAGACTGTAAACTAGGATCATTTTCTAATTTATGTGCCAACTTTTTTATACGACGTGGGCTCAATGTGCCTAATTGGTAGACGCGAGCACGAAAATCGCCAAGGGGCAGAACACGGTTCATGCCCCGGCGTATGTCTATTTCACCCCGGGAGTATGCTGGCAAACTCCAAGGGCAAACTGCTCTTATACTTTCAAAGTACTTAAGCCAAGACTCTGCGTGGAGGTTTTTTGCCACCTCTTTTTCTTGCTTTCATCTTCATTTTCGCTGCTTTCATTTTCCACTCCTTTTAAGATATTTTCTGGCCCAACTGAGTCCAGCAGAGCCGCCCCACCCTAGATATGCCTGTGTGCCTGGTGTGTTCTTGCCTGGCTGATAGTAAGCCTTGGCACGACTGAGAAAACTATATGTTCTTTTTACTATCGTCATACTGACATTTTGGCCTTGTGCAAATTGATTAGCACGTTTTAATCCTACCGGAGTCATGCCTTGTCTACTGCGAGGACTCTCAGATCTTAACTGTAATGCACGCCTAGCATTACTCTGCATCTGTTTCGTAGGACGTGGCATTTACGCTTTACCACCACGTGGCGGTCTCACAAACATGGCTTTCTTTGCCTTAGGTGCTGCCTTGCGAGCCACACTGTAGGCAATGGCCACTGCCTGCTTTCGCGACCTACCGGCACGCATTTCAGTGCTGATATTTTTGGCAATGGTTTTACTGCTGTAACCTTTTTGCAATGGCATCTTGCAACTCCTTGTCATTTAACAGAGCGTGTTCTCTTTCACGACGTTCAGCATCAATCGCTAACATTTCAATCCTTCTTGTCTTAATAATTTCACGTATACGTTTGAGATGTTTTCTTGCCCTAGCACTGGCCATGGCGTAGCCTTTTTGGTGCCAACGTTCTGTTTCTTTGCAGTAAAGGCGAAATTCTTCAACCAATTCTTGATGTTGACTGCTAGGCTTGATCTTGTACTTGACATTTTTGATCATGTCTTCGATGTCAAAATCAAAATTGGCTATACCTTGTTCTAGCTCTCTGATTGAAATGTTGTTTTTCACTGTGTCAGTTGTTGTTTCTTGCTGCTTCTGCTGCGGCATAGGCAATATCTTCTACGGTAATACCTGGCATCGCAGCCATGATCTCTTCATTGGTCATGCCATCCATCAGCATGTCCTGTATCTTTTTAATTTCTTCTGCAGTCAATTCCGATTGTTCTTGTACCGGCTCCCACTTTTTACACCAGTACAGTGGTCTCACTATGGCATTGTTCCATTTTGAACACTGTTGATTGTCTGGGTTGTAGTATTGGCAATTGGCACAGTTTTGTCCTTGCGGCACCTCTGCATTACTGGCCAACTGGTAAGCAGGCGGCAGATCTGCCGGGATGGGCTCACCGTCTGGGTAGTATCTTGCCTGTGTACCTGCGGTTGTTGCGGCCACAGACTCCGGTGCATCAACAGCCTCGGTAGTTTGCTCGGTTCGTTCATCGAAGTCCTCCAACAATGTTGTCAGTTTACGGCTGTCATCAATCACTGCTGCCAGCATCAGTCTTTCTACTTCTTGGATCAATACAGGATTGGTTGGTTTGCTGTCTAACACAGTTTTGTACATGACAACATCATTGTATCGATCTTGTATGTTGAAACTGTCAGGATACTTGACTATACCTGTCCATATCTGTCCTTGCCATAGACTGAACAGCCGCCATAGCTGTTCTTCTGCATGCTCTAGATAGTCACCTTTTTCCGATAGGCGGGCATTTAAAAGTTGAAACTCCGTAGCCAGTGCCACCCCAGAAAGTCTGCGACTTTCAATGCTGCGAATACCGCCCATATAGGTCATTCTATCAATGGCTAAGACCTTGTGTGTGATACTGCCTAACAGACTGTCAATGCTGGCACCTGTAGGCTGTAATAGATATGGTTTGAGGCCTTCAGGCAAATCATGCGGCATCTGTATAATCGCTCCCGCTCCGGCTGCGGCATTGGTATCCGCTGTCTTAACGAGGCTGGGATGGTTAGTCAGTTGAATGATCTGTTGCACTTCACTTAATTCGTTCGCTATGCTGCGTTGCATATCGGCCACGTCACAGATATCACTGATACCAACGCCTCTATGACTGCTGCGTTGACTGTATACACAGACGGCAGGTATCAGGCCCAGTGCATTTGGCATGTCATCTACCAGACGACCATGGGTGTCGCCTCTACTCAGTGCCACCAATTGTATGCGTTCTGGTGTGTAGATCCTAAATAGGTCAACGCCGCTGTCGTCACCTTCAAAAACTTTGAGATAGACTAATCTATAAGTGCCATTGAGTTCACGTGACCATTGCCAATCCAAAACATTTTCTGGTGTGTAGATAGTGACGTAGGGTCTGATGCCTTGATCTAATTCTTCTGCTCTGGTATAGGTCTGCACTGCTGGCTTGTCCAGTATACACCAGCAATGACCATAGATACTGGCATAGGTACTGATATCACGCATCACTGTGTTGAAACTACGGCCTTCTAGATCTGCATCTTCTAAGAATGCTTCTAGGCTGGGATTGCCTTCTAGTGTGCCAAATTCACGATTAGGACTCTGTCTAAAAAGAAAACTGTTGTAGATGCTGACAACATTGCGAACATGATTATCTAATGGGGTAGTGTCAAGCCTGGACTCATAGTCTTCCATGCTTTCTTGCATATAGGCAGTGAGATATTCCCCTTGCTTGTAGTCGTAGCCTCCAAGATAGGAGTGTATATAAAATTTCCATCTTTTGATGTTTGACTTCCACAATGGGTGGGTGCCTATGATTTGATCTTTGGTATATTCCATTTATTTCCACCTTTTTGTGCCAAATTTCCAATGCGATGGTTCTTCATAGAGTTCAATCTGTGGTCTTACTGGACTGATGAAGTCTATCGCGTAAGAACAGGCATCAACCATATGATCTAATCCGCTGTCCTTGTCAATTTGAGTTGAATCTCTTTTGTAACATAACCTTTCGAGGCAGTCTATCATATGTTTGCACTTTGGATCTACAAACATATGACAGACGCCATCAGCACTTTTCAGTTTGGCATTTAGGCTGTTTATCCTATCACGCACAGGCGTGTGAAAGTTTCTTGCTTTGACCACAAAGCCTGCGTTCATTAAAATGCTGAAGTCTGTCTTGCCCCCGGCACTGGTCTTTTTTTGGCGAGATGCAGGATCCGGATAGCACACTATTTTGTTATGGGGATATCTTGCCTTGATCTCTGCGACCAATTCATCTGTGTTTGAGCCTTTTAGTAATATCTCATCAAAGAACCAAAACTTTTCATTTTCTATGACAAATATAGCCGCTGTCATTGGCTCATAATTGAAATCAATGCCGATGTGCACCACCGTTGGTGTGTTGCGATAAGGTAAGACATTGTCTTTGCGACTGAAGTTATAGGCCACTGTGCCAGAATAGGTAGAGAACGTTGCTAGGTATTCTTGCTCGAATGTACGACTGTCAAGATCTCTACGTGCGGCTTCTATCTCTTCCGGGGGAACATTTCCCCCGTCTAAGGTGGTGTACTGGAACGCAGCCCAGTCATCGGCATGCAGAGCATAACTGAAAAGTTCATGACTCCACGAACCAACACCACGAGGGGTCCCAAAGAACATGGCCTTGCCCTGTTTGTCAGATAAGGTTGGCCTTAAAACTTCCGACCATGCTTCTTTAGGCACATCTTGGAATTCATCGATGGCTAAAAAATCCAGACCTACGCCTCTAAGTCCGTCAAAATTATCTGCGCCTTTGAGACAGATAATGCTGCCGTTTTTCAATTTTAGCAGCAGTTCACTTTCATTGCTGCTACGGACCCAGTTGAGATCTTTTAATTTTTTCTTCAGTGGTAGCCACAAGTTCTGCTTGGCCATACGATAGCTAGGAGCCACTGCCCAACAGATTGCGTTGGGTTTTTGAGCCGCGTGCTTGGCCAGTTGCCTGATTGCCAAAAAAGTTTTGCCCCATCTGCGCCCTGTAATCAGACAGGTAAATCTTTTTTCATTTTGTAGGACTTGTGATTGTGATAGGCTTAGTGGCATTTGTGGTTACCAGTCTTCATCATTCCAAGGTAATGGTTGATTGTTGTCACTGTCTTCAGGTTGATCCCGCTGTCCGAGATAATTTTTACCTAAGAAAGTCAACATTTTAACATCGCCGTCTAGGGCCTTGTCCCATTGTGCTTTTCTTAAACTGCGACTACCTACGCTGCGTGCCTTTTCAATGAATGCTTTGAGATGCCGACGTATGACATCTTCACTCACACCAGTGATATCTGCAATTTCTTTATAGGTACAGTGCATCGACCCTAGTTTCCAAACTAGGTCAAGATCCATTGTTTCTATTTTTTTAGGACGTTTTTGCCATCCATATTTCTGTTCTATCTCTGGACTGGGGCTAAATTCATCCTGATCGTGTTCAATATTTTCCATAGGCTTCCTCAGAGAGTCCTTGCTACTACCTTTAATCTAAAATATCTTTTGTCTATAAGTCCTGAGCCTAAGGTTATGGTGTTAGTTACCCTGTAAATTTTGCCTGCTGTGCCGCCTGAGATTGTCACTGATGTTTTGTACACATTGATTGATGAAGTGTGATTGACTAAAGGTGCAGCATCCCCTGAAATAGTTTGCAGGGTAAATGTGCTTGTGCTGATTGTGTCAGATTCTGGCATCCAATCTGTCCAATCAATTGTATAATTCAATTTTGCGCCCGGATCTTTCTCTATGAAAGATCCTTCGTTGTCTTTGACAAAACCTGTTAGTGTTGCCATCATGGTTCCTTTACGAGACGAGATTCTTCAGGTACCATTTTGGTCCTGTTTTCCGGTAATACAATATTTATACGACTCTCATGTTTGGCGTTTATTATGCGTGATTCTTGTGCGAGATCAAAGATTCTATTTTCTGATTTGACTGTGATAGTACGTTCTGCTACTTCATCTATCACTACTTCACCACTGGCAGTCACAGTGAATGCACTGGACAGTGCGGCTGCTGCGGCACGCTGTACGGCGCTGACAGAGACCATGTTGAAACTGCTGATGAAATTGGCAGTGGCAAATTCAAAAATCTGTGCACTCGCTGACACGGTAGCAGTAGATGTAAGACTGCTGGCTGCTGTTTTGGTATTCACAGCCGCAGCAGTCACCGTGGCTGCGCTGGTCAGGCTAGCAGTGCCTAAGTGTACATTTGATGCTGTGGCAGATAGCGTGGCAACTGTAGACAGTGTGGCTGAGGCATTTCTTTGCACACCAGGGAAGCCAAGTACAAAACCTTGTCCTGTGAGATTACTCTGTGCAGCTAACGTCATTGCCGCTGAGGCAGTCACTGAGGCTTCAGAACTCAGTGTGCTGGCAGCATTAAATGTCTGTGCTGCTGTGGCAGATACTGTACTGACTGCACCTAGTGCACTGCTGGCAAATTTAACAATGCTTGCAGACGCAGATACAGTGGCTGCTGATGACAGTGTGCTGCTGCCGTCTCGTCTAAGACCACCATTTGCTGACAGTGCGGCAGCAGTGTTTAGGTCTGCTGAGGCACGCTTTTCATTTTGTGCTACGGCAGCTAGTGTACTGACAGTGTTGAGATTGGCACTGCCAAATCTG
>Ga0194115_10003687_pt1 | contig 17022 bp, 12 predicted proteins | sample TA2MahsurfametaG_3_FD_148656 | JGI IMG/M metagenome (GOLD analysis project Ga0194115, IMG submission 148656) | Freshwater microbial communities from Lake Tanganyika, Tanzania - TA2015002 Mahale S4 surface | ecosystem: Environmental > Aquatic > Freshwater > Lake | place: Tanzania: Lake...
ATTTCCTCAATTTTCTTCGTTACGAATTCAGGTGTTTCTTCGATGATATCGGAAACACCATGAATATCTTCCTCCATTGCTTGACGTTCGGCAAAACTGAGCGCATTCATATCGGCTGCCAAGTCTGCATCACTGTAGGCTCCTCCTCCTCCTCCTCCTGCTACTATTGAATCACCACCACCGAGTATAGACATCACGGGTTTGCCTCTCCAGGGATTGCAAAAGCGTGTATTTGATAGGCAACTTTCGCTGGGTGGGGTCATCATCCTTGATCGTAGTCTTTTTGTGATAAGGTATTCTTCAGCGGCCTGATGGAAAATCAGTGAGTTGTCAAAAGGACGGGTTTTCCGGATCGCCGAGAACTTTTTCGGGAAAATGATGTACAGTACTCGGATCTCGGAGCATTTTCTCGGAGCATGTTCTCCGCGAAATAAGGATTGGCCTCGGTTATCCGCCTACCGCCTACCGTCTACGGCCCTTACGTGCCCTGGTCCACACGCGTACGAAAACGAGGTCAGAATCTCAGATTTGAGAACATTGATTTTTGCTCTCCTCAAAATTTACGGTTCTAGAGAAAACGGAGTCCTTCAATATCTTTTAACTGTACTGTAACATTTCGGCCTCCCCCTGGTGTTTTCCTTGTAACATGGTGTGGGTTTACATGGATGGGAAGAATCGGTTTTGTGAGCGATATGGTGTCCCAAAACATTCAAACTTCATTGGCCCATATTGTATAGAACCTTTTGTTGACAGCTATACGTGTCAATTTTCTGATGTGAGACCTCCTCAGATAATGATAGATCCGTAACTAGTATCCGCCAGCTCGATGTGTCTTGAAAATATGGTATCGAGTCTTGGTGGAACGTGATGTCGTCGCCACGGATAGGATTCAAGCAACGTATGGGGACGTGGATCAGTATGAAGCACAAGAAGACTACATTGCCGAATTGTTGGATATCAAGGATGAGGTATCCTTGAAATCAAACCGACGAATTAATATCGCATTCCAAAAGACCAAACTTGTGATCCGAGGCTTGTGTCATCGACTTGGAAGGCGAGGCGAACGTGTCTCATCCAACATGTCCTTTCCATCGTTAGTCATCATCCATCGTCTTTCTCCCTTTTTACTATGGTTAGCTGCAGCAGAAGATCCCTCCTGTCTTGGGACGACACATGATACCCTCCTCCTCCATGAAGCCATGAAGGCGAAAAATATGCGCATCTATCAGTTGCATAGACTGGACGGTTGTTGGATCCAATTTCCCCCAATAACAGAGGGAAAAAACCTTCCAAGGGAAAGTCCGAATGTCAAAATCCTTGACCTCTTCAACAAGAAGACACCCGTGCAATTGTTGTGTCACTTGACACGAGAGCGTTTCTTGATGAGTGGTGGTGATGAGGACCGATCATCATCATCAAGACGACTCCATCATATAGATCCACTACATGTCTTTCTTCGTTCCTTCGTCAAGGAACGTCAGTGTATCGAAAGGTATTGGACACGGGGCCGAACGTATGACTGGGATAATTGGCGTGGTCCTGATTCGACTGAATTTTTCAACGACATTCGTGCCGTTATTGGTATTGCATCTAATGCCTTGGAAATATGTCATCACGAGGACGACACTGGACTGTATCCCTTTTGTATGCCACAACAACGACTACTACAACATGATGATTCTGCTGCTACTACTACGCCATGGAGCGTCCCGGACGAGGATATGGAAACTTTCAAATGTTTCTCTTTGAATCTGGCTTTCGAATTGTTAAAGGGGAACCCAACTTTGGTGTCGCGACACTTACGTGAAACCAAGAAATCGAAAAAACGTACAGCTAGTACCACGTCGGAACAAGAGGATGATCCTTTATCATTGTCAACGAAGAAGCGGGTTCGGTCTACATAGTTTCACATACGTTGACAGTACCCCCCTGTCGTCCCGTTTGCCAACGACGAAAGAAAGTCAGCCACCAGATTCAGTGTTGTCGTCCCTAACCCAACAGGGACACATCGCCCACTACTCACTTTTCGCGGCTGTCTACGTTATGCTACTGCTGTCGCTAGTACAGTAGTCCCGCTACCATACTACTTTTGTGCTAGTTTTGAAACCAAAAATATCAAGGAACAAGTGGCCAGCAGGGGTCATGATTCGGCATTCTACGCTTCTGGAATGATAAGTTCACATGTACAATCAATTCCGAAAAGGAACATCGTCGGGTCCTCGCCCCTCGACGTTACAAATTTGTTGTACACCTAAATAAAAACTGCACTTCTTGTCAGGCTAGACTCTCCTAGACAATGATTTCAACGCTATTGTACTACTTTCCTTTGTGGTGTCAGGTGCCCAATAGTCCAAGGAATCAATTAGTCCATCGGTATGTATCGAGGTATCTACGATATCGTAACATGTGCGATACCATCCCGCTTGACACGACCTAGACTCGAAGGAAAACCCACCTTCCCGACGAACCCGCACAACGGTAAAAAGAGTCCAGAACAAGTCCACCGGCGTACAGGGGGGGCCGTGTTTGAAAACGCACATGAACTTCCTTTTCGTTTTCTCGGACCGCTTCCGCCACCTTACAGTTACGGTAGTCTCTGTTCACGCTACTTCCACCATAACTCAGACAGGAATCAACACGATGAGAACTCACAATCGAAACGCAGTGGATACGGCATTGCATTCCTTCGCGACTCCGGCAAAAATTAAACGAATCCTTAGTGGACAAAAATGGATGAACACAATCCTTGCAAGTCTGGAACGATTGGTCGAAGAACCGAATGTTCCGTTCGACCTTCTTGAATATGCACTAGCCAGAGTTGGAGAAACCTGTGAAACCGATCAAGATGACATGAGTAGACGCTATGTCGTACAAGAAATCGTGAGGAGTGTAGTCCGATGTATTTTGAAAATATGGTATCGAGTCTTGGTGGATCGTGATGTCATCGCCACGCATATGTATGAAGCATCAAAGTGGGAAGTGAACCAATATGAAGCACAAGAAGGCTACACCGCCGAGTTATTGGATATCAAGGATGAGGCATCATTGAAATCAAACCAACGAATTTGTGTTGCATTCCAGAAGACCAAACTAGTGGTCCAAAGGTTGTGTCAGGGACGAGGAAGACAGGGTGAGACTATCTCGTCGAGTTTATCCTTTGCCTCTATGGTCATCGTCCATCGTCTTCCTTCATTTTTACTGTGGTTGGCGATAGTGGAGGATCCCTCCTGTCTTGGTATGACACGTGACACTCTACTACTCCATGAAGCTCTGAATGCGAAAAACATGTGCATCTATCCGTGTAAACCCTCCGGTACCGTCAAGATCATTTTCCAACATGAACAACTTGCAAACGGCGACGGTTCGGATTCCAAACTGCTTGAGCTTTTCAACAAGAACTCACCAGTGCAACTACTGTGTCACTTGACACGCGATCGCTTTAGTGATGAGGACCGATCAAGAATACGTATTGATCCTCTCAACGTCTTTTTGAGTTCTTTCGCTGTTGAACGCCGGGAAATCGAACACGACTGGGCACGCAGTGCCGATGTGAGAATGCCTGACACTACTGATTTTTTGGATGACATCCGTGCCATCATCGGTATTGCGTCCTATTCCTTGGAAACATGCAACGAAGATACGGGACTCTATCCCTTCTGTGTGCCGCAACTACAACCTCACGATTCTACCCCCGCGTCGAGCCTACCACATGTCATCGAGGCGTTCAGGCGTTTCTATTTGAGTCTATCTTTTGAATTGTTGAAAGCGAACCCAGCATTGGTGTTGCGGCATTTAGAAGAATCAGATGAAGACACGACATCGAAACGGACGACTTCCGGATCTCAGCACGAAGAAGCAAAGAAGATGCCGAGGAAGAGGAGTCATCAAGACTCATTCCCGACCTCCACGGATCTTCGATGATTTGTGAGGACAGTTGGAACAGATCAACGACAAGTCAAACTGATCTAAAGCTGTTTTGAGGGGAGATGACCACTCGGCGATAAGGCCTTGCGTGACTTCTCGGCAGTGAATGTATTGGACTATCGCGGAAGCGGTGAATCATAGTGACAACATTTGAGAATTGTGACCACATCCGATTTGTTCAATATCGAACATTCGATGACCTCTAACGACTAGTCTAGGTCTTGCTCGGGTTGGGCGGCAATATGCTCCAGGAGCTCATGACAACGCTGAGCCATGGACAATCGGATTGTCACTTTCGGTGAGCATTGTGGCTTGCCCGATTTGAGATCATGGTTATTTTGGATTTGAACCGAACCAGTCGAAAGGTGAATCGGACAAGGAGGGATACCCTTCCCACTCAACTCAAGCAAAGGACGAAGCAGGATATCGACATTGTGAGAAAGAATAGTCTTGATGGCGTCCATAACGGCATGGGAAAATTCCGGATCCTCATCGTCGCGGCACTCCAGAAGCGGTAGCAGTACCAGTCCAACAGCTTGATAGATACGGCCCAGCGTTGTTCCGTGACTGCCATCGCTTGAAAATACGCGCTTGAGGCACTGCACCATTCCAAGTGCCAAATGAAGTTCCGAGTCAACCCAAGAGTGAGTAATCGACCATGTCTCGTGTTCCCCACGTGGAGTGACAACAGCTGGAATCATCGCAACGTTGTCTACGTTTCCGAGACGACAAGTACGCTTGGGAGAAGGATGTACTGTCTTTCTCGTCTTCATCATGAGGTATTCGAATTCTTGGGCCATGATAGGCCAAACACTAGAACCAAATCGATCCGCCATAAAGTCTCCACTGCATTCGAACATGGACGCGATCAAGACATAAAGTCTTGACAAAAAGTACCGCTGACTTCCGTTGTCATTGGCCGTCCGGGATGTCACCACTTGTTTCGAATCGTCCAATGACGATACATTAGAATGGTTGTGGGGGGCATCTGCGGTAACGATAAGCAACGAAGAGATCGGTCGCAATCGTTCCACGACTTGGTCCGTCACCATAGACAGTCGAGCCTTGATGGATGGCCACGATGTGGCCACCTGGCGGTAGACGGCATTCCGGATATCGGCTTCTTCTCCTTCGTCTGCGTCAAGTTCCCTCGTACCTTGACCCAGATATTCAAAACCACTGGTAAGACTCTCGCATGCTGCGATTCGAACAGGGAGACTTTGGTAGGACAATAGGAGGCATAGCCGGGAGATTATCTCGGTACTTAATGTGACAGATGCTTTTCCAAAGTGACTTGCTTCTGATTTCCGATGATGGCTCTTAGTCTCGAATTCTTCTTCATTATACCCCATAGAATCTTCATTCATAGTATCTACCTCGATTGGATTGTTTTCAAAGGCAGATAAGAGTCCAAGCCATGACTGCGCTTGCCGCTCCTTGTTCTTTCCAAAAGTTGCGGCTGTCGCATCCTCGACGAAATGCCGTAGCCTTAAATATTTGAAGATCGCTCCATACAGTCTTGTCAGTTGAATCGCCTCTTCTTCATGAACTGATCGATTGAGAAAATGATAATCCAGGCGACCAACCAATACTGTCACTAACTCAATGAGAGTCGTGCAGGCTTGACTCATAGCGTCCGTGTAGGGTGATGAATCTTGATTGCTTGGACATTCTTCAAGGACCCATGTCAAGACGAACACTACGGAAAATGTTTCTTTGACACTACTCACAGTCGAAGATTCCCTTTCTCGTCTCCCACCTCCACCAGGGATCCGTAAACGAGATAGCATCTCACCAAAAAGCATCCCCGCACGATCCGCGATGAAATCAGATCGTGATCGATGGTTTGTTGCCTTAGAAATATTATCCATCACCTCTCGCGCTGTCTGTTGAATCATTGTTCCATTGTGTCCATGGGCTCTTGAAATCAAAACGTATAGAATCGACTGGAATAAACTTTCAGAATCTCCCTCGGCCCCGTGGGTATTATTGGTAGTCATTAGTTTCACAATAACAGAGGAAAATTCAAGGGAAAGAATAAGTACGGATGCAATTCCTTGTTGGATCAAAAGGTTGCTAGGATTCCACATATGCAAGGGTGGATCCATCAGTAGAGGAAGGACTGATGATGCTAACGCGTTCAAGATCTTCCTCCTCCGTCGATCGTCCTTCGAGGCATTGGTTCTGTTACCTTCTTGACAAGCTTGTTGTGAAGAAAATGCACCAAACAAGATCTGACGACAGTGGAAACAACGACCAGGGCAAAATGAAGAAGACGGTTGAGAGAAGATCGGGAGGGCATGCTGTTCACAATCAGATGGATTCTCGACCTACCTGGGAAGCCACGGCAAGACGTCCAGCCCATTGTTCCAGTGTCGATAGTGAAAGATATTCACAATGCCAGATTTCTAATATATCGGATAACAGTGTATCCACAACAAAGGCACCCTGTTTGGGACCCAATGTTTGACTTGACGATACCAAAATACGTCGGATCGATTTTGTTTGTTCTAATGATAGTCGTCTGATTGGTAACCTAGACTGAGGTATCGTATCCGTTTCATCGTCCTTATAAACTTCCTCGAACAACTGAGAGGATCTAGAGCTTGCCGTGAAGTCGACAGCCATGATCTCTTCGGTTTGGGTTGAAAGTAGATGTAATGTTTGTTCCGCGTGTAAGAGAGAGATTTATGGCAATACATCAGTCCATTTTCGTTGTATGATGCATGGAAATCAAAGAATGGAAACAGGTTTTTGGGCGGGGTACTTACGAATGAAGGGCAGAGAAGGAAAGGAGGATGCTGTCAATGATATCGTCTTGGCCTTCTCAACGGGAGTACTACTCGGTCCATGATTCCCGAGAATTTGAAGATATCCCTGTATGAGCTGTAGTCGCATAGTACAATCGATACTTTTCCCACCCTCTAGGATACTGGGAAGTTCTTGAATGAGTGTTAGAAGTTTGAGAAAAACTGTAGATTGATTATCGGACGTCGAATGATAGGACTCTACCACAGACCAGGCAGCATCCGAAACGACGTCTTCTTGGGGGTAGGTGTGCGCTACAAAGATAACATAGAATGTCAAAAGTTAATAGAGACAAAAGAGGGAACAACAAATTCATGAGAGAACATGTAACGAACGCCAACATGGATCAACGTCGGACTCAATAAAAAAAACATATCGTATATTGTTTCGTACCGTCGTCGTCTTCCGCCATACTACCATCAACATTTTTATCATTCTTGGATGATGATATCATCATTAAACAACATTCCAAGGCAGATTCTTCAAGAGTACTACATCCCTTCCAACAAAGATTGGTATCAATTAGAATCGTTCGTACAAGTTGAATGGCATGGATCTTGACCTTGGATGAACGGGACGCCATGGATTGCTTTAACATAAGAATGAGATGGGAGACTGCCTTATCATGAACATTGAAAAGAAAGTCATCATCATCATTATCATCATCATTTTTGTGGTTATCCCTCCTTTCGCGGTCCTCATTTGGTATGTTGTCGGATGGAGTCAAGTCACGTTGGATACCTTTCATTTGAAGTTTCTGAAGCATGGCCATTGTTGTCGACATGGACGTTGTTGTCGCCGTCGTTTTTCCTGTCTTTGATGAAAGGTCTTCATCGAAGGTAGGAGTAGTAGTAGTAGTCTTTTGGATTCGTTTCTGTTGAATGGGATGAAGAGTCAATAGAATTAATTTGTGTAGAATGTCCAAACAGGAACATTCTAATGTTACCAGTGAAGACGTCGATGTTGATCTATGACAGGATACAAGACAACGAAAAATTGTGACCAAGATACCAGGAAACATAGATCGCCAAAGGATGACGCTATCAGCATCGGCATCGTAGTCCTTTTCATCATTATCATTTTTCTTCGTGGAGATCTTTGTTTCCATACACAAGTGTAAGACCTTTACCGACTGAATCCGTAACATGACGATGTTGGTATTGATCTTGTTGTTGGTAGACATCGTCGTCGTCGACGACAGTATGGTAGTGCCGTTCGATGCGTTATCATGATTCCTGTTTGTCAATCCATCCTCCCCGTATAGATCAATATTCGTCATTGTCATCATCGATGTCATCAATCCGACTAACCTTACGAGGATAGTTTGTTTCTTTATATGATGGATCGATTTCTTCTCTTTACTATTCTCAGAGTTGTTGTCGTCGTTGTTGTTGCTACTGTCGTTGGTATCAACATCAGTATCAATTTCATCGGGTGGATAGACGTGTAGGAGTTCTTGAATCGTCATCAAGAGTTCAATCCAGGTCGGAATAGGATCTTCTAGGGATCGTTGTTGTTGTTGTTGAGTCCTTGTCGTAGTAGTGTTGTTTGTTGTAGTCCAAGTAGGAGGAAGTGAATGAGACTGTTCTGATGGAAGTCCTCGTAGCAACGCTAATATACAAGATGGGATCTGTGGAATCATCGCTGATGTTGACCCATTCCGTGTATTTGAGTTGTCGTTGTTGTTGGTTTCCATGGTCGTCGTATTACAAAGTGTCTGTACCAATACACGGAGACAGATTGCAGCCGTACGATGGAGATGACGGATTCGACTTCTTGTCGACGACGAAGAATGGAAGGTTGTTGTTGTTGTTGTCGTCGTCGTCGTCGTGGCAACATCGCTAGGATGATGCGTAGAAGATGCAGAGGAAGATACAAAAGAAGAAGAAGAAGAAGTGACATAAAAGACAGCCCGTATCACTGTAATAATTTGTGATTTCCAAATATGCAATACAAATCGAATCCTTCCTGTCGGGACGTTGTTATGGCTGTTGTTGTTGCTGTTATTGTTGTTGTTGTTGTTGTTGTTGTTGTTCGTCATCGCGATGGAACGAAAGACATCTGTCAGGTTCGACAGATGAAGGATTTGTTGTTGAATACTTTGAATCCATATTGGTGATCCGACGATGAAGGTTGGACATTCATCCAATTCCTTCAACAAGGACTTTAACGATTGTTCCAATTGAATGGCTTTCGTTTCACCATTCGATTGCATTACATTGTGTTGGAGTACTTTTTTCGGTTCGTCCTTGTTCCGGTTCGGGTCCTGTTGTTGCTCATCTGCTTCATCTCCATCTTCTTCTTCTAGTCGTTGTTCCTGTTCTTGTGTTTGGGGGGTGACAGGTCCAACTTTGGATTTTGAAGACTCTAGTAGTAAACACTCCATCGAAATGGTCATTGGTCCCATTATGATGACTTGGGGTGGGGTGTTTTTGCTGCTTGGGTATTCGCTTGTTTTTGTTTCTTCAAACAAGCTATGATCATATGTATCCATACCAGTAAACAACCTACCGTAGTAATACATACGAACTCCGAACTGTCCAGAAGTCGAGCAAATGAATTCCTTCAGGAACGTCCGAGGATTTCAGCCATAGCCGTTAAATTAGCGCTTTGGTTACTGTTGCTTGTATGTATGTGCATCGCTATGTATACTTTGTATCCAGAACTGTCTCCACGTGGAAGTTGATGTGAGGAGAATAAATCATCCGTCGAAATCGAAACTTCAGTGATGTCACTCTCACTGTCATTCCATCGTTGCCATACAGCCATACTAGGGTACGTGGGTTCTTTCTCCCCAACTTGCTTCTTTGGAGGCCCAATTCGGTTTCACACTTTCCCCACTTTGTGTCTTGCAAACAATTTGGTACATCCATTTTTACATTTACATGTATCAAAAATGAGGATCTTTCAGACTGTTCCGCTGGTACAGATAGTGATATTTATCCTTTCTAGTAGAGACGGGGACGCATTCCGACTAGAATTGTCAGTTGCACGATTCACTCATCATGAGCATCGTCTCGTTCCTTCGCCATCATCATCCATGTCGTTTTTTCCCAACAACAAAGACAACAACAATAACAAAAGACGACGACATCTCTTCTTGTCACCAAGTGATTATTTTGGAGATCCAGCGACGATTGCAACTTCTTCTTCGATGATGACGATAGGGGAGGAATCGTCGTCGCCATCATCATCATCATCCACCTCGAACGACAACAACGTCTCACCCAATCCTTCTGTGACGACCACAACAACAACAACAACAACAACAATAGATACGAATCCAGGTCCTATTCGTGGGAAAGTCCATCGATTGATGAGTTTAAAGGAATTCTTTTCTTGTATTGATACAGCACCGATGAATTCCTTAGTTGTTATAAAATTCTTTGGTCGATCATGTCCATTATGTCGAAAAATTCAAATGCGATATAAGAAAATGGCATATTATTATGGATCTGTCGCACCAATCCAATTTGTTGAAATTGAACAAAGAATTTATCCTCAATTATGCAAAGTATTAGGTATCGATACTTATCCTCATATTCAAATTTATCGGAATGGACAATGTGTCGCCTCACATGGTACAGAAAGTGATACGGCCTTTGAACCCATCGTCAAAGATACGATTGAACGTGAATTATTAATGACTACCGATGATTGGGATGCCTTTTTAACAGCCTTTGCAATTCCCATTGGACAAATGACAATGAAATTAAATCAATTACGACAACAACAAGAGATAAAGGATTCATGAAGGATACCAAGGGAGTATATCCATCCATTCTGTCGTTTTATCATGTTTTGTCAATCGACGTCATCTTTTTTTCCCGGTCTCCACACCTCAGGCGACGAGAGGAGACGAGATGAGGGAGGTCAAGTGACTGGGTAAACATCTCCGTGCCTCATCGCTGCAAAGAAGAGGTATACGAAAAATGATGATTTTCGTTTTGTTCCTCCACCCACCTATATTGGAGAACATGGGCGGAGACAAGAATAAATCATGTCCCCGTCAATGGATACAAATCGGCTATAAACGAAGGAGTAAACAAGGCTTTCGATATAAGTAACGTAAACATAAATATATAAGAAAATATCCTACTAGAGAGGTTTTGGTTTGTTTCTTCTAATTGATTGAATAGATGGCTCCATCATTCCGACATTGACGATAATGATCTTCTAGGGGTGTTCCTTGAAAGATACCGATGGCCTTATCATAGATACGACACAGTAGGACTTTGTTGTTGTTCTTCTTCATTTTTGTGGATGAAATGACATCTTCCAATTGTAATACTTCATCGATGAATGCCTGGAGAAATCCAAAATTCGGATTATCGTCACCTACTTGAATCGTAGTCGATCGAAGTAAAATCGATTCATAAATAGATCGGACGACCTTGGTAGACCCTCTTACCCCTGAATCGTCGTCTTCTTCTTCCTCCGATGCAAGTTTCAAATATTTCAAGTATGCCTCACAGATACAACTGATACCAAATGAATATTGTGATACGTCTGAAACATATACCTCCCATGCTGTCGGAGCGAGTAATAGGATCCGTTGAAACGTATCTTGTAAGATTGTCTTGTTCTTCGATTCCTTTTCATTCAAAAGACAACCAAAATATTGTAAGAGGATAATCATATGATCAACCTTTCGGATCAATGTATTATTTAATCCCCGTTTCAAGATTTGTTTCGCCTTGGTATGATCCTTCTTCTCATCATATAGACTTGCCCATCGAATCCATAAGGAGGATGGTGTATCACCCTTGGATTCTGATGAACAAAAGGTTTCCAATACCTTAATGGCATGTTCTGGATCATCCTGTCCTAAATAATATTCACATTGTTCCAGTGCTAAATCAGATGATACCGTTTGTCCGTCACAGGCCTTCATAATGGATGCAGCAAGATTTTGAGATTGTTTCACAGCATCTCGATTCCCTACTTCATCTTGTTCAAACGCATATCGCATCGCGAAACGAAAGGCATGAAGTTTCATTTCATATGTATCGATAGCTTCCATTCCCTCTTCCAAGACACTAACGACAGAATTCTTCGTCTTGGCTTTCTTATTGGGACCATTAGTGTTCTTCGTTTCTTCATCAGTGACATCATCATCATCATCACCGTTTCCCATTCTTTTCTTTTTTGATATGGGTTGTGTCTGTTCTGCTTCATATACCGCTCGAGCGATCCATGCTTCGGGGGTGTGAGAACCAAAGTCTTGTTGGACTTGATCTTGAATCGTATCCATTAAGGACTGGGTATCGGGAAATTGTCGACAGGTATCTAGAAAACGTAACCGGAATTCAATTGAATCTGGAATAGTCCGTATAGCATTCTTATATACAATCATCGCAATTGTATAATTGGATTCCTCTACCATACTGTTTGTTCCTTCCCCGCTTGGTGAGATATCATCGTTATCATCATCGTCATTACTTTCGTCGCCTTCCTTCTTCTTCGTCGTCTTCTTCTTCTTGTCAGTAGTGTTTCCACCATGTAGAAGGATTTGACGTCGTCCACGTAATGTTTGTGCATAATGCATTTCCAATGAGAAATATTCGATCCAAAGATTGGATGATGTCCGACCCAAGGTTCGTATTCCACGTTGTAATAGGATTCGTGCATTACGGATACTCTTTCTTGGTCCACTAAAGAATTCATGTGAGGCAGATTCAATCCATAATCCTTCCTGTCTTGGAAAGATTTGTAATGCTTCCGCATAGACTCGTGATAATTTCGTCCAAGACTGATGTTTTTTACAGACATCGACATGTAATAAATGTAATGATAAATCTGATCGGAATTTACGTATCGCCCGAGCGAATAATAAATGAATCAATTGAAGGATATGAATATCACCAATATGTTTTTCCTGTTGTTTCCCATTCGGATTGCCCTTGTTGGTCTTATTCATGTTGGTTTCTTCTTCTTCGTCCTCGTCATCATCCCCTTGTTGTTCTGCTTCTCTATATTGGACACTATGACGATGATCTCTTTGTTTTTGTTGACTACGTAATTTCCGAAGAGATTCTAATAGTTCCTCTGCTTCAATATAACGTAAAAAGTCTGCCTTCCTTGCGACTCGACGACGTAGTAAATATTCCGATTCTCGTCGACGTTTCACAATCGCTTGAATTTCAGACGGTGTAAATATTTCTCGTTCCATCAAATCCTTTAATGGTGCGACCATCGAATCAAGGACAGCCTGAACCTGTTCTGCCATGATGATGAAGACGATGAAGATGAAAATGAAGATGGAAGATGACAAGTGTAAAAAATGAGTCTTTGTTGTTGTGTTTGTTGTTGTTAACCTTTTCCGGATATTGAGATTATGGAATGGAAAAACTGGAGCCACCAGCAGAGAGAGGTCCCTCCAAGAAAAATAGGTTGGATGGTTCTCGAGCGGTCGAGTGTGTCCGATTTTGCAAGGTTCGTGGCGGGAGGATTTGGCGAGATGCGTGCGTGCACGCACAGACGGGGTTGTTCGACTCCGACGTTTGTTATTTGGCGGGCGGAGAGATCTTTTTAGGGTAGCGGTTCCTTTTACAGTAAGTACGAAATGATCACCGATTCGTTTTTTGGGGGGGGAGCCCGACTTGGTCCGTTTCGAGAAGAACCCTCCAGTGGATCTAAGTTATGACATCAACAGTTGTATCAAACTTGGGAACCGTTGGGTTCTTCTTGATCGTTTCATTTTCCGACCTTACAAGTCAGCTTGGAAGAAGAAAGAAGGAAGTAGACATCGTAGAGTATCGTGAGGAAAAATAGTCTTTCTTGATGATGAGGATGACGATGAATGTAGTATTGCTACTATGGTCTCTGCTGTCGTGGCTGTCCATTCAGGATTCGTATGCCTTTTCACCATCATCAGCAACAAGAACGACACTTTCCTTTCATCGTCATCTGTCAGTCACGAATAGGAAGATTGTTCCGTTCACCCAATCCGATCATGGCAATCTTCAACCACAACAACAACAACGACATCAAGACATGACGGTGACGACGAAGAATATCCACACTTTTCGAACATTAAGTCGATGTCAAGAAAGTCGTGGAATGCTGGACCAGAAGGAGGATACTGTGACGACAGTTGTTGGGAAAGCATCTGTCGATTTAGAAGAATATTTATATCTCGTCCCACCGATTATGTCCTGTATTGCCTTCTTTACGTATCAAGAAATTGCAATCGGATTCCATACGACAGTCGATTATTTATCTGGACATAATTGGGCCTCTGTGGATGGTGGTGCCTATTTGACTGATTTGATCGAACCTGCTTTGACAGGACCAGTCGGTGGATTTATTTCACTCCTATTCGGTACTTTAACTTCCATGACAATTGGAAGTCTTTATAGTCGACAGGCAACGATGGCAAGTCTATTAGATGAATTATTAGGTGATTTACGATTATTACGTCTTCATGTCAAGACATTACCGACGAAGGAATATCAACAACAGGCACAACGATTGATCTTTAATTATGGATCGTTATTACTGGACAATATCCAAGCAACGAATACATCAGATGATGTCTTGAGGAAACGACGGGAGGCAGGAAGACGATTGTTAGAACAACTGATGCAACTATTACATGAGATTTCTGCTGATTGGACTGTGAAGGATCAACTCAATGGACAAGGATTAGGGGAATGTTATTCAACAGTCAATCGTTTAATGAAGACACGGTCCTCTCTGGTAACGAATTTTGAAAATCGTTTCCCCACATGGCATTATGGGAATTTATGTATCCTGGCCTTGACGATACTCTTCACGTTCCTAGTCCTGACCGACAAGACTGCCTTGTTATTTTTGGGTGGTTTTCAATTACGGATCTGTTGGAGTATGCTCATCGGGACATTGAGTATGTTAGTCGTCGTCGTTGTCGATTTGAATTCTCCATTGTCTGGGGCCTACAAGATTTTACAACCTATCGAATTAGAAGAATTTGCTATCGAACAAATGATCGAACATCGACAATCCGATTTAGGAACATCATGGTTGACCGATTAAATGAAAAAAGGAAGGAACGGTGGGCACCAATTCCCATCAATATTATCATTATGATCCAGACGTCGAAAGATGATGAAACAACCCTCCGAGCGAACGAATTACATCGACCACACGATGAACACAGACTACTGTAATAATCCACCCTACTAGAAGACAATACGGTCGTACCTCAACAATACTAACTTTAGGGCGACTTTGCCTACTAGATACTCCGATGGATGAAAAAGTGAATGAAGTAATCCAAAGATAGCAAAACATCATCACTTTTTCTTTTTGAAGTGTCTGCTCCATATTCCAATCCCGAACACATTTGGACTCCAGTCTCCGACTCACATGACTAACAGTGACTATACCCGGATACACTATCATTCGAAAACACGGACCAACACTTTGGGAACACGCCCCCGTGAATACAGTACGGCATCCTAAAAAGTTCGTAACAGATCATATTCACTATCAGACACAGGAAGACAAAAACAACCATGATCAAGAAAAGGGGACCATTCCCCCGAGAGCGCACAGTCCCCGCTCTTCGAGTGTCAAAAAAACACTCACAGGACTGGAATTCGCAAGTAAGGCAGAAATAGGAGTAGTAAGTCATCCAAGAACTATAAAAACAATGGCCGCATCAGCAGCAGGAGGAGAGCGGATAGATTTTCATGAACTAATAGTGAAGAATGATGGGTCGGAAATCAATTTTTCCGTCAGATATATCATCGGTGAGGAAGGTGCAAGGAATATCGCCAAGGCATTGATGGATCCCATGATGAAGACCAAGGTCCGAATATTGAATCTTTCTTATTGTCAGATTGGACGGCCGGGTATCACGGCCATTGCAAAGGCACTCGATACAACCTTGCTCAACAGTCTACATCTTCGTTCGAATCATATCGGACGGGAGGGTATAGCAGCATTAGCAAAAGTTTTGGAAACATGTAGGACTATACAGGAAATGGACCTTTCCAACAATGAAATGGATGATGAAGGTGTTATCGCCATTGTGGATGCCTTGGAAATCAATCCATCCTCGTCACTTCAAAGATTATATCTTGAAGACAATAGAATTCATAAGGTAGTATTGCCATTGCAAGGGTTATGGAACGGAATGCGGCAATCAAAGAACTCCAACTTTCCTTCAATCAAATTGGATCAGAAGGTGCTCATGCCATGGCCAAGGCATTGGAATCGAATCATATACTAAAGCATCTTGATCTTGCTTGGAACTCGGTGGGACAGTCAGGTGCGATAGCATTTGCCAAGACCTTGAATAGAAATTCAACACTTCAAGGATTACATCTTACTGGGAACAATATTGGACCAAAAGGTGCCATTGCAATCGCCAACGTGTTAGCAAGACGAAATTCAACACTCCAAAATCTAATGCTTTCCAGGAATGAGATTGGAAGTAAAGGTGGTATCGCCATTGCGAAGGCATTGGAAACGAACAAGGGACTTCAGGTACTATATCTGTGTAGCAATAATATTGGACATGAGGGTGCGACAGCAATGGCAAAGGTCTTGGAAACAAATACGCACCTCCATACACTATGCCTTCGCGATAATGACGTCGGTCTCGTGGGTACCGCCGCAATCATCAAGGCATTAGAAACCAACACGATAGTGGAAGAACTTGTTCTCTATGACAACACACACTCAGACGACTCGAATCCGGAAAGCCTGATCCAATATAATCGGACTCAAGCCCTAGAACCCGTCCTTGACGACATTAGTATCTCAGACGAATCAAACCCAGATACTAATTTCTAAGTCACGGTCAGTGAGTTTATTCAATAGATCTTGTCTTAAGGGATCAGCCCAACCTATCTACGGAGTTATATGCTTCAGACGAGAGATAAAGGAAGACATACTCTAGGTTCGTGGCACTGATGTCCGTGGATCTTTTGACTCCGATCCACCAAATAAAGCCAGGGAACTTCGTCATATCATTCTTGTCTGATCGTTTGCAATGTAGAACGGTATCAGAGGGATAGAAAGTATTTTTGTGGTAGGATGGAAAATATTGGGATCAGACCAAGCAGAATATATTTGCCACCACTCCCGATTCCTTAAAGGTCCGTCGCCGAAACGGTCTTTTCATCATGAAAACGTGTCGTGTAGCGAAATTTCGATCCCCCCAAAAACGGATGCATATATATTCATACATGTTCAATCCGCAAAACAAAGAAACATATCTTGGAGATCATCATCATGATGAAGGTAGTAGGACGTCTTGCGTCAACAACACTCGTTCTCTACCCCATCGTATCGTCGGTG
>Ga0194115_10003689_pt1 | contig 17017 bp, 10 predicted proteins | sample TA2MahsurfametaG_3_FD_148656 | JGI IMG/M metagenome (GOLD analysis project Ga0194115, IMG submission 148656) | Freshwater microbial communities from Lake Tanganyika, Tanzania - TA2015002 Mahale S4 surface | ecosystem: Environmental > Aquatic > Freshwater > Lake | place: Tanzania: Lake...
CAGTTCGGATTGTAGACTGAAACTCGTCTACATGAAGTCGGAATCGTTAGTAATCGTAAATTAGTATGTTACGGTGAATGATCTATCAAACTTTGCACACACCGCCCATCACGCCCGAAGAGTTGTATCGGCTAGAAACTCTATTATAAACTTTAAAGGGGTTAAAATTGTTTCGTAGTTAAATACGAAGTGAGTGTTAAAATTTATTTTAACATACGTCCTTATTTAGAATATTTAAATATTTACTCGAATAAATATCTGTATATAGAGTAAAGTTTTTTAGTAAGTTAAAGACGATATGGTAACTTGGGCGAAGTTGACACAAGGTAATAGTAGGGGAACCTGTTGTTGGATTACACATAATTTAAAAAAATTAAATTTGTAATAAAATTTTAAATAATATTGATTTTAAATAATATTAAGATACGTCGCATTAAGTGGATGCCTAGATGTTAAATAAGGTAAGGTGTGGAAAACCTATATTTATTATGAGTATCGGCTCTACAGGGATTAATAAATAAAATTAAACTAATAAAGTGAACTGAAACATCTCACTAACTTTATATAAAAAAATCAACTGAGATTCGGATAGTAGTGGTGAGCGAAATTCGATAAGCCCATTAAAACATATACAATTGGAAAAGATTTTTGAACAAGTTGCCATAGAGGTGCAAGTCCTGTAATTCCAATAATTTTAGGGATATAGTTTAGTGGTAGAACGGCGGTCTTCAAAACCGCATGTGTGGGTCCGATTCCTGCTATCCTTGTTTTTATGTTGATGAAATTAAATAATAACTTTTTTTTTAGAAAAAGGGTAATAAAAAATAAACAAATAAAATTAGTAAAAACAAATAAAATTAGTAAAAAATTAAAATTTAAACAAGTAAGACTTAAACAAACAAAATTTAAAAAACTTTTTGATAAAACAACATGAAAATTATTTAACCATTCAGTAAGAAAAGTTTTAAAAAAACGTTTAAAAAATAAAAAAAACTTAAAAATTTTTTTAAAAAAACGTTTTAATTTTATGAAAAAAAAAGGTTACATTTTACCAAAAAACATCTTTAACAATGACATTTCATTTTCTTTTAAATGAAAAAGTAAACCTATTATTAATTTTTTTAATCAAAAAGTTTTGGTAAACTTTATTATAATATCTTCTGAGAAAAATATTATACAAAATTACGATTTAAATGTATATTCATCTTATAGTTTTTTTTACAAATCTATTAGTAAATCTTTTGATACATGGTTAACACTTAAATCTAATTTTTTCAAAAATTATTTGACAATATATAATCAAATTTTTTTAAATAATAGTGTTGTTTATAAGAATATTTTTTTTATGAACAATTTTTTCACAAACAATAAACTACCGCTTATTAATTCAAAGTTTTTAAAACATTGAGAAAAAAAAAATATTAACCCACTTTTTAAATCTTTTAAAAGTTTTTCAAAATTTTTGAATTTAATATCTAAACAATTACCATACGTAGAATTGGTTAGATCTTTTAGAGAAAATTTAAAAAGAAAAGTTATATCGTATGATATAAATGTCGTGGATTTTTTTAAAACAGTAGTCTTACGTGTTAATCAGGATAGTAAAAACTATAAAATGAATATAATAAAATATAATAAAATTTACAAAATTTTTAAAGTTATAGGTTTATTAAAAACATACGATTGTATTAAGATCGATAATGTTTTTGAAAGTAATTTTGATACAAATTTATCAAAACCTTTTAGTATCGATAGTTTTAAAAAAAAAATTTCAACGACAAGCTTAATTAATTTTAAAAAACCTTCTAATATTACAAAAGTTAAAAACAATTTTATAAACACCTTTGACACTAGTTTAATATTATTACGAAACGTTGATTTATTGTTTAACTTTTTTGGTAATGTAACTTTGTATAAATATTTGATATTTAATAATAATTTATTTTATTTTAACTATAATAAAAATATAAACAAAAATACTAATTTGGCGTTAATAAACGATTTAAATAAATATTTTTTCAACTCACGTATTAATGTTTTTAATAAATCAAATTTAATACCTTCAAACATATTTAAATATGTTATAAAAAGAAAATTATTAAAAATCGTAAATTTTGACAAATTCTCATCTAATATTATAATGTGGTATTATAATATTTTAATAAGATTTATGGAAAACTGTAGTGGAAGAAAAGTTTATTTAAAATTCAACCCATTTATTGAAAATGCCCTGTCTTTTAATGATATAGCTAGATGTAATATGTGATCAATACGTATTACAAGTTTTCAAAGACTTTTAGGTCCTAAAATTTTTTTAAAAGAATCTTTAAAGATTTTACACATCGCTATTAAATTTAAAGACCCAACTTTTTTATCAAATTGGATTAAAAGTATGTTATATCGTATGAGTTTTTGAAAATACAGACTCTTATTTAGATATTTGAAATTTACTATGCGTTATTTATTTTGACTATATTTTCCGGAATTAGAGTTTAAAGGTTTTAAACTTCGTTTAAAAGGTAAAATTAGTGTTGCAGGAAATGCACGAACTAGAACTTTGTTGTATAAAATAGGAGAAACTAGTTATTCAAAATTCAATAATCGGATCGTTTCTGATTTTACTACAATAAACACTTTTACAGGAGTCTTAGGTTTCAAGATTTGATTTTTTTTCTAAACATTTTCTAAACATAATACAAAATTTTAATGAAATTTAATGCCGAATACAATTGACTCAAATCTTATTTAGATAACGACTCTTTATGATTAGAAGATGTTTTAAATTGAGATGAAACTTTTGATTTGATATTATCAGATTATAACATATTCTCATTCCTTACAAGCGCTTTCTTTACTAACAGTCATTTTTTTTTAGACTCATTTACTAAATTATCTCTTTTAGATGTAATGTTTATTAATGAAACAGACTCATTTAATTATTCTAAAGAACTTTTTGACTTAATGATGTGAGATAATTTATCATTTATCCATAATAATTTTTTATCTTTACAAGTTGTTTTTTATACAGATTACCAAGATTTTTTAGTATTAGTTTTACATCACTCACCCGAATTATCTTTAGCTTTAATTGATTATGTAAATATTTATTGGTTAAACTCTATTATCAACTCAACACCATCAGCTGTTTTTGATATTTTTAGTGATTCTATGTATTCATCTATTTCAGAATTTTTAGAATATTTTGTTGCTTTTATGGCATTTATGTGAATGGTTGTAATATTTATAGGTATTTTTAGAATTACCAAATGAAATAACCCTTTAGAGGTATATTTTGTACGTTTTCAATATTTTATTTTTTCAATTTCAAGAGAAACCAGAGTTCAATTTGAAGCTGCTATTAAAGTTTTTTTTTTCTTAGTCTTTTATACATCTATGATGATTGCTACTTTTGATGACGATCAAGAAGAAATTTTAGAGTTTTTTAATGGTATGTGTTTCAATTTCTTTGTATTAATGCTTATTTATTTAATTTTTAAATACTCTATACATTTTTTTTCTTTTTTAGAAGCATCTATATCTGAAGGACGTACAGCAAGTTTTATTTCTAAACAGTTTGTTAGAGATGGTTTAAACACTTTTGCTTTTGTTTTAAGAACTTTTATCTTAATGGTACGTTTAAATGTTTATGATTTAGTAGATGATTTCTTAGACTCATATTATATATTTTTAGGTGATTTTGATGATGATGAGTATTTTATTGATTTATTTTTTTCAATGTTTACAGTAATGTTTTTTGATACTGATAATAATGATGATAGATCGTTTTTATTAGAAGATGAAATGGACTTGGCTGGTGATTTATTTGCTATATATTTTGTTGTATGAGGTAAATTTGCACTATTCTTATTTTTTATTATTGAAGAAATCGCAAGAGTAATATTAGCATTGTATATTACTTATTTAATTATTTTCGAAGTACATTCAGTAAATAGATCTTATGTTGAAGATACTTATTTTGCTACTAAAAGATCAAAATTTAATTATACTAGAAATATAAGCAATATTTAATTTTTAAGGTTTTAAGTGTCTTTATATAATTTATGCTATTATTATGTTAATAATTATAGTAGAATTAAAAACCCGAGGTTGTTTAGATTATATATTTTATATGAATATGAAAATTTAAAGTTGAAAAAAGAGAAATTAAAACTTGGTTCTATTGTATTTAGATTATCTGAATTTAGATATAATAATATACCTTTGATTTATCGATTTGAGATGGTTTATATAAATCAAGTACCGAAAGGTAAAACTATATTTGAAAAAACGTTAGATTTTTTTAAATGATCATGGAGTTTTACTGATATATGCTCTTTAGTAATCATATTGTCTGTTTTTTACGATTTTTTATCATCAAATTTTATATTATTTAGTAATACAATTTCAAATCCAACTAATAGCGAGTTAATGTTTAATAAAATTATGCTGAAACAATTATGCACTTTAGTTGATTTTGAAAAAATTTTTTTCAGTAATAACTTACTAAAAAATCAAGTAAAACTATCTGATTTAATTATAGAAATATCCGAATCTAGTGATTTTATATTTATGACGTTTTTTTAATTTTTTAAATTTAAAACTGTTTAATTAATTTTGTTTTTAGGTGATTTAAATACTTTAATCTTTTTTTTCTTTTTTATATTAGGAAGTTTACTTATTAATACCAATACAGCATTACATTTATTATTAACTGCTGAGTTATTATGAATTACTTTATATTCAATAGTTCTATTTGTAGGTCTTGCTTATGATAATTTAAATATAATTTCTTTAACTTTCTTTTTTTTAATATTTTCTGCAATAGAATTTGGTATAGGTTTAGTTTTATTATTATTACAACATATTTTGTCACGAACTTTAAATTTAAACGACTCCGATACTAATATTTTTAAATTTGTTAATAGATTTAAACGTCAATTAAATAATAATAGAATTAATTGAAAATTTTAATATTTTCGTTTTTTTTTTTTGAAAAAGATTTAAAAAAGATTTACTTTGTTACGTAATGTGTGACTTTTTTTATTAGAAAATGTTAAAACATTTGCATTCTTATTTAATACCAGAGTAACCTCAAAATTTAGTTCAATGTTCGATGAAAAATTATTTTATATTAGTTCAGTCGATAGTACTAAAAGTTTTTACGGTTTTCACGGTTTTCACAAATCTTACGAATGGTTGATAAATGATTCAGCCAAATTTCATTTTTTTTCTACAAAATCAATTAACTCAACTTTATTAATTTACAAATTAGTTATTTGAAATAAAGCCAGAGTAATTTATTATCTTAACAATTGAGTTTATACAACAAACCATAAAAGAATAGCAGTTAATTATTTTTGATTTGTTATTTTTGCTGGTATTTGTGGTATGGTTTTAGCAACAATAATCCGTTTAGAAATGGCTTATCCTGGAGTAGGTATTTTAGCAGGTGATAGTTTACAATATTTAAGTGTTGTAACTGCTCATGCGGTTATAATGGTTTTCTTCATGATAATGCCTTTAATGTTTGGTGCTTTTGGTAATTTCTTATTACCAACACAATTAGGTGTACACGATGTCGCTTTTCCAAGACTAAATAGTGCTGCTTTTTGATTTTTACCTGCAGGTCTTATAATGCTTTGTCAATTAGTTTGTTTAGATAGAAGATACCAACGTATGAACTGTTTTAACATTCGTGAAATCCAAGCTTTATTAAAAGGTCGTTTTTTTACTGATTTAGTTAATACACATGATCACCATGAATTTTTAAACAAAACAACAATCGGGATTAGATTTAAAACAAACAATTTAGATACAATAAATCCTAATATGTTGTTATTTTATAGATATGGTATTAACTCTAACACACAAAATAGATCACAATCCTTTTTTTCCGACTTAACTAAACAATATAATTATGAGTTTTTCTCTACTAAATCAAATTTATTTTATTTAATTAATAATTTTAATTTAAAATTTGAAGGTCTTTTATTTAAACCCTTTTTTAATATTTACACTTCAATTTTAAGTATTTTTAACCTAAGCTCTTGAAATTATTATGATAATACATCTGGTAACTCATCAGCCCAATTATTTATTTATTTATTCGTTAATAATTTTAAAACATTTTTAAAAAAACAATGAAACAATGTTATTAATGTTTTTAATTTCAACGAACCTTCTTGATTATTTTTAAACTACTACAAAAATTTTTTACCTACTCAAACAGATAATTTAATGTTTGGTTGAATGGATAATAATATAGGTTTTTATAAATTTAGAAAAACTATTAGACCTAAACACGAACACCCTGATATAGTAACTAACGGTAGTTTACCTGAATTTGTATTTACTTTTTTATATTCAATAGCTAGTAGATCTATTTTAATACCAGTAAGAAATTTTATATCAAATTTAAATATTTTTATTAATCGTGGGGTTGAAAAATTATTAAATATATTTAATTATAACTCTAAAAAATTTAATAATGTTAACGTCGAAACACTCTTAAAAGATTTAGAAAATTCAAATAAAGTTGAAAACACTTCAACTATTGTAACATTGTTAAATAATATTTCATTATTATTTGTTAATGTTTTAAAAAACATATATACAACTTTATTTATTGTTTTTAATAATATTATATATTTTAATATTAATATATCTTTATACTTAAATTCTGTATATAATGTATTGACTCGTTTATTATCTTTAAATATTTTCTTAGGTTTTAATAACTTTAATCTATCTTGATTAAATTTTAAATTTTTCATTAACACTAATTTAACTAACGAGTTTTCTACTAATGATAAAGACGAAGTAACTTTTTTATCACAAAACTGAAACTCTTTAGATTTAAATAATAAATCTATGTTTAATAGCTTAGAAAGTTCACTAAACTTTAGATATCAAAAATTTACAAACCCAATTTTTAGATACGATTATAAAGCAGGTAATTATATTACTAAACAAGATAAAGAAGCCTTTCCTTATCTTTTTACTACTATAAGTGAAATTACAGGTGGTATTAGAAAATCATCATGATTTTTTTCAAGCACCTTTTTAGAATTATTTAATTCTAATTTATCTAATTATTTAAACTTTTTTAGTTCTAAAACAAACGAAACACCTGAACATTTTACTTCATACGTAAATAGTACAGATGGTTTTTATAACTTTTTTCATATTTTATCTACACAAACTAAATTCATAAATAATAGATGATTGTCTATAAACTCTATGGATCAAAAATTTTATAGAATGTTTACAACTAGCTCAATGCAACAAAGAATTTATTCAAATTGAAGACAATTAAAGTTTACAAGAGAAGCTTGACGTTGTAAATTGTTAGCAGCTAGACATCAAAAAACAATGTATCGTCGTTATATAAACGAAGATAGTATTTTCTGAGCTATAGAAAGAAACGCTAAAGATGTTTTACCTGGATGAGCTATGATTACACCATTCTCAGCACGTACACGTTTTACAGCCGTAGGTAAAGTAGATATTGGTTTAATGGGTGTATTTTTAGTTTTAAATTCTTCTATTGTAAGTTCAGCAAATTTCTTAGTAACATATCGTTATTTATCGACACTTAACAACCGTAAAATGAGAGACGCTAGATCATTCTTTACTGAAGGTGTTATAGTAGCTTCTTGAATGATGATCGCTGCTAACCCAATGTTAGCTATAGGTATACTTATGTTATTATCTGATCGTCATTGACAAACTTCATTTTTTGATTATTCAGGTGGTGGTGACACTGTATTATTCCAACATATGTTTTGATTCTTCGGTCACCCAGAAGTTTATGTTATTATGATTCCAGCCTTTGGTTTTAATAATACAATTTTATCATTTTATTTAAGAAAACGTGTCTCTGCAAGAGCAAGTCTATTATATTCAATGTATACAATCGCCTTTTTAGGTTTTTTTGTTTGAGGTCATCATATGTATATGGTTGGTCTTGCTCATACAACTAGAATGCTTTTCAGTACATTAACTGTTATGATTTCAGTACCAGCTGCTACTAAACTTATGCATTGATGTGTTACTTTAGTAAACAGTGCATTTAATGTTGAATTGCCTTTTGTATTTTCATTACTTTTCATATTTTTTTTTGTTTCAGGAGGTATTAGTGGTATGGCTGTTGCTAACACAGGTATGGATATCTTATTCCATGATACTTTTTACGTTATAGGTCATTTCCATGTAATGTTTGCAGGTTCTGCAATGTTCGCTTCTTTTGGTGCCTTTTATTTTTATTTCCCTTCTATTTTTGGTGTCAAATATAGTCGTATATGAGGTTATTTACATTGTATCTATTTCTTATTAGGTCAATTAATGACTGTAGTCCCCATGTTCTGATTAGGTTATTCTGGTATGCCAAGACGTGTATTGGATTATCCTGCATCATTAGGTGGTTGACATGCTATAGTTTCTGCTGGACATTTATTAAGTGTTGCTGGTTTAATGGCATTTTTTATAATGATATTTGATAGTTTAAGACAAGCTAGAGCTGCTACTAGAAATAGTTTCGGTATTTCACGTTTTAATACTAGATTAAACTTTTATTTATACGAAATCGCTAGAAATAGATTTATACAAAGAAAAGGGTTATATTTATCTCGTTTTAATAGACCCAATACTCTAGTACTAAATAAATTAAGTTATACTAATAATGAGTTTTTAGAAACTACTTTATATACATATACTTTAACACAAAAATAATTCAATTGTGTATATCTAGTGTTTAACGAAATGTTTATTCTTCAAATATTATCTTTTACAACCCTTTTATTTTTTGTTAGTACATATAATATATTAACACTTTGGTATTTAGCTGGTATATATTTAATGGTTTTAGGTATTTGATTATTATTAGACGATGGTGATATTTTTATAGGGTTTTTATGGGTTATAGATTTAGGTGTAGGTTTAGTTTTTTTTATTTTTATTTTACATTATTCAACCTTTCTACATCAAAAATCTAATTTAGATAAATCTAGTAGAGAGGTGTCATTTATCTTGTTTTCTTTATTTTTTGTTTTATCGTTTTTTTATTTCTTTATAAACCCGATAGATGTTGATTATACTAAAGGTTTTTCTAAAACGTGGTTTTTTTTCATCAGTTGGTATGATTATTATGATTTTTTTTTTTCGAATATTACGACAGATTTAAACTTATTAAGAGAAATTTATTTTTACAACAATAGTTTTGAATTCTTTCTAATTAATTTTATGTTATTTTATGGTATTGTATCTTCTATTTTATTATGCTTTTTAATTAAAAGAGTTTTTAGTTTTTTAAACTTTAACCAACTAAAAAACTATAACGTACTAAACCAAATAAACTCTGTATATTTTATACGTAACCAAAATTTCTTAAAACAACAAGCAACATCTACAGGTTCTAGGGTTTGAATTAAAAAAAAATACACAAATATTTAATGATTTTAAAAAATACATGACTTAATATTTCAGATAACACTAACGTCAATTGATTACAAGTTTTTCATTTATACAAGGGTTTTAATAGACGTAAAACAGGTTTAGGTTTTTTTATAAAAGGTTCGGCCAGAATTGTCGAACCACCTCGTATTGAATATAAAGGTTTTAAATTTAAATTTAATAAAAAAGGTGATATATGTCGTTCTATAATAGTTAGAGTAAAATATCCAACTAAAAGGTTAGACGGTTCTGTACTATATTTTAAAAATAACAACGCGGTTTTAATTAAAAAAAAACAAGACTTAAAATCTAAATATTTATTTGGTCCTATACCTTATAATCTTAGAAGAAAAAAATTTAAAACTATTTATAAAACGATTATTTAATTTTTAAAACTACGGTGAATGTAGCTTAATTGGTAGAGCACTGGATTGTGGCTCCAGAGGTTGTGAGTTCGATTCTCTCTTTTCACCCATTTATTAAATTTTTTTGTATGTATAGCTTATAGTAAAGCACCTTTTTAATAACAAAAAAAGGTTATTATAGAATCAAAACTATATACATACGGATGTTGTGAATCAATATTATTGCTATTGAAAATTACTACAATCTTATCTCATCTTATAACTCTTCTTTAATTTTAGAAAACAATTTAAATACATTATTTAATAATTATAACAAAACTATTAAAAATTTTACTTTTTGAAGTTTATTAGGTTTGGATAGTGACTCTATTTTATTACATAATAATACTTTAAATAACTTTAATTTTAAATTATACGATACTTTTCAAAACAATAATTATTTATTTTCAAATAAAACAAACACCTTAATTAATGATTCACTTATAAATGATGAAAAATCTTTTTATCCAGAGTTAAATCTAAATCGTCCAACTAAACATTGAGGTGAAAAGCAAATGGAAAATTATGCTGAATATTCTCTTTATATGTTTGAACGTGAATTAGATCGTCGTCATAAACTAAGACCTGATTTAACTAAAAAACAAATGTATGATTTGTGAACAGGTTTTGGTATGGATTCATGTGAATATAATTTATCACAACCTATATTACCCACAGATCATAGTAACTTATATGATTATAACGGACAAACTATAGATGTTTCTAAATTAAACAAAAGAGAATTAATGACATTAATGTGAGAAACTGACGATATGGGTAAAATGGAAAAATTAGAATCTTTAGCCCATGTTAAAAGTATCTATCATTATTCTGTACCACAAGTAAAACTTTATTACCCTGAACCTTTCATAGCTTCACCATCTTTTATTCATAATGATATTGGTTTTATTCATATATTACAATATCAATTTTGATTATGATTCGTTTTTATATTTATGATTGTCTTTTTCTTTATATCTTTTTTATGTGTAGCAAGATGATGTAGTATGCGTAATCAACCAAGACGTGAAACTAGAGGTGTAAGTAGATCTAAATGCGGTGATTTAATTACTGCTACTGTACCAGTTACTTGAGCAGTATCTATTATCGTTAGTGAATCTACAGACGCTATGGATATAAACGATGGTTTCGGTGCCAGCGAAATTTTAATAGGTATTAGAGCTTACCAATGAGGTTGAGAATATTATTACCCTAAAAGTATTGATTTACAATATAATGTAAGACCTAATTATTCAACGTTTATAGGTAATTCTTTAAAATATAACAGTTCTTCAGAAAAAACATTAAATACAAGTCAATTATGAAAATTTTATCAAAATAAAAAAGAAGATTTAGTTGTTACTCCAGCACATCTTTTAACTGTACCAGTAGATAATAATAAAGTTTTCAACTTTATGAATTTTAAAAATATTGGTGCAAGTACAGCACAAGAATCTGCTGCCTTTAAAAAAGTTAGAATGCAATCAAAAGTATATAACACTAACCTTGTACATACACCAACAACTTTTACTAACAAATATATAAAATTAAACTCATTATATTCTAACGAGAATTCTTTACACGATTCTTTAAATTACGGTTTAAAAAGACAACATAATTTAACATCAACGGCAAATACTACTAACACTTATTCTACTTTTTTAGATAAGAATAGTATGGATAAATTTCTAGCCTCTAACCTACAATACAATGTTAATAAAGATTCGACTGATGTATTTTCTAAAAATTTAAATATTTATTCCAAAAAACAAAATAACAGTTTAAATATTAATAATTTAAATACAGTTAATTTATTATTAAACTCTAATAATATGTTTAATTCAAAAAATTTCGTAAATTTATTAATACATCCTAATATTATTTTAGAATTAAATGATGATAGCGATAAATCAAATGTTAAAATACCTGTAAGAAAATTATTAAATAAAGCTGTTTTTAAAAACGATTTAATTAATAATAACAATCTTATTAACTCTGTAAACAATAATTTTACTACATCAACAATTTCTAACATTTTTAATAATAATTTAAATAACTATTCCATTACAACAAAATTATTTAAACCTTTATCAGATGCACAAAGTATTTTACCATCAGATCAAAGTGTAAGAAAATATTCAAAACTACAACCTAATAATTCTAATTTAAATTTATCTTTAGGTTTAAATAGTTTAGATTCTAATTTAAAAACTTTAAATAATAATGTAGTCGATCCTTTATTAAAAACATATGTAAACGTAAAATCTAATTGGGCTGATTATGCGATTTCACAAAAATTAGCTAGTAATAGTTTTTTTTTAGAAGCTCCTTATTCACCAATTTTATCTAATAATTCAAACCTTATACCTTTAGATTTTGATACAACTACAAATAAAACAATAACAAACAAATCTGTTAATAACAAAATTTTTATAAATGTTGCTAAAAAAAATACTGAATCAGTATCTTTATTAATGGGTCGTCGTGAAAATGCTTTAAAAGCATTGTCATCAGCTTATTGACAAATGTTTTGAAGTAATTCCAACAGTGATTTAAGAATTACTAGTGCATTAAACTCTTCTGTAAACAGTGATTTATCTTATATACCTTTATTTACTAATTATTATGATTATGATTTTCGTAATGCTCAAGCTTTAGAATTATTAGAAAATTGTTTTTGGGATACATCTTATTCAAATTTTAGTTATAATGACTATTTAAATATCAGTGATAATTTCAATAAAACTCAAAATGATATACCAAGACTTTCAAGAAGAGATTCGTATTATTATTCTTATAATATTGGTAAAAAAATTAATAATTCAACTTTAAAATCATCTTTGTCTAAAGATTTATCACTTACTGGTAATTTTTATTCAAATAATGTACAATTCGACGATTATATATCTCCTTTAAATTTATTAAACACAAAAGATTTTTTCTTATTCCCTTTAGTAGGTTCTTTTACTTCTATAGACGATACATATTCAAATTATAAAAATATGTTAACACTTTATAATAAAAATTCTTCGTTTTTTTTAAATTTAAATTTAAATTTTTCATTCCCTCAATCATACATAGAAGTTTTGAATAATTTTAGAGCTGATTTCGAAGACTTTAGTTGATATAACGATTTAAACTCATTCGATGTCAGTAAAAAACCATCAGTTAATTTAAACAATACAGATTTAAACGGTTTAGATATTAATTTAAATTCTAATTTATCTGAAAACAATTTTTCCAGATTTTCAAATCCAATAACTTTAAGAAGTACAGCTAAAAACTCAATAGTTACTTATAATGCTTTACAAAAAGTCTTTAAAGCACGTTTTGAAGATGGAAGATCTAATACAAAAATTGTAAATTTTGGTAACCTTGGCGTTTCACAACCTTTTATTACAGGTGGTCGTATTTCTTACGAAAAAATTTTAGGTAAAAATAAAGATAGTTATTATAATACTACTTTTTATAAAAATAACACTTTCAAAGTATTTAACGATTTATCATCTAATACAAACGCTTTAAATTATTATTTCTTTGATTTCCCCTTTTTAATGTCTGCAAAAAGCGATCCTTCCCGTTTCGCCTGATTCGATTGATTTAGTAAATGATCTGTATATGAAGTACAACCATCTTCTGTATCACGTTATTCTACTATAGGTGTACCTTATACTAAAAAAAACTTCGATTTTAATATTGAAAACAATGAAACTTTAAGCGATTCTGAAACTTATCTTACTAGAATTGCTAAATCAAGAAAAAACTATTTACCTAATTGATCATACACACCTTATCTTTACTCAAGATCTAATGTTTGAGCTAGTAATGATAAATTAAATTTATTCAATAATAATGATTCAGTAAATATATCAAACACTTCTTTATTATTAAATAACTCAAGTTGATATTGAAAATCTTTATATTTTACTAATAACACAACAACACAATTCACACCTTCTCATTCAGGAGATGATATATACGCTAAATCTGTATGAAGACCTTATTCTTCAGTATCAGCTTATTATTATCATACCAGTAATTTAATAGATATTTTAACTAAAAGAGAATATCTATATAGACAATATTTAGAATCTAATAATAAAATAATAAATTTACCTACTATATTTACTTCAAATCCAAACAACCCTTTACTTGATGAATTAAAAGCTTCGTTTTTGTTTATAGATCCTATAACCTATAACTCAGAATATTCAAGAGAATTGTATTATAATTCTTTATCTTTTTTTAAATTCATGTTACTTAAAGATTTCTTACTTTCTTTAAACATACTTTCTTTAAACAATCTTAATAATAATGTTTTTATCAATACTGATATTATAAATAATTATTTATTTTATTATTTTTTCAGTTCTAACAAATCTAATAAATTAGGAAATAATAACGATTTATACAAAAATCAATATAGACCTTTAAGAAAAGGTTTAAGTACTATGTTAAGATTACATGCAACCGGAGCTGTAGCAATGCCTACTGAGATTCGTTTACAAATACTTGCATCATCTAGAGATGTTATTCATTCATGATCTGTTCCATCTGCTGGTGTTAAAATAGATTGTGTACCTGGTTATACTTCTCACCGTATTATGATTTTTTTTAACTCAGGTATTTATTGAGGTCAATGTCAAGAAATATGTGGTAGATATCATCATTGAATGCCAATAGTAGTTTATTTTATGAAAAGAGATTTATTCTTTTTATGATGTACTCATTTTATGTATAACTCAGGTGTTAATGATACATGAGATATAAACGATCGTCAATTTACCGATTATATTAAGTTTGCTTCATATGATCAGCATACATGACTTACTGAATTAGAAAAGTTTATGTAATAACAATATTACTTTTTATGAAATTATATAATTTTTATTTCCAAAAAAACATAAACTATTATTTTATAATTGTTTATACACAAATAAACTTTCGAATTTTTAAAAGTTTCAATGTTTTATTAAAAAATTTTCTAAAAAATTATAAGTATTTAACGTGGTTTGATTCTAGTTATAAATCACATGTTAAAATAAATACAAGACCTTTTAATTTATTAAGTAATTTTAATATTTTATCTTTTAAAATAATATATGAACTTAAATTTAATTATAAATATACTAAATATTTAGAAACTTCTTTATTAAATTTTAACTTAAATAGATCGGTTTTTAACGAATTAAAAAAAAAAATACTACACAAAAAAATTTATATGGTAAGCATTTTTTTGAATACAACACATTATTTATGTTTTTTAATATTATAGATTATTTATATATTAATAAATTTTTTAAGAAAATTTATTATTTAATCTTATTTAAAAATTATAATTTACCAATTTTTTTAAATTTTAAATACTATGAAAAAACTAATTTACATAAAAACAAGTTAAACTTTAAACCACTTTTCAATTTAAATTTTAAATTTTTGTAATTTTAATGAAATACCCAAACCATATATTATTAGATGTTAATAGAACAGGTACGCAACAATTAAGTAATAATTGAATCGTATCTTATAAATCACTTTTTTTAAATGAAACTTTGAAAAAATCAACTAAAATTGTTTTAAATACAGAAAAAATTATAATAATTTCAAAAAAAAAAAAAAATATAAAAAAAAATAGTAGCTTATTATGATCTATTTTCGATATTAACTTTTTAAAAAAAGAAAAAATATACACAAAATTAAAATATTCTAGATCACCAGCTTATGATATAGTCTCAGGTGGTGTAGCAGCTTTATTTTCTGGTTTTCTAGGTTTTTTGATTTCCGAAAAATTCGGTATAGAATTAGTCGATTCTGGTGATTTTTATACTTTTTTTATGTATTGTGTTTTTTTATCATTTTCTTTAAGACCTTTTTTAAGAATATTAAGTAAAGATAATACAGTTTACCACTTCTTTAGTTATAAATTTTTATTAAATTATTTAACAATTTTATTAAATTTTATTATTAAATTTTTTTTAAAAAATTTTACTAAAACTAAAAACGTAATGTTTGTATTTAAGTTTATTAATAATAACAATTATTTAACTACCGTATTTATTTAATTTTTTTTCAAAATTAGTTTACTTTTTAAAAAATTATCCTAAAATTTAATAAAAGCTATTAATAAAATTATTAATAACGCATTAGTATTTTGCAGTAGTTTCCGATTAAGTCGTAGAATGAACTTATACGATTGAATGTAGTAAAATCAATTTCTAAGGCTAAATTGTTTAACATCGATAGTGAAGAGTAGTGTGAACGAAAGGTGAAAAGTTATCATAATAGAAATGTTAAAAGAACCTGAAACTTAATGTTTAACCAGTTAAAGCTTAAGCAATAGCGTACCTTTTGCATAATGGGCTAGTGAGTTAATAGAAATAGCAAGCTTAATTTTTAAATAGGCGTAACGAAAGTATTTAAAGTTATTTTTATTAAACCCGAAACTAACCGATCTAATTATGAACAAGTTGAAGGTTTTAAACCGGAGGACTGAACCCATGAATGTTGCAAAATTCTGGGATGATTTGTAATTAGGGGTGAAAGGCCAATCAAGGTTAGTGATAGCTGGTTCTCTGCGAAAATTATTTGAGTAATGTGAAAATGAATTTTAATTTAAGGTAAAGTAATCTTCGAATAAAGCAATCGAATATTAGGCAATATTTTGAGAAACTTTAAATATAAATTAAAAAAATATTTTTAGTCAGACGTAATCGCGCAAAGGTGATATGTCGAGAGGGAAACAGCCCTTACTACACGCTAAGGTGTTAAATATTTATTAAGCTGGAAGAAGTTTAATTAATTTATTACTTAGGAGATAGGCTTGGAAGCAGCCATTCATTAAAAAAAGCGTAATAGCTTACTAAGTAAATATATTATTATGATTAAAAATAAATTATTAATTAAACTTCGATAATGTATAGACAATAAAATAAATAACCGAAGCGCTAGAAGCTTTTTAAAGCTTGGTAGCAGAGTGTTTTGTACTTCGTTGAAGATAAGTTGTTAAACTTGTTGGAGAAATCAAAATTAATTATACTAGCATTAGTAACGTTAAATAACGTAAAATTCGTTATCGTTGTAAATCCTAAAGTTTTACCACAAGGGATATCCGTGGTACTAATAATATCCCCTTAAAAAAAGATGAAAGTCGTATGTTTAATGGG
>Ga0194115_10003691_pt1 | contig 17016 bp, 9 predicted proteins | sample TA2MahsurfametaG_3_FD_148656 | JGI IMG/M metagenome (GOLD analysis project Ga0194115, IMG submission 148656) | Freshwater microbial communities from Lake Tanganyika, Tanzania - TA2015002 Mahale S4 surface | ecosystem: Environmental > Aquatic > Freshwater > Lake | place: Tanzania: Lake Tanganyika...
ACTATCTGCGGAGATATACACGGGCAACTTCACGATCTCATATAATTATTCACGATAGGCGGAGATGTACCATACACGAACTATCTCTTCATGGGCGATTTCGTAGATAGAGGCTATTACTCAGTATAAACTGTGTCTTTGCTGGTTGCATTAAAAGTTAGATACCCTTAGAGAATTCACTTGACCCGAGGAAATCATTAGTCAAGAAGAATTACGCAGGTTTACGGGTTCTATGATGAGTGTATGAAAAAATATGGAAATTAAAGTGTTTGGGTCATGTTCACAACTTTGTTTGACTATATTCCTTTGACTTCAATTGTCGAAAATCAAATATTCTGTCTTCACGGAGGACTTTCGCCATCTATTAAGACTTTAAATGACATACGAGATCTGCCTAGAGTTCAGTAAGTACCAGAAACGGGCTCAGGATCGGACTTGCTATGGAGTGATCCAGACGATGCGGCTGTGGGCTTCAAGGACAGTCCAAGAGGAGCAGGCTTTTTATTCGGCGCAGTATGCCTTTATACATAATTTAGGATATCACTTAAAAGTTCAATCATACAAACAACTTGAAAATGGTGGCGAGAGCTCATCAGCTGATGAATCAAGGATACCAACTACAGCATAACAATAACATATGTACAATATTTAGCGCCCCGAACTACTGCTATAGATGCAACAATCAGGCGGCCTTTTTGTAATTAGATGAAAATATGAACGAAAATTATTTGAAATTCGATCCGTACCCCAGAAGAGGTGAGTAGCAAATAATAAAGAAAACTCCAGACTATTTTCTATGAACTTTATATTATAAATAGTGTTTCATCATATTTATACTATCTATATATCAAAAATCTGATCTTTTACATATTACATCGTATTTTTATAAAGATTCAAATTTTAGGCATGTAAAATTCATAAAATAAAGATTATAGCTAAACTGAAGCATTGAATAATAATAGAGATAGAGGCGTTGGGGATAATGCATTTGCTTCACTTTCGTCGGAGGAGAATTAGCAAGGAAAATTTCATATTAATAAAAATTATGGGTAAGCTGAATAAAGATATCAAAAGACAAAAACCTAGTATTTCTTATATTTATTGTAGTCTGATCATCGTATCAATAATCTTTATCGCGTATTTGCTTTATTCTGCTCAATAATTTTCAACACTAAAAAATTAAATCGGTCATCAGAACTAATAAATAAGAAGAAAATAAAATGATTAAAAAAATCAAGAAAAAATAAAAAATTTATTGAAGAAAAATTCATAGTCAACAAAATCAATATATGATAAGCTATAGAAGCTGTAAAATAAAATAAATTCTAAGTAAGGTTTACAAAAATAGAATAATGATGGCCAAAATAATCAAGCAAAATCAAATCAAGTAGCTTAAGTATCATAAGATCAACAGAATAATCCGTTTGACGATGAGCCAGCAAAGAAGTAAATGCAAAATTTTCTTAATCAACTAAAAGGAGATGTATATGATGGAACTGATTTGATATTTCCATAAGTGAAATTCAACGCTTAATACCCATATGATCTCTCTAGATTTTAGAACCCTCAAAGAATAGTCGATATAAAATATGATAGGCCAGTTCAGTATTCAACTATGCCTATAAATCCTTTGAAAATCAACAGAAAAGGTGAAAAGTAAACTATGAAATATTAAGGATTTATCAGACTTTGTATGATGAAAATCGACAAAAAGAAAGAGAATAAAGCTTGAAGAAACGAAAGGATCTCATAAATAATGTAAAAAGCAAAATCAAAGAACTGAGCCTAATTTAATTCAATCTTCCTCAAGATCAGTAAAGTTAATTGAGAGGAATTTAATAAAATAAAAAATAGTGGTTGCGGCTTGAGAACAAATACAATTTATCGAGCATCAAAACAGAAAAGCCTATATGTGTGGTAATGGGTGGCATCAACAATAATAAAGGGAACATTATAGAAGCCAATTTGAACTCAATATTCACTCAAAATTATACAAATTACAAAGTTATCCTCATCGATGATGCCTCAGTAGATGGAACTGTAGAGATGTATAAGAAATATTTCATGCACCATCAAATCGATAAAAAGTACTATACTTTGATTTCCAATAGCAAACGGATCACAGCCATCCCCAATTATCTTTATGCGGTTATCAATCACTGTTCCAGAGATTCTATAGTTATTTCCGCCGATTAAGACGATTAGCTGATTGGCAGAAATATTTTTCAAGTTTTTAACTGGGCATATCAGGCCAAAAAAGCTGCAGTTATATACTCAAACAATATCATATACAAAATTCGGTCGAAACAAATCTTTCCAGTTTATTCTTATGAAATTAATGAGTCTTTAAAAGATTAACCAGCCTATAGAAAAAGAGGATTTCTAGATTTCAGTCATCTGAAATCTTATCGGGCTTAGCTCTTTTATCATATCGATCCATCTTATTTTCAGTATAGCAATGGTTAATTTATTGAAACTTTGAACGATTGCGTTTTATTTTTTCCGATGCTGGAAGTTGCATGTGGAAGTCATTATTTAATCGAAAGATAAATACATTATCTTTACTATTATGAAACGGGAACGAACGATGCAGATCTCTTTAAACAAACAAATGAAAGGGCCTATAATTAGTATACAAACAAAAAGCCATTGTAATGCAATGAATAGTTGCTCGAAAAAATACAAAAATCATGATCAAATAATATGTTTATTTATCAAAATGAATGAATAAGCCTGATTTAAAATCAATAAAATTTGTCATCATCTGGATATTTTTGTATTTTTGTTTGGGCTAATTGTTTATAATATATGAAAATAAGTGATTTGACAAAGAGACATCTTTTTGGCTCTATCGACAAATCAAAAATACCAGGAACACTAACTGACTATAACTGTTAGCTAGTCATATAATAATACTAAAACGTTAACTATTCTTTATTTAGGGACTCATTAAACCTTATTTAAAATTCACATCCAAACCATCTTTGAGAAAAGAACCCTTTAACATAATAATCTAAAAGTTATCATAGCCTAAAAACTTGATATATAGCTATAAGCTGGCTTAGAAATAAGGCAGTTCGCCATCTGTAGTGATTGGTGATCGGCAGTAGTTCAAAGTGCAGTCGACTATTAAGGTTTAAAAGAAAGAAACAGAAGAAATTGATGAGATGTCTGAATCTGCAAGTGAGTTTTACCAATAAGAGTAGATCGAGTTGAGACACTTAGAATTTATGAATGAATATTCAGATGATTAATAGTAATTTGAATCGAAATTCATTTAATCCTCATAAAACGATAAGACCAGCATAAAAGGTCTCTTGATTCAATATCTTAACAACGAAAATAACAGAAAATCTAAGCTAAAAGATATCAAGATGTACTTGATGAATCATAATGTCAAAATAGCTGAGACTAAACTTAAAGGATTTTTGAATTAACTTTGTCAACCAAATGTCGATAAAAAGTTGGGATACTGCTTGAAAGATCAGTTTATTGAGCAAGATTACTAAAAAGCTCCAAGGAAAATAATCAAATAATAATGAAATTCGCTTCAATGATGTCAATTTAATAAATAATCACTTTCAGATACATATTTTTTTGTTTGATTTTGACCATTTATATGAATACAATAATAATATTTTATGTATTAGAACCTAGTCATAGACGTTTTTGAAAACCTTTAAAACTTTATCCTGTTGAAACAGCAGAATTTAGTTATCTTTTTCTGGATGACCCTCAAGAAACATAATAAGAAAATCAGTCTCAACAATAGTAAGGTTAGCAGCAAGGCCTACAGTTTTAAATCTGCATAAGAAGGACATATGAATTCGAACGACCTGCTTAATTTCAAATTGAAAAACACACTGAATGTACCAAATAAGCTGACCTAACGACCCAAAAGATTCACCACTGAATACATAACTCGTCAATAAGATGACAATTATTTGAGAGTGTTAAAGCCAGTAACATCATAAATGCCTCTGATTGAAAAAAAAAGCTAAGCTCCAAGAGAATTCAGGAACAACTATTATCATTCTAACCATATCGAATAACTCTAGCTAGATAACAGTGATGAATTTTAAGATATTGTTTTGGATCGGCTTTCTAAGTTGGAGTCGAATATCAACAAATTGATGAAATCTCGAAGGACTAAAGAAAGTCAATACAGATCAAATATGAACCATACGAGTAGTAAGGATTTGATGAGAATCAATGATCATATGGATATGAGGAATTATTAGAGAAATTAGATAAATCTTGGAGAATTCAAAGATAATGGGATGAGATAACGAAAGAAAAAGTTTTTTGATTCTTTGCAAAATGCAGAAAATGAAAGAGTTAATCATAACAACAACGATGCAATATACAATATGAAGTATATTCCAACCAAAAATCAAGAATTTTTTAGCAAAAAGCCAAACAAATCAAGAAGGCTAGAAATATAAGTCGAAGCTGATCAAGATCAAGATATCTTGGAAGATATTGAATACTTCAACTAGAACAATCTAAGAAAATAGAAGATTACCAAAAAGATCGACAGAAAACAAGAAAGACATGAGTATGAGGATAATTATCATTCCATTGAAAATTCAAACCCTTCAAACAGAATCAAGCAAGAGTAAGAGCTTTCAAAAGACAAAGGCACTTCAGAACTGTACATAAATCGATACAAAATGCCTCAAACCACCAAAAATAATCGTATTCATTACATGCCTAACGATTTATAAATGCAGACTGTTGTATAATACAGAAGAAAATACAATAGAAAGCGAAATAATGCGGATGGAAACCTTCGTGTTTTGTCTAAGACCAACAACGTATCTCTGTGTGACTAAGATGATGGGAAATCCGAGCATGAAAGTTTGAATAATTATGCAGATTACAACGCTTCTAGAAATAATAATCTCACGACTCTCTGTTGAAGTAATGATATGATCATTATATTTTTATCTCATTTAATACTGTTTAAGAAAGATTGGGAATTTAAATTATAAGTTTTAATGATTATGAATGGTTTATATAATCAAATTTCTTATAACTAGATGACAACGTTTGAATAATAAATCGATGATGTAAGTCCGAGCCAGCCTAAAGAAAAAAAGATAGGCAGCTATCTGATCTGTAAGTATTCAAATATGAAGAAAAGACTTTGGGCAAGGGTACCTTCGGAAAGGTAAAATTGGCCACACATATACCTACCTCTCAGAAGGTGGCGATCAAAATCTTAGAAAAAGATAGGATCATCGACGTTGCAGACGTTGAAAGAGTTGCTAGATAAATCCATATTCTGAAGCTGATCAGACATCCCAACATAATTCAGCTTTACGAAATCATATAGACTCCAAGACACTTGTTCCTCGTGATGGAGTACATGCAAGGAGGATAACTTTTCGACTACATAGTCAGCAAAAAGAGGATGGAGTAATAGGAAGCTTGCAAGGTTTTTGAACAGATAATCAGTGGTATTGAATACATTCATAAGTTAAGAATAGTTCATAGAGATTTGAAATTGGAAAACTTGTTGATTGATTATGATCAAACTATCAGGATAGTTGACTTTGGCCTTTCGAACACTTATAAACAGGATTAACGACTGAGGACTGCTTGTGGATCTCCTTGCTACGCTGCACCAGAAATGATCTAAGGAAAAGTACCATATGAACCTTTGATGGTCGATATCTGGAGTGCAGGTGTCATATTGTTTGCAATGGTCTGCGGATTTTTGCCCTTTGAAGACAAAGACACTCCTAAGTTATATAGAAAGATCCTCAATGGAGAATATTCTATCTCAAGCCATATTTCTCCTTAGTTGAAAGACTTTATTAAAAAAATCTTAACAGTTGATCCAATAAAAAGAATTACAGTCGAATAGATGAAGAAACATGCCTGGTGGAGAAAACACTCAGATACTAAATTTTATCCAGAAGGTCTTATTGTAGGTTTTCATAAAATCCCAGTGAATCCATCGATTTTGAAGCAGGTCTAAAGCTTAGGTTTCGATGCGTAACTAACTTAAAAAAGTTTATAAACAAACCTTCATAACAATCTCACCACGACTTACTACCTCATGCACAAGATGAATTTGAGAGATGGATCTATATCTAAAAATTCACCTAAGCCGACTGATAAATTGGCTGTTGAGTCGAATGAAAGACGTTCCAAAAGTATATTATTCCTAAATATAGATAATTTGAAACCTTCGGATCTTTTGAAGATGATAACGACTCCAGTTGAGAAACAAAGGGCCAAGTCTTACTTTTTAGGTAATAAAAGACATGCGATATAAGACAACAAAAGCTTAGGAAACAATAGTGTACGTATTGACCAAAAGAGATCCAGTTCTAAATTCAAAAAAGATAAAAATAAATCCTTGTAAAAACATTCGATTACTTATAACTCGAAATTTTTCAAAAACAATGCAAAATCAAATAAGAAAGTAAAATTTTCATGAACTTAGGATAAGTCAACCAACAAATCTATGAATAAATCAGTTTCAAAACATATAAAGTCTCCTAAGAAAACTTTCTAATATGATGAAGAAGTTCCAGTGCAGACTAGACCTAAATCTCAGAGCCAAAAGAGTAAGTTGGTCAACAAAAAGTCTCACCAAGGAAGCTATATGATCGGAGCTGAGACAGGCATCGACTGGCCGTTGTAACCCAAATGGAATAAATAAGCCGGAGGCAAAATAAAGAATGCAATTAGAAGAAGATGATGAATAAGCTATGATACATCTCTTATAATATTCATCAGAAATCTTCATACAATATAAACTTAAACCTATAATCCTAATTAATTCTTATAATTAAATCTTTAACAATTATGAACAAATTAAAACAATGTATATCCTGTTTCAGTATAGAGACAATCAATAAGACTATCTCTATTTACAACTCTTTGCCGACTAAATTTTCATGGACGAAACCTCATCTTTTGGAGTTCAAATTAGAATAAAATGTACTGAAGATCAATCCTAATTATGATGAATGGATGAATACTTAATCTGTAATAGATTTTGATGAAGATACTGTAAGCTTAGTTCATAGTAATATTAAAAAAAGAGTGGTGACTCGTTAGGCAAAGATGTGCTAGGCCTTGATAGAGATATTGAGAAAGTTAGATGATAAAGGAAAAGTTAAAATCTTAATAAAATAGCCAAAGACTAGTTAGAAAAACAAAAAAGTAATATTGACCTGTATTGTAAGGGCACTGAGTTTTTATTCTACCAAATTTAAAGTCAATTATATTCAAGGAATTTATATAAAGTGGAGTTTGAGCTATAATTCTATGCTTGATATCATTTAATCAGCATTGAATCCAACTTTTGTTTGAGTAACATGAAAAATAGTTTTTCAATCCTACTTGATATTTTTTTCCTTGATTTTTGATACATAAGATTTCGATAATAATATTTACTATTTATCTAATTATTTTTATTATACTTCTAAAGAAGATTATAGATGGGTTTCGGCTTATAACATTTTGATTAACCTGATAACAAAAAACAGAAAAAAGGTAAAAATTCCTCTAAAAAATTATAAAAAACATCGTAGTCATAAACCATTAAAACGGATGAACAATAAGATCAATAATTGCTAACATACTATAAATAATTAATCGAAGGGTTAGTGAAAGAAAATCCTTTGATGAGTGATAGGTTAGCCATAAAACTTATCCTAAGTCGATCCAATAAGGCTACTCTAACAAATAATAGGAATTTGACACTTTTAGATATTGATAAATTGATGAGTTTTTAGAGCACTTCAAGACACAACAAGTAAAGAAGGATTAATTTACTCAAAAAAGCTATCAATTAAAGTTCACTTCAAGCACCAACGAATGATTTAGGACCGAATAGAATAAGTTAGCAGAGTAATAATGGAACATTCCAAATATTTCGATTGGTAAGGGCCGCCCAAAGACATCTTTTAGCCACTCAGTAAAATTCCAACAATGAAATGACGAACTAAGAAGAAGTTAATCGAAGTTTCGACATGTAATGATCAATAAAATATACATAATTTATTCAATGTTTAGATAATCATGGCACAAAAGTCTTTTTGACAAACTTTTTCATAGGCTTTTATTCGATAAATTCCTACTAGACTTCAGCTGAGCTGCTTAAGAAAGTATTGTAGATCTGAGACGTCGGGATCTGATTCTGAAGTGTTTGGTTCAAAACATATTGGGTCGTAGGATCTTACTGAATGGTTTGGATATGAGTTGGGATAGGAATGTTCAGATTTGATAGCTGAATGGCTATGGGAGTCAAGGGTTTGATCATCTAGGCTTCATCAGCTGTCAGTCCTCCAGAGTTTTGTAAGTTTATGAGTCCTTTTTGAATAATTTTTTATACTTAATACTTGGCTATAAGACAAAGATCTTAAGTTCCAGTAATAGTTACTATTTTTCTGTTTCTTTTCGAATACTAATCTTTGCTCAAACATACAAAAGCTCCTGTCTTCGCGTTGATTCCTTTTATAGTCTATCCACCTTTTCCAATAATTAAACCTATTAACCTCACGGGGACTTACAATTCTATCTTATGGGATCCGTTTATTGCGCCACTGTTCATCTTTCTTTGGGTTTCGACTATAGTGTTCAGCTCCTTTCGGACTCTTTCAACTGATTAAGGATCTCCTTCGACGAAAATGTTTCTCGTCTTTGCTCCAGGAGCGCTTGACGTGGCTACTTGGACCTTGAGAGCTCCTGATTTTTTGGCAATATTCTTTATAGTTTATCCTTATTTTCCAATAACAAGTCCAACACATTAATTTGGAACCTCAAGAATGTAAGCATTATCTGAAGGTGGGCCATAAGGAGTTGTGAGAGATAAGTTGTAATCTCCTTACGTTTATCCAATTCCTTGTTGATATTGAACCATCTGTTAATTCTTCAATTTGTTCAAAGTATCATCATCTGAAAAGATGATTCTTTAAATCTCAGCACATGCCTTAGCGACTTGAGCTTAGTTATCACCCAAAACAAGTACATGTAGGTCCTATTAATCTTCATAATCTCCTGTTAGATTCTGAGAACCTTTTCCTCGGACTAATATCTTGCAGCCTGTTCTTTATTAAAGCTGTTTTTGATTGTTTCCCTTTGGTCCTATCAAGATTCCTGTATAATTAAAATTACTGTCCTTGGGAAGCACAATCTTTCTCTTGATTTTTGATGCGTCATTCATCATCGAAAAAACACCTGTGTTCAGACCCATTGGAAAATTGGTAGTTCCTTCAACTAAAGTGAGTCCTATTCCTAAGTTTTTGTTAGCAGGATTGAGTTTTTGCATCAAACTTAATTTTTTGACTTCTTCTTTAGAGCCGTATAGACTGAGATGCAGTTTGGATTTAAGTTAGGTGGCCTTGTTGAGAGTGTTATCCTATACTTTTTAGACTGGGTTGTCACTAAATCTGTTTTTTCTTTTCTAAAAAGAATGTAAAATAAATCATACTTATTCTCGATGCTACTTACTTCGGCTGCGGCTTCGGTAGTGGCGCTCACTGGATCTCTTGCGATCCTTTTTCTTTTATTTGGATCTATCTCTAGATCTGGACCTTGATTTATTCTTTTTTCCCATCTCTTATAAACTAATCAAATAATATGAATAAAAGATTTTACGAAATTCAAGATCTAGGTATCTCTATATCTATATTAATATGATCATCAAATTAATTTTCTATCTTTGAAGGTCTTTTTCAATTACTTGTAGAAGAGAATGTTCACGATAACGATACAGAGGAGTCCAACTATCGCAAATCCGATCATCTTGGTAGACATCAGGTTCGCCAATTCACGAGAAGAGGCTCGAAGACTCTCCATTCTCTCCAAGCTCTCGAAAAGCTTGTTTTTCTGACTCTAAAGCCACGAAAGTTCTCTTTATAAATTCTCTGAATCATTCTTGTCGGGTAACATTTAGAATTCCATGAGCTAAAGACCTGACTGCATGTTTACTTTCAGTTTAATGGTTTATGCGTCCACGTTTCTGAAGCAGTATGAGTATGTAGATTAATCGGTAGTTAATTTATGAATGTTTAAATGTTCGAATCCGTTCTAGGTTTGCTTGAAATAAATGGGATTCCATTTGCCTTAGACCATGTTAGTCACTTAGACTTCATAGACACCACCTATTTTGGGTATCACGTCAATCGAATATTTCTGTTGGGAATCTAATTGTTAGAATACATACGTAATATTTCGTAAAAACATTGTTTTTCGTAGCTCTAAAGCGTGATAGTCATTTAAGTGGCCTTAAGGATCATGACCAGAGCTAGAAGGATAAGAACTTTCTTAATCATTTGAAATATTGATTATAATTAATAATACTCGTTAATATTATATGAAAATGAATCTAAATTAATCAAAAAATATAAAAAAAATGATTTAAAAAGGATATTTTCTTGGGTTATGTATCAGCTAATGAAATATATGAATTTGGATTATAATACTTATTGTATTTTTAATATTTTTGTATGTACACTCAGCAGCGAGGCCTGGGAGGTATTTTCAGAAGCTTAAACAAACAGAAAAAATAATAAATCAGAATACTCGTTCTAGGACTTGATAATTCAGGAAAAACTACAATTATAAAGGCTCTTTCGAATGAAGTAAATTTGATCCTATGAAGGATATCACCTCTACCACGCCGACTCAAGGCTTCAACTTAAAAAATTTAACCCATTAAAATCTAAGACTAAACATATGGGACGTAGGAGGTCAAAAAGCTTTAAGATAAATTTGGAGCAATTATTTCAATAACACTGACGCCCTGATATATGTGATTGATTCAGCAGATACTAAACGAATTTTAGAGTCTGGCTATTAGCTATAAAACTTATTGATAGTACAGTAGATTTAAAATAGGAAAAAGATTTGTCAGGAGTTCCATTATTGATTTTGGCGAATAAGCAAGATTTAGTACAAGCTTTGCAACCTGATTAAGTACCTTGAGAATTATCTAGATATTGAATGGTCTTAAGATTGGGGAGATAAAGAATCGTAAGTGGGCTATAGTTGCATGTTCAGCCAAGGAATATGAAGGAATCGAGTAAGGTCTCAATTGGCTAATCGAAACCATGAAAAAATGAAACATTTAATGATATTTCATACACTTTTTTGTTGATAAATTGCTAATATAAAAGGATATATAATCAAGATGAGAGTTGCTTTATTTCTGTCTAGAAATCTTTCATCTCTATAAAAAAATAAATTTTCTTTTACCTAAAAGATTCATGCAAGGGAACTACAAAGGGTCGATTCATAAGTGGGTTTTTAAAGCTTATTTGGTTTTTATAGGAATCGTATACTATCTAAATAACGCTTCCATTGGATAAAAACAAATTTTTACTTGAGTCCAATTATTATCCATCTTTTTTGATCATTCCTCCACCATTTGAGAAAGAAAGATACTTCACAGCTGGATATTTGCTATCATCAACAGAAGGATTATACTTATTTTACTCAGCTACGACCCCGAATGCTACAGTCCCTTTCTTTAATTTTTCAAATTTTATCGTGTGAATACCCTACCTTAGTGGAGATGAGGCGTTTAACTTTTTGTATTTGTCACCATACAATTTACTTATATTTTTACCTTTTATGTCGAAAGAAGAATTTTTTTACCAACTTAATGGAAGACAAAGATCTTTGCCTTTCTTTATTTATTATATGGGCCACTCACGCCTAGCAAATAACTATTGATAATTTTCAGAAGACTATTGAAACAATTTTTTACTAGGAAAAGATTCTTTTTATTTTTGAGAACTGAACTTGAATAAATTTGATGATTTTGAATCGAAGAAATTTTTGAAGTCTTGGCTGTTTGAAAAAGATTGGATGTCATTAGAAGAAATATTATTCTGCTTGAATGGATTGTCTGGAATCTAAACCTATTTCTTATTTGAAGCCTGTGTACTACCAAAGATAGACTCTTTTTTGAAAATAAAAGAAGAAGCTTTATCTTCATTTAGGCCCATTCTTTACAGATCTTGCAATATTTTCATATTTTATGGTTCTTCATGGCTGGAAACTTCCTTGATTTAGGATATTGATATGTTGCTTATGTCAATTTTCGATTAATTTTCCTTTTAATCTGATGAATTCAAGCTAGGATCTAATAAATTCGATTATTATTTTTATAACTTTTACATCATCGAAGCTGCTGACACAAACAATCTTTTAATATTGTCCCTAAGTTCTGCACAGTTGATGTTGAATATACTTTAAATCGAATATGTCACAGCATTTTCCATATCTTCAATACTTATGTTATTGGTATCGAGGTATTTTTTTATATTTTGTAGACTTTGATTCATTTCTTCTGCTAATAGGATTTGTTGATGAAGTATCTTTTTATCTTTATCTTTCCTTAACTTATTTTGGTCTTTCATCGTAAGTTCTACATAGGAATTCATTCTTGAGAATTAAGACATTTAACTTTTGTTAATCAATATATTTATAGACAAACAAGTATAATAATATCGAGATTTAATATCCAAACTTTTTATTAAAGAGTAAAAAAAACCATAATATCTTAGTTGATATTCAATTAGTAGAGAGAATGAAAAATGTCGATAATGATAAATAACAATTAAAAATCATGTCAAACAATCATTTTGAACAACTTTAATTTATTGACTATAGCTTAAAAGTGTTGTTAAGTTATATTTTTTGAAGGTCTTCCATCGACGATAGCCTCGATCTTGGACTTATTGTGGAAGTATTAGATGTCTTGTTTTGAGTTAATCCCCAAAAGCTGTTTCAATGTTATCAAGTAATCAAGTAAGATTATCTACTCCTCGTGACCTTCCAAGGTCTTGAACCTGATTATTACATTATACAAAAGAAGAATCTAGCTTACAAGTTATGATTCAATACTGGTCAAAGCATCTTCGTAACTACTCGAGTCTGATTGATTTTTTTATAATACTTTTTCATATTTTACCATGTATTGGTCCACTATATCTTGTATTTTCTGATATTCCTTTGTCCTTCGATAAATTGTTGCATATCGCTGGTTGATTATCTTCAGTTCTTTGATTTAAATCAATTTTCCAAGGATGATATCGGCCATCAAAGATTTTAGCTTCTATGAACCGAAATTGATATTCTGCATCCTTTAAATAAGTTTATAGAAGAATCTGCAGAAATGGACCTGACTAATAAAATGACTGGATGTCTTTTTGTGATCAGGAATCCATTCGGTCCCTATGCCAATAGCTGTTCTTGCCAAATTGCCCAATTTATTATCCATTATCCTCTCAAGTACAAAGTTATTCTCACCTGTTTTTTAAGGATTTATAATATTTTAAGAAGCTCTTTCGTGGATACCGGCGTAGCCTCCTAAACGGCTAGAATTTCTGTTGTTCTTGGGAGCAGTAACAGTATTTTTCATCATCGCATTGGTTTATCCCATAGATTATCCTCTGTCCTGGCTAAAAGCCTTAGGTCTGAACATGACATTAGTTCTGAAAGTATTTATATTGCTTGAATTGATATGATCGTTGATCTGACTTTCACAGTTATCGAAGAAGGTAAAAAGCTATTAGGTTGACATTCTTAGTACAGGGTTGAGCTGCAAAGATTTCAAAAGAAATTATGATGATTTTTTAGATATATTCACAGGTAATAGAGATTTGATTGGAACTGCTTTTATTTGCTTTTTTAGATCGTTTTCAGTTTTGGCCCTCCAGGGAGTATGGCCTGTCAACATTTCGTAAAATATGACTCCGATTGCCCAGATGTCACTCTTATAGCTGTAGTTGTTTTAGTTGAGAGCTTATAAAGGCATATAAACGGGAGAACCTACGTTGTAACTATTGGCCTTCTTAGCTTATGCACTTTTGACTGCGAAACCAAAATCAGCGATTTTTATGGTTCCCTATTTGAAGAACAAGTTAGCAGGCTTCAGGTCTCGATGAAGGACTCCGTATCTATTGATGGATCGGTATCCATTTATGATCTCTTACAAAATGTCTAGGGCCTATTTTTAAGGGAGATTTCTTCTAGTTTTGAGTACTTTAGCGAGATCTCCCTAGCAAATCTCAGTTATGATGCAGGTCGAAGACTTCATCGGGATTATCTCATGAACTTTAATGATGTTCTAGTGGTTGTTTAGGAGCCTTAAAATTTATATCTCGTTGTTTAGCAGTATTTTATGAACGTCTCCTTTCATGTTTTTCATGTCAATGATTTTTAGAGCAATCGTTTATCCTTGGTGAAATTAGGTGTACCGGTGGAATCATTTACACCTCGGTAAACGAAGCTAGAGTAGCCCTTGCCAATAATATCGTGAGCCTGATACGAATAATTTCCAATCGTCTTTCGATTACCTTGAAGATTCTACCCGTTCTTCATTGATAATTTTATTATATTTATCAAGCAATAGATTATTATATTTTTATTTCCTAGCCGAAATTAAGAAACGACTTAAAAAGCTGCAAAAAAGATGAAGCATATCGTCTATTTTTTCAAAATTTCAAGGATAATATTTTATTTTATGAACAATTGAAGAAATATAATAATATCATTTCATTTGGGTTTGCACATTTTGGCTGAAGGATCGAAATACTGTCCTTAGGGACAATCATGACATGTTAAGTTATCTAAATCAAAATATTTAGGTAAATAACAAGCGATGCATTATCTTCCATTCCAAAAAGGAGCTGATTATGAGCAAATGCATTCTTTTCTTTCAAAGTTATAAACTTTATTCAATTAACAATTTTTGCATTAATTGGCTCTAGTATCATAGTATTGAGTTTAAAGGCAGGCTACACATTTTTGCCCATCGAAAAGAGGATATTTTTAAGGACATCGAGCACATCTATTTAAAGACAGGTCGTATATTTGACCATAAGGACATGATGAACATAATTTAGTTCTATAATCGAAGTAATTTGGGACGAAACATGGGATACATTGATTTTAATCCCAGTAATAGCTGTTACTGCATTAACACTTGAGAGACCTTGGATTATAGGTCATTCCAGTCTGACAAGGAACGCAAGTTTTAGTTTTCGTGTCGAGGTAGGTATTATTTTGGCATGGGATACACTTAGAACCGTCGAAGAAAGGATTGGATGAAGGACAATTGACACAGGATTTGACAGATGGATCATAGATCATATTATTGGCACATAAGACGCATTCTTTTCTGTTGAGATCGAAGTACTTAGGCACGAAACATTAGACACAGACTCTGTCATTCCAGTATCTTCCTTGAGGGCAGGCACATGTATTATTTATTACAATCCGATTTCCTTGACAAGCTTAACAATTCGATGATGTAGCGTTCCATACAGTGTTTTGAGGGCAAGAGGTACATTGATCTCCATTAAAAAATGGTTTGCTGAGAGGACAAGCCACGCATCTTTTTTAAATTATATTGTAGACCTGATTATTCTTACAAGATTTGCAAGTATTATCCACGAAATCAAAGTATTGAGGGTGATAACATTAGATGCATCCAGATCCCGTGTAAAATAATTTAGGGTTTTTGCATTAGCAGGCTTGAGTAGCATTGTTGTAAAATCTATCCTGACCACAGTTTTAACAAGAATATGAACTTCTATTGTAAAATTACTCTTTTGAGCATGGAACACATTGATTGTTGCTCAGTAAAGGTCTTTCAGCAGGACATTCTATACAGATATGAAGTTTTAGGTTATATACCTTATGAGTGGGACAGACAGTACAGCTTTTTGTCTGTAGATCGAAATATTGAGGCAGGAAACACTGAATACATTGAACATCGTTAAAGAAAGGTTTGTCTTAGGGACATACACACTGATTCACAGTTTTACTGAAAAGCCTACCACCACCACATTCTTGGCAGGATTCAGAAGAAATATTGAAAAATTGTGTTGAAGGACAGCTGATACAGGCTCCATTGAGAATGAGAGGTCGATCAGAAGGGCATCTGACACATTGTTGCTGGTTGGGATTATAAAAGAAGTTTCTTTGACAAGACTTACATTCTTTAGTCTGATAATCAAAGTAGCTAGGCAGGTAACAAGTTATGCATGAAGTATTTGTTTAAAATGGTCTGGCAGGAGGACATTAACATCTTTTAGTCTTATTGTTGAATTATTTTTGATTTTAACATGAAATACAGGCTTTTTGTGTGGCATTAAAATATTTAGGAAGGTCACAAGCAATACATTTTGTATCACTGACTCTGAAGGGAGATTTAGAGCTACAAACACATTTTTTTTATTGGAAGCTAAAGGCACCGCCCTCAAAACAGTTTTCACACAACTTAGTGTTATTATTCCATATCTTGAAGTCTGGACAGACAGCACAGTTTTGACCATCGAAGTATGGATAGCTGGATGGGCAGTTTTAGCACTTGAGAGAATTAATGTTGAAAATTTGATTAGAAGGACATGACTAACACATCAATGTTTTGTAGTTGAAGTACCTGGGATGGAAACAAGCTACACAAGTTTTGTTGTTCCAGAAGAGCCCTTGTTATTAATCACACTGACAGGCCTTAGAGGTTTAGTTGTAAGTGGTATTGGTGGGACAGGCAAAACATAGGTTATCAGTAGGATTATAGAAGTAGTCAGGCTGACATTGGTTGCATTTGCCGTTGTAATCGAACATTCTAGAAACAGGGCATTCACATCTTTTAGTCAGTTCATTTATTATCTTATCGCCTTAGCAGACCAGTGTATCACAAGCTACAAGGGAAAGACTGAAAGCTGTACCAGGAGGACAACTCTGGCATGAGTTACTAGTTTCATCAAAATAGTTAGGTAAGTTGCAGGCTATACATTTTTAATTAACCATGTAAGGTGCCTCAGGAGGACACACGCATTAGTCTGAGTTGATATTGCTGACCATGGGATCTATACATTGACACTTGCCAGTGGCTGCGTTGTACTGACTGTAAGCAGTGCAAGTAGTCTGGAGGTGGGATTGGAGATGGATAGCCGATGCAAGTGTTATTATCGTGAGCAGGAGCCTAACTTATTGATATTTGAATTTCATCTTATATTATAATATCATCAATTC
>Ga0194115_10003696_pt1 | contig 17006 bp, 7 predicted proteins | sample TA2MahsurfametaG_3_FD_148656 | JGI IMG/M metagenome (GOLD analysis project Ga0194115, IMG submission 148656) | Freshwater microbial communities from Lake Tanganyika, Tanzania - TA2015002 Mahale S4 surface | ecosystem: Environmental > Aquatic > Freshwater > Lake | place: Tanzania: Lake Tanganyika...
TAACATTTATTCCACAGATGCCAATTTCAGATTCTAAGGCACTTAAAAAATTCATAAAAGAGTGTGAACCTAAATTAGATTTATCAAGAACAGTAATAGCCCCGTCAGGAGAAAATGTGGAAGTTAATTTCACTTTTGGGGTTGAGTTTTTTCGACCTTTCTTCGAATAATAGAAAATATTTATTGGATGAAATATATTATCTGATGAAATACTGTAATATTTCTTATTCAGATATTGTTTCTATGCCTTCTTTTGAAAGAAAGTATTTCCTACAAAAGTTACTAAAAGAGTATGAGGAAAAAAAATAACTCTTAATATTTATAAATAAAAAATATGATGTTATTTAACCCCCCTACACCACCCGGCGAATTTGATGCCGCTGGAAAGTCCATAAAGGAAATGTATGATCAAGCAATGGGGGCCTCCAAAGGTGCGGTAAAGATTTTAATGGAAACCGCCACTGGAATTCAAGATGCCGCCCTAAAAGCACAAAGAGCATTAACTAATATAAAATTAGACCCTAAAGGTGCTCAGATGTTTCAATCTTCCTTAGAAAATGTATTCAAACAGTCATTAGAGATTGGAGGTTCATTCAAAGATGTAACTGAAACTCTTACAAATTTTACTTCAGGATTACAAAGCTCAATGATGCCATCAGAAAAAACAATGATTAATATGGTTGAAATAGCAAAGGCAACTGGAATAGCAAATACCGAAGTAGGAAAGGCAGTTGGGGAACTTACAAAATTCACTTTTAGTCAAACAAGAGCATTAGAATTAATGAATAATATTACCAAGACAGCAAGGATGGCTGGTGCAGACGCAAAGGCGGTTATTACAGAAGTCACAACTAATTTGACTAAAACAGATAGTTTAGGTTTCAGAAATGGTGTTGAAGGTTTGACAAAAATGGCATTACAAGCAAAAGTATTAAAAACAAGTATTTCAGATATAAGTTCCTTGCAGTTATCACAAACTTTATGGGACCCAACTAAAGCTATTGAACTTGCTCAAAATATGCAAATGTATGGAGGACAAGTAGGAGCAATGGGTAATGCGTTTGAAGTTTTCAGAATGGGAGCATATGACGCAGAAAAATTACAAGATGAAATGATTAAAGTAACTGCCCAAGCATTTCATATGAACGAACAAACAGGTAAAATTGAAACTTCATTTTTATCTAGACAACAATTAAAGGCACAGGCAGAAGCTATGGGAATGACTTATGAAAAGGCCGCTCAAATAGGTAAAGAAAAATTTAAACAATTAGAAATAGAGAAAAAATTAACTGAAAATGCTGAAATTCAAAAATCACTAAAAAGTGGAGGAATTTCTCCTGAAATAATGCAATTAATGACAAGTATGTCTGAACTCAAAAAAGATGCCGCAACAGGGAAAATGGTCATGAGTTTAAATATTCCAGGAATGGCTGAAATAGGAGACTTGGAGGGGGCGTTAAAAGACCAAACAAAAACAACAGCATTAATAAAACAAATGGAGGATTATCAAAAAAGAGCTTCCTTGACGGATAAAGAAATTGCTCAAGCAAATATGAGTATTTCTGAAACACAAGCAGCGGATGTTAAGACAATCAGAGAAATGTTATATTTAGGATTGGACCAATCACAAAGGAAAGAGCTTCAAAAATTTACGGATGATATTAGAGTATTCGCTAAAAAAGCCGGAGAAGAATATTCTATAGGGCAGAGTGCGTCCGGTTACGCAAAAATTGCAGTTATGGCCGGTAGTGATACTTACGATAAAACAGCAGATGAGAGATCAAGACTTCTTGATAGAAGAAAATTACCTCAAGCAAATCTACAAGATGATTATTTTTTAGGTAAAGGAGAAAAAGAAATAACTGGAGGTAAAGGAGAATTTAAAAGAAGATTAATTCCTGAAGATGAAATAGTTGCTTTTCCTGACGCCGGGAAAACCATAGATATGTTAGCTAATTTTTATAATAATACAAAAAGTAGTTTTAAAAACTCAATTAATGACGTTAATGATTTTTTTAGTAAAGTTGATAACGAACCATTACCTAAAGTTGAAACACCAAAAAATTTAAATATTAATCAAAGTAGTCCAGAATTTGAAAGATTTGAAAAAATTATGTCACAAAAAAGTTCTGAAATGATAATTAAAAATGAACCAATAAAAGTAGAACCAATAACTATTGAAGTAACAATAAACGGAGATAAAAAATCAGAAGACGTATTCAAAAATCGCGAATTTCTTGAAAGAGTGAAACAAATTGTAATAGAAGGAGTTTCAAAAACAAATAAAAAAGTTTTTTATAAATCATAAATTTTCCAAAGAGACCTATTTATAGTAAAAAAGTTGATGGAAAGTTTTTTGTCTTTTGAATATACTGAAAACTTCAGAAAAAAATTATTATTAAGAAATCTTAAACCATATAAAGTTGATAATAATTTTTCTGCAGATTATAATGTAAGAGAAATTATTCTTGTTGATTATGCTGTAAAAGATAGTCCAGAAGTAAGGGAAGAACAAAAAAAACAAGAATCGAAACTTATAGGGTTAAATAAATATGGACCGTCAGAAGGTTTTGGTGAAATAATAAACATCAATAAAAATCTAGGTACAGAATCAAATCAAGGTAATTACACCTTAGATAAAACAGTTTCATCAAGTTTAGAAAAAATAGGTAACAGTAGAGAAAGTTTACTTTACACTAAAAACATATGGGGGCCAACAATATTTCAATCATCTTATGGACCAACTGTTATTATAAATAAAGACACTCAAACACAAACAAATAAGGGTGAATATGGTATAACTAAAACAGTTAATAGCGCTTTAGAGACAAAAGGAGATACTCAAGAAAACATATTAAGAGTATTAAATAAGTATAATCCTGAAAATGTAACTCTTGGGTTTGGGGTTTCTGTTGATATTAATGTTAATAAAGGAACTGAAAGTAATTTTGGAGAATACAACTATGTGTCTAACGGACCTAATAAACCTGCGTCACAATCACAATTAGATGCATATTTATTGAACCCATATGGACCTGAAAATAACAATAATGGATATGGTGAAGACATTGACCCGTTCGCACCACCATTTACACCATCAAGACAAATTACAAATTTAGGTGAGTACGATCATTCTACTTTTTTAGAAAAACCTACAGAACAGTCAAGAATAGAGGCATATCTTTATAATAGATACGGTCCTGAAAATTTAGAAAACGGATTTGGAATCACTCCCGTTGATCCTACTTTAAATTTAAATACAACAACAAATCAAGGAGAATACGAATATACTACTAGTACTCCACCAAAGACTAATGAAGAACAACAAAATACCGCGTATTTAAAAAATATTTATAACACAGGTGATGGTAGTTATGAAGTTGCAGAAATAGAAGATATACAAAAATTAACTAAAAATGCACCATACGCCAATTCTGATTCTACATTTATTTTTATAAAATCAGACTACACACCAATTTCTATTTTAAAAAATGATGATCCACAAGGTAGTGAAGGTAATCTATCACAAGATTCTTTAATCGCTCAGTTAGGAGCGGCCCAATTAAAAAAAGAATTTAGAGCTAGAATTGCTTTTAATTTACTACAAGAAACATTAGGTAAAAGTAACTTAACTGAGTCTTCTATAGAACCAACAACAGGTCAGATTTCAGTGGCACCTAAAGTGGACCCATTCCTAGCTATTGGGGTTGTTGCCGGAAAAGTACCAATTATTAACAAAGATTTCAAAGTTACAACACTACCAAGTATAACACAAGCAGTTACCCAACAATTATTTGAAACAAGACTTACTGGTGCGTATTTACCGGTATCTCCAATAATTGGAAATTATTTTGATTATCCACAAAAAAACTTTTTAACACAAGCGGTAGAAAATCCTGTTGCGTTAGTAGCAGGAACAATTGCTAATTTAGCAACTAAAATCCTTACCCCATTTATTGACTCAGGATCTGAACTATTTTTACAATATACTTCAGCACCGACAAAACAATTATTATTTGATCAATTATTTTATAATGAGTTTAGACCTCAATATAGATTTGATTCACTATTAAGTCCTAATATTTTAGCACCTTCATCTAAATTTTATGTAGGAACAACTAAAAATTTTATTAAAAATGCAGTTAGCCCTGTTACAGATATAGCAAAGGGTAAATTTGAAAAACCAAATATTGGACCTGTTTTTAGTTACGGTGAAATAGGTAAAGAATATGAAGGTAGTCAATTAACAAATTACTTATTTGGATTAAAGGCTAAATCTTTTTATGATAGCGTAGGATTACAGGGCGGTTTTACTTGGACTGCTAAAGATGGGTTTTTCCAACCAGGTAGGTTAGTTGGACCTGAAGGTAAGAAGTTTGAAAAAATATCTACCTTTGACGTGCAGTCACAAAGTGATTTTAATAAAACAAGGTCAAAAGATTTAACTTTTACTGACGGATCTATTTTAGATATTACTCAAAAATTAGTTGACGCAGGAAACAACTCAACAAGAAAGTTAGAACATGTCGGTAACGCAATTAACCAAGTCTCAAAAGTTTTTAATGATGGATATACTGAATTGACTAAAGGTTCAAGAGTTATAAGGTACGAAACACCAACATCTAAAAAAAATGGAAACGCACCATTAACTGATGTTGTTGGTTATGAATATTGTAGATTATTTACAAAAGATAGTCCATATTCCTCATATAGTCGTTTACAAAAAAGAGGGGGTATGTGGAGAAAAGGTAATACTAGTTCTTACTCAGTTTTAGATAATACGTATAACTTAAATATTGCCCCTATGGGTGCCTTAGATAGATTGTCATCAACAAACTTAAATGTTAATGGACAAAAGGTAAAAAAATATATGTTTTCGTTAGAAAACTTAGCTTGGAGAACATCCAATAGAATTGGATATAGAGTAGAAGATTTGCCCGATTGTGAAGTTGGACCAAACGGAGGAAGAATTATGTGGTTCCCACCATATGATTTATCATTTGATGAAACAAATAGAGCTAAATTTCAAGGTACTGAGTTTTTAGGTAGAGTCGAACCTGTTTATTCCTATCAAGGATCGGAAAGAACGGGATCAATTTCATTTAAAATTGTGGTTGACCACCCAAGTGTTTTAAACACTTTAATACAAAAAGAATTAAATAATGTAGGTTCTAATCACGAAGTAACAAAAATTATAGATTCGTTTTTTGCTGGATGTTTACAGTACGATCCATATGAGCTTTTAAAAAAATATAAAGTTTTTAGTTTGACCGATATCTTAGAAGTTACCGACTATCTAAGAACTAGAGAAGATTATCAAAAAATAAAACAAGAATTACCACAAACAAATACAGACCAAACAATTACAACTAATACAAACCCTACCACTGAGTCATCAGGTAGTGATGTTGTTAGTAGTGCTTCAACCGCCACAACAGCAAGTACCTCAACAGTTCAGGTAAGTGAAGCACAAAAACAAGAATTTGAAGAAATACTTTTATTTTTTGATCAATCAATACCAAAACCTATAGATTCGGGAAAGGAATCGGCGTTTAAAAGTTATTACTCATCGTATAAAAGTTTAAAAGGTACATATACTACTAAGTTTTCTAATAAATTAGTAAAGTATGCACCTGACCCGCCAACTGAAATACCTATAACTCAAAATTTTAGTTATAATGAATATGTCGATACAAGAAAAAATCAAGCAAACCTTACTTTTGACTTTTTTGAAAAAGAATATAATTCTTTTGAAACAAATTTTTTACCAACAGTTCAAAAATTATTAGAAGCAGGAAAAGATGTCAGCTTTGAACTACAAGGGGCTGCAAATTCCAGTGGTAGTGTTGGGAGTAATAGTGACTTATCAAAAAGAAGAATCAAATCTGTTTTAAAACAAATTCTTGATTATAAAGGTAGTGGTTCTAATACTTTAAAAACTTTTTACGATAGTGGAAAATTAAAAATTGATGAAGTACCTTTAGGTGATACTGCTAATTTGAATGAGAAAAATTATAATGATGTTTCATGTGAAAAAGAATTTAGATCATCTGTTGCTGATGGAACATATTCAGTTCAGGCCATGTTATGTAGAAGGGTTAAAATTACAAAGTTTAATTTTACTCCCGATTCACCAGATAGTACTAACGCATCAACTACTACACCAAATACAGACGCAAATGAAGGGGTACTTAACCCAACTGCGGGTCAGGATGGAAGTAATGTTTCACCACCTAGCGCTAGTTTACCTGAAAATTTTTCCACACAAACCACAGAGATAAAAGATAAAACAAATCAACTAAGAAAAAAATTAACAAAAAAACTATTTAGACAATTATTCAGCGAATGTACCTACTTTCAAATGATACAAGAAAGTGATCCTATTGTTTATAATGGAATAAAAGAAAAATTAAAACATTTTCATCCCGCGTTTCACTCAATTACTCCTGAAGGTTTAAATTCTAGACTAACATTTTTAAATCAATGTATGGCGCCTGGAGACACAATCCCAACTGCAATTAATGTGGGCGGTAATGTTAGTTTAGCATATAATGATGTTTATAATAGTGCTTTTGGTGCACCACCAATTTTAGTATTACGTGTTGGTGATTTTTTTCATACTAAAATAGTTCCTGAAACTTTAACTTTAAAATATAGTGACGCAAAATTTGATTTAAATCCGGAAGGTATTGGAGTACAGCCTATGATTGCTGAGGTCACACTTGGATTTAAATTTATTGGTGGTCACGGGTTAGCTGAACCCGTTGCTAGATTAAATAATGCATTATCATTTAATTGGTATGCAAATACTGAAATTTATGATGAAAGAGCAACTGAGACTGACGATTTTACCTCTCGTTTAGATAAAAACGTTTTAGATGATATTGATTTAAATAGTGTCGGAATATTAAAACAAGGAGACGATAAAGACACTAACGATTCTGGTAATCCAATAGGTACTGTTGAAAACACATATTTTGATCCAAACACAAATCAAACAGTAGGATTTATTAATTATAAAGAAAAAATGAATACTATGCTTAAAAATTCTAAAGAATTATTAAGCAATATAAAAAATGCATTATTTGACATATCAGATTTAAGATGGGGTGGATTAATATATTTTACGGCCGATAGAGAATATTTTTCAGGGAAAGTAGATTTATTAGGCACACCAAGCCCAACTGAAATTTTTGGTCAATCAACAAAATACCAAGAAAAAGTTGAAAAATTATTTCAAGACGCAAAACAAGATATAGATAATGACCAAAACCCTATTTTTGCTAACTTTCAGTTTACAAATTTAAAAGAAGTTGACCGTAAAAAAGTTAAAAGAAAATTAAAATCTAAATTAGACATTATTAAAGATAATTGGATTTCTAGATTTACAGAACAAAATAACACCATAGTACAAGGACAATCACCTTATGTACAAATTATGGATCAAATGAATTTTATTCTATCTAATAATGATGGTTTTACAAATAAAAAAGGGGGGTTAATTATGTATTCGGTTAGTTCAACAACTGAAGTCGCCAAAACAACTTCGAGTAATGGTCAAACAAATACATACGACGAATTAAAAAATGATTTAATCACCGTTGGTGATGGGTTTCAAGATTTTATTGACCTTCTTAAAGAAAAACAAATAATTCCAGACGGTGCGAATAATGTTTATGATGATAATTATAACTTTAATCTTTATCTTCCGGTTAATAAAGATAAATTTTATAAAAGATTCTTTATGACTTTAGGTAATACTATTGTAGGATCAGAAAGTGACGGAGGAAATGATATTGAATTTCTTGTTAATGATTTAGTGGAAGACTTATCTAATGATAAAAAAGAAGAATGGAAGAAATTTATTTATACAAATATAGGTTGGAATTATACTAATTCCCAAGTTACTAAAAGTAATGACGCTAGTAAGCCAAGATATATTTTTGAAGAATCGTTTAAAACATTAGATAAAAATAAAAAAGATTTTGAGGTTGAATTTGATAATAAATATAGTGATATTACATTTAAACCATATGAAGAAAATAAGATAAGAAGATTTACTTTAACAAAACAAGACAATATAAACCCAACAACAGAGGATAATTTTTATAACTTATGGTCAAGTATTAATTCGTCTGACGAACTTTTTAACTTGAAATTTAAACCAAATTAATAAAATGGAATATTACAATAGATATCAAAATTTTTTATTCAATGGTGCTCAAACCGTTGTTCCTTATTTAACTATACAACCTAAAAGTACAGATAGAAGATACATATACAGAAAAAATCAAAGTAGGTTAGATAAAATTAGTAATGATACTTATAACTCACCTTATTTTGGTTGGTTAATATTAATGGCAAATCCAACTTATGGTGGAATGGAAAGCAACATCCCAGATGGTGCGGTTTTAATTATACCTTTTCCATTGTATGGGTCTTTATTAGCCTACAAAAATGCTTTAGATACACATATATTTTATTATGGCAGGTAAAAAAGGAAAAATATTAGTTGAAGCTGATTACGATAATATAATTTTAGTAGACCCAAATAAAGTAGTTATTGGTCAAGATATTGTTGATAGATTGGTTGATCACGAAGATTTGATCTTTTATGCTAATCTAGAAACTAGAGTAATCCCAAGAACAAAATTGGCAGTAGGTGAAGGGTTTGGTAGTCCGGTTACTAACACACTAATTGCTAGCATTCAAGGAGAAGCAGACCCATTTGATAAAATTAATTTTTTACAACCTAAAGGTAAAAAGAGTGACAATCAAGGACAAACAACCAGGTTTTTTGACTCTAGTTGGTCAGATCAGATTACAGGAAAAGGGTCTAGACAAGGGTTAGGGTTAAATCAAACTTCACAGTCTTATCAACAAATTGACGGTTCAATAAGAAGAATTAGAAATGTAACAAACTATAATGATACACAAATGTTTGGTATTAACTCAATAGACATTGATTTAACGCCAAACGCAGGTCCTGGTGGTTTTGTACCTTCAGTCACTATAAAAATGACAGATGTGGGTGGTAGAACTTTATTTGAACAAGGAGAAAACTCAATTTATTCAGTATTTTTCAACCAACCTTACCCACTATTTTATTTAACAATTAAAGGTTATTATGGAAAGGCCATAAGGTATTCATTGTATCAGTCAGATTTTCAGTGTAACTTTAACTCAAGTTCTGGTAATTATGAAGTGACGATAAAATTGGTTTCTAATCTAATGTCATTATTATTTGATACTTTGGTGGCTTATGCAAAAACAGCACCAAAGATGTTTCCAACTATTGTACAAACAATACCACAATCGAATAATAACCCATCTAATGGTGTAAATTCAACATCAACATCAAATAATACTCAAATAACTATAGGGGAACAAAAATTAAATGAGGTATACCAAATATATGAAAGTAAGGGATTAATTGAAAAAAATTTTCCAAGAATGACCATAGAGTCATTTTTGTTAAGATGTGACACGTATATTACAGACATTGAAAAAGAAATAACTGACGGTAACTTTGTTGTCTTTAATGACATACAAAGTTTTAAAGAAAACCTAAAAGAATTGAAATCAAATTCTTACGATGAAATTATTTCAACATTTTTAGATACCGAAAACTATATTGTTGTAGATGAAAAAATATATTATCAGTTTAAACCAAATATCGGATTTGGGATCAGAGATGATTTAAAAAACGCGATTATTGCTGAAACAAGAGCGGCGGTTGCTAATTTAGAAAATAATGTTACTTTTGGTGTCAAGGGTGAATATGATTTAGGCGGTCAGACTTTTACAAACCAAAAAATACCAGTCAGTTTTAAAGAAGACGAAGTTTTTTTCTTTTATGATTTAAATAATTTAACAGACCAAAACTATAAAGAAACATACATAAAACGTTATAATAAAGTCCCAACTCAGGCAGAGTTTAATACTTTTAAAAGTACCCTTAGTTCTCAATTAAAGGCTATAAGTTATAAAATTGACCCATCTACAGGTAACCTTGTTTTAGATAAAGTTACTTTTTTTTATTACGGAGAAACAACAAACACAAACGTAAAATATGTAAAAGACAGTTTTCTTTGGAAAATCAATGACATAGAGGCCAAAATAGATGCTAAAACTCAAGAAATTGAACAAAAATTTACGGATTACTTATCGGACAGACTTATAAATGGTAAAAGTGGAAAAGGAGGACTTGGATTTGTCCCAACAATAAGAAACATATTTGCTGTTTTAATTGCTGGATGTGATACATTCTATAGGTTGATGGAACTTACACACGTACAGGCTTGGAATAAAAGAAATGACCCCCAAAGAATACTTTCAATAATACCTCCTGATAAAAACTTCGCAATAGATTCTAAAAATGTAATAAATTATGCAGATAATACACTCAATGATCAAAACGTTGTTTATCCTTGGCCAACGTATTTAGTACAAAGAAAAGACAAAGATAACAGAGATTTGTACAATTACGAATATTTAGGAGACCCAAATAACGAATCAAAAACAAATGCCTTTGATTATAATGTTTGGCCTGAGGTTTATTTTACAGAAAACTTTTTGGATGCGTCTGTACAAAAAAATACATTGGCTAGTTTAAGTAATTATAATAACCCTGCGGATTTAGCTGATTTTGCTTCCTGTAATGCGATAGAATTTCCATATAATGTTAAACCATACGAAATAACCTCTGAATTACCATTTTTTTATGAAATGTATGAAAGATCAAAGTTATTAACTCACTATAGTGGTTTCTTCACGCACCCATCAATAGACATTAAATCAAATCAAGTTGATAAATTTTTGTCAGATTTAGAAACACAAAATGTTAAAGAATCAACAACTAACAATCCATTTATACAAGATAAACTTAAAAATTTAAGATTTAATTTAACATCATTTACTGAAACATTAAGAGTGATATCAAATAACGGAACAGGGGCTTCTTGGTTAAACCTTCAGGCCGGAAATTATGTTACAAATATAATTGAAAATTTAACAAAAAAAGATTTTGGATTTTATAATATAAACAATATTGACAGCTCAACAATAACATTAAACACTAGTTCACCTTTACAAGATAAATTTAAAAAATTTATAGAAAAACCAAACCCTTTAAATAATTTTTTAGTACCAATACCTTTCATGTTTAATGTTGGTGATAATACACAAGATTGTTTTGTATTTTTAGATGAGAAAAAAACACTGGCAAGATTAGATGAAACTGAACAGTTAAAAAATATAAACATGTTTAATAACTATTATGGTTATATGGAACAAAACGGTTCTTTTGATGCTTTATTTGATAGATCCGCTGGGCAAAATATAACCACAAGTATACAATTAAAAACAAATTACGATAATAAAGACAATACAAAAATTACTTGTATTGATTCTGAATATAATTCAGATATTGGTGAGGTAGGAAAAAGGGCTATTTCATCATTATTAAACACACCATTTTTTGTAAATGCAATTGTGGAAGGGGTCAAAAAAGAAAAACTAAATAAGGTGAACCCATATGCCGCTTTAGGGTACATCTACTTAAATTCATTACCGTTTCAAAAGTTAGACTCTTTCTTCAATAGATTAGACAATCAAACACAAATAAAAACATCAAGTAATATATGGTCATCTTTTGTTAAGTTTGGTGCTATACACAGAGTACCATATGCCTTTTTATTAAAACTTGGTTCTATATGGTACAGGTATAAAAACTTTATTACTAGTGGAGACGATATACTAACTTATATACTTAAAGATTTTGATTTTAATAATTCATATGGTGGTGCTTCCACATACCCTAACAACCCATTTAAAATAAAAAATTATACAGGAGGTACTGTTGATTTCGAAGCGTTAAAAACAATTATTGACCCATTGGACCCAACAAAAACAACCGACATTATTAATACAGGATTTTATCCTTTTTTAATAAATGACATATATTATTATTTCACAAAAGATGAGCTCATTACTAATTTTTCTGAAACAGAATTTGGGGATTTGTATTTAACTAACAAGTTAAGAGTTGGTAAAAATACAAACGCAAGTAAAATAGTCCAAGAAGGTAAAATACTAAGTCAACCAAAAAGAAGTATATTGTCAAGTTCATTCTTTACTTATAGTATTTTTGAGAAAGATATAAAATTTAATAAAGATGAAACAATATATTTAATGTACCCTAGTAATGGTGGTTTAGACATTAATGAAGGTATAATGAGATGTGTTGACAGTAATGGAATATTAACAACCGATATAAAAAATAATAAATCGTTTTATAATGGTTCCGTAAGAACTCTTTGGGGATTACCAAATTTTGGTTACTATGATATTAATAATAATTTAACTAAATTGTTAAATAACCCTGAAAACTTTTTAGAATTTTCTGAAGATAAACCAGAAACATCAACATCATACAGTCGAGTCGAAACATTAATTGATTTATTTGGTAGAGATATTTTAGATGGATTTGAATCACTATTTTTAGGATTTTGTAATTCAACACCAACACCTAAAGACGTTTTCCCATTGATTGGTGACGTTACCCAAGTAACTTATGCTCAACCATCAACAACACCAGAAATAAGAAATAGAAAACTTAGTGATCAAATACTTAACTTAATAACACTAAAAGGTACTGACGTAGCGTTAACAGGAGATGAAAATACAGATGGACTCGCTTTAGCTAATGCAAACGCTAAGTCAGTTTACAATTTAGTAAACGATTTTATAAAAAATGATTGCATACTTAAAATAGGTAACCCAACAAGATATAATAGAAAATTATACGCCTCTTTTACATCTAACAATAATTTTAAAATAAAAAAACCAATAAGCTTTAATCCATATGAAAAAGGTAAATTACCTGGTGATGGGTTTATGATTGGAACAAATCAATTATTAGATAGTAAAACATCAAGTATAAAAAATAAAAATGCTTGGGACGCTCTACTACTTAATGTCGGGCCTTTTTTACAAAATTCAGACTACACAAAGAACATATTTAGTGGATCCTCAATTTATACTAATTCAGGTTCACCAATAACTGACTTTTTTATTAAAATGAATATTGATTTTGAAGAAAACAATGTAAGGTTACTTGCACCATTAATTTTACAATTCGCAAAACAAAAAATTTTAACAAAAAACCCTAACTATGGTAAGACGGAATTTACAAAATACATAGATGATACATTAGATAGATATTATCAGGGGCAATCTGATTTTATGAGAAATTTATTTATAAATTTAAATACAAGTCTACCGGCAGCCAATATCGCACCAAAAGCAATTAGAGCGAAGGTTTCGGGTAACGTAAATAAACTTAGTGTTTATAATAATTTACAAACATTTAATAATAGATGGATTGCTGGTAGTGATTTAAATGAAAGAACATTATTTGAAGATTTTTTATTTTTAAATACCGCATGTGTTGATGTTGGAGATAGAATAGAATTGAATGTTGAAATGGTTAAAAACACATTGAAAAATGCGGATGGAAAATCAATCGCCGATGTTATAGGTCAAATTTTAGAATCTGATGGTACTTCTGTTTTATTCGCTTTACCGGCATACGTTAATTACTACGGAATACAAGACCAACAAAAAGGAACACAACCTGTGGATTTTGATGCTGCGGATTCCATTTTTAATACTTTTACTGAAGTAAATTATTTAGATTCTAGACAAAGATTTTTAGTACAATACTTAGGTAATAAATCAGAAAACACCGGTCAAAAAAATAATAAACAATACGCTTTTAATGATGACGCGTATGATTTAGGTGATCCTGCAAATTGTTCTGTTAGGGTTCCAATAAATTTAAATACAAACTTCTCAAGAAATAATAAAGTAGTCGCATTTACCGTTGATTTTGGAATAAGAAATCAAAACATGTTTGAAAGTATGAATATTGATTTCGGGAGTAAAAAAAATACTCTAGCAACATTTATGTTCAATGAACAGTTAGCAAATGCCGTACCTGGTGACACTGTCGGACAACAAACACAATCACTTTATAGTTTTTATAAATCACAAAGTTATACATGTAAGGTAGACATGATGGGATGTGCTATGATACAACCAACAATGTATTTTAATTTAAGACATGTTCCATTATTTTATGGACCATACTACATACATAAAGTATCACATAATATTTCACCAGGATCTTTTAAAACATCTTTTGAAGGAACTAGACAACCTAAATATAGTTTACCTGATCCCGATAGAACCACAAGCTTTGTAAGAAAAAGTTATTTAGAAAACTTCAAAGAAAAAATATTAAATAGGGTTGATAATACAAGATTCACAGCAACAACAGCAACTACTTTCTTGGACGAAGGACAAGTATTCCCAAGCATAGTTAGAACAAGTGAAGAAAATTGTAAAGTTGTTGTTAATCCAGATTATTTGAATACTCCTTTTGTATCTGCAACAACAACAAGTATTGAATATAGTTCCATTACTGAAAATTTAAATTCAATTTTACCAGCAATTGACCTTAATATAAAAATACTAATTATGACAAAAATTATAACGGAACCGTATAACTCTATAGATGACACTGGACCAGGTTCTAGATATAGTAGTAGTCCTAATATCATTTGTTATAATAATAATTTAAACGGCTTCTCAGCTAGAAATAAATTTAGAATTAAACCAAGTAACCAACTCATATGTATAGGAAAGGATTTAGATGCGGAACCTCTTTTTTCATTTACTGATTTTGATAAAAGTTTAAAGTTAGAGACTGAACTTTCAGAAAATTATGGACCTATAATTACTGATTTAGAAAATTTATTTGCGACACCTGATAGTAAAGAAAATAAAATTTCAGCAGTAACGTATACTATAATTGCAGAAAGAAATGGATATTTAGCGTCAGAACCATCACCAATAACCGCCGTTAAAATTAAAAATTTTATAGAAGAAAGATTTAATGCAGGGGCGTTACCAAAAAGTTTATTAGACTCTTTATTGAGTCAATCTGAATATGTTTATGATAAATACATAAAACCATGTTTACCTCCACTAAATGTTACAGCAACTACCGTAACCTCTACAAGTGCTAAAATAAGTTGGCAGGCTCCTGAGTTCCCACCTTCAGGAGGTTATGAATATTATTTAACAACAGACCCTAATTTCTATCCAGTACCAACAACAGTACCGACCGGGTCAGTTTCTGCAGGAACGTTATTCAAAAATTTAACATCACTTAGTAGTTCGACATTTTACATTGTATTTGTTAGATCAAAATGTTCCGTAACTAAATTAAGTACTTGGAAAGTAACAGATTTTGAAACAACTTAATTTTTTTTAATTATTAATATATTTATAATAAAAAACTATGAGCGTAAAAAATTTACTAGATGATTACTTGAAAAAAGATACAAGGATCACTGAAAAACAAATTGACTCAGATCACAAACAAGTGTGTGATCTAGATACTGGTGACTGTTATACTATTAGGATGAAAGATGGGTTAATTGAGAGATTCGATAATACGGTACAAAAAAATAAAACATTGAGAGTAGAAACACCCGCAGGTGTTAAGACACTACTTAACGGTTAAAAATTCAAAAAATGAAAATAGAACAAAAAATTTTAGAAGAACTTAGAAGATTTAATGAAATAAGTAGATATGTTTTAAGTGAACAAGACCCTGGTGCTGCATTACCACCACCCCCACCACCGGCAGGAGGAGAAACACCACCAGCGGGAGGTCCCCCACCACCAGCAGGAGGTGCTGAAGCAACTGAAGACGCAACCGCAGAACCACTTAATGTTGATGAAGATCCTGATATTGAAGTCGTTGACGAACCAGGAGCAACAGGAGGAGATGAGGAAACTAAGACTGAAGGTGAGGGAGAAGAAACTGAAGAAATAGATATCACAGATTTGGTTAACTCACAACAAGAAATTAAAGATAAACAACAAGAAATAATGGATAACTTATTTGGTAAATTAGATGATTTACAAGGTAAGTTGGCAAATATGGATCAAATTTTAAACAAAATATCCAGTTTAGAGGCTAAATTTGATAGATATAGGGAAAAAACACCTGAAGAAAAATTAGAACTTAGGTCTTTAGATTCTTACCCATACAATCAAAAACTGACAGATTTTTTTGATGATAAAAAAGTAGATATGGAAAAATCTGGAAAAAATGAATATATTTTAACATCTGACGAAGTTGAAAATTTTTCACCTAACGAGATAAAGAAAACTTTCAACAACTACAGTTCAGACGAAGAAGAAATGTAAAGAATATAAGGGACCACAAGGTCCCTTTTTTATTTGACATTCTAACAAAATCACTTATAATTGTTATAGATAAAAGAGTTAAAAATTAAAAACAAAATCTATGGCAAATTCAATTGACGCAGTACTTGCACAGTACGAAAAGAACTCACAACCAAGTGGTTCACAGAGACAAAACATCTCACAAGAAGACAGAATGAAAAAGTATTTTTCAGCTATTCTTCAAAAAAATGAAAAATCAGCACAAAAAAGAATTAGAGTGTTACCTACAAAAGACGGTTCTTCACCATTTGTTGAGGTTTGGTATCACGAAATTCAAGTTAATGGGCAGTGGGTTAAGTTGTATGACCCTGAAAAAAATGACAACGAAAGATCTCCTTTAACAGAAGTTTATAATGAACTTATTTCAACAGGTAAAAAAGAAGATAAAGAATTGGCTTCACAATACCGTTCACGTTTATTTTACATCGTAAAAGTTATTGATAGAGATAATGAACAAGATGGTGTTAAGTTTTGGAGATTCAAACATAACTACAAACAAGAAGGAGTATTAGATAAAATCCTTCCCATTTGGAAAGCAAAAGGCGACGTAACAGATTCAGAAAAAGGTAGAGACCTTATTATTGAACTCATCAAAGCAAAAACACCACAAGGTAAAGAGTATACTGTTGTTCAAACAATTATGTATGATGACCCAGCACCATTACACACAGATAAAGAAATCA
>Ga0194115_10003702_pt1 | contig 16988 bp, 14 predicted proteins | sample TA2MahsurfametaG_3_FD_148656 | JGI IMG/M metagenome (GOLD analysis project Ga0194115, IMG submission 148656) | Freshwater microbial communities from Lake Tanganyika, Tanzania - TA2015002 Mahale S4 surface | ecosystem: Environmental > Aquatic > Freshwater > Lake | place: Tanzania: Lake...
GCCGTCGCCGGCTATGTTAGTATGATTGTGAATGCGTTGGCTTTGCTACCGGTAGGAAGTACGTGTATCGGCATCATTATTATTGGTCTCGTTCATACTCGTTGCGACAAGCGAACTAACGAAATTTTCTTTCCCACGAAGCAACTGACGGTGGTAGAATGGCACTGGCGATGTTCGGAAGAAATACAAAGACCGTCATCGGATACCTGACAATGGCGACGCTATTATTCACGGGAGCATTCGGATCGGACCTTTTTCTTTTCTATTTTGCCTTTATCATCCTCTTCCAGAAAGGAAATGAAATTCCTGCTCGCAATGAGTTTGATGAAGTCGCTATCTCCCGAGTCGTTGTTGGTTCGCTTGGCTTTCTTCTTGCCTTTTTGACTTTAGTTCCGGTGCAATAGTGACAATACAATAACACGCATGTTGATAGACCTGGAGTTAGCGCACTTTTTTTGCCCATCCTAATCTCACAACTATATTGGAATTATGACTAGCGCGGAAAGGAACCAAAGAGCAAACGCCAGTACGATTCGTGGTAGGTTTGGGTTGACGGATTCATCACGACATGGCACTTCCATATCATTCTGGAATACGTTGTTCGTCGCCCATGTAGTTAGCAGTATAGATACCTGTTTGTCCTCAAGGGTAAATGAAGATACCAACAAGATAAACCAAGTGAGACCGCCGATGATACTATGACCTCGACGTCCGAATATGGTCATCGATAGACGACCGCCATCTGTCGCACCAAGTGGTAACATCTCTGCCGCGTTAATGAGAAGTCCACAATAGCCAGCAATTGCAAAGGGATGTAAAGGGACGGGAGTCGAAGGATCTGAATTCGTGATGAATCCTTCACCGCCAGCAAAGAAATAGTCAATGATCGATCCACCAAAGGTGGACAAATCAATCACACCCACGGGGAGTGCCGGGAGTAACTGAGCAGCAGTACTGCTATCACCATCCATTGCAGCCTTTGTGGCAAACAATCCAGTACCAAATAATGTAAAGGAAGCGACGAAACCCAACAGGGGTCCCATGACGGCAAAATCAAACAGCGAAGTTAAACTTTTCGGTGATGATTTGATCCGGGTAAGAGTCCCCAATAATGGAAGACTTCCGAAAATCGGGAGTAGAGTAGGAATCAAGGAAGTTGTCTTGATCTTTTCCCTCTGTGCGATGAGGATATGACCAAATTGATGACTTGCCAGAATCAGTAGGATAGGGCCCAGGACTTGTCCCACCTTACCATTAAACCAATCCAATTCAGAGTAATTACTTAGAGATAGGGCTTCCGTCAAACGATTTAAAACTTCTTCATTCCCACCATAGACTCCAATAGAAAACAGTAATATCGTCCCGACCGATAAAAGTGATATGAGTCGATACAACCAATCACTTACAATGGGTGAAAAATCCTTCTTTAGGAGGACTAATGCTCTTGATTCCCTTTCCCATAATTCATCTGAATAATCCGAAACATCTAACATCCATACCACGGTACAATCCCAATCCGTTGGGAATTTCTCATCTAATGCCATTATGAGATCTTGACCAGTTTTTTTTCGATTTTCTCCACGTAGGACATATCCACCCTCAATCGGAATTGGTCTCCCATTCATTACAAATGTCTTACTATCGAATGCATTCATTAAGATTCCAAGATCCTTCTCTGTCGGTGCCTGATCCTTTTTCCGTACGACTCTTGGAAGGAATGTTTGGACCATTCCTGCAATCTCGACATCCTCATTGTCGTTCAGGACTAATGTTTTCAGTGATTGTGACATGAATCCACCATCGCTTCTCACCTCCGACTTCACTTTCACTGGCCTAGTCTTGGCAGCCTTTAATGAATCGATTAGACGTTGTTGTGTCAACGTCTCTCGTTGTTTGTACAATTGACTAACAATTTCGGGGATTAACATCGGATCGATGATGGCCTCATCTTCCATACCGATAGCCTTAACAAGAGCCAGACGAGTTTGAGGGGGGAGATTAAAAAAGAGTTTCATCGTAGCCTTAAATTCTTCCATCGTCAATCCTTGGGGTGGATTGACGATGGATAATAGTTGATTGGTCTTCTTCTCCACTTCCTCGACGGCCGCTTGCTTGAGCGTAAGAAGAGATGGATCTGTACTCGCATCCCATTCCTGAATATCCGTCTGTAAGAAATCAATCTGGTTCAACATTTCTTCAAGATCTTCTCGTTGTGTCTCTTTCCATGTTGTATCACTATTGGATTCTTTCAAGCTGATTTGTCGTCGAGAAAAGGAGGAGGACGACGACGACGGTATTATCCCACCACACGAGCAACGGAAACCGCTTGGTAAGTGAACGACTTTCGGCTTTACTATCAGACTATTCACCACCCACTCCGCCGAGAGGTAGGCGAATACTAGAACTGCCGAGAATCTCATGTTTGGATCGTATTCCTATGACTCTTATAGGACACCCTGTATAAAGGAATCAAACGTCTCAGCCTGACCACATCTTTTGTTGTCGAAAGCTTTCCCATTACAGTATACGCGTATGTGTTGGAGAGATCTTTCTCGACCACTCAAGTGACGTCACAAGATCCGAGTGCTCCGACCATCCGACTCACACTCAATGTCAAAGTTTGTGGATATGAAAGTAACAGAGGTTGAAGTAAAACTCAATGGAAATATAGGCATCATACCTTCATGAACTACCTGTATGCGAATCATTTGCCGTTGTTACGTTGGATGCACTAGAGGATGCTATTACCTTTTCATTCTCGTCATTGAGAGATCCTAGCTATGGTAGAACGAAGAAGTTTCCCGATGTTTCCGACCGACGGGCTACGGTAGTCGAACGACGGATGACTCAGGACGTACGAAGGACGGAAACAAATTCTGATAGGATCGACTTCCACGAATCATCTGTGAGGATGTGAGATTTCAACTTTGAACGTAGTCCACCGAACAGCTGGCGTCCTGTTCCGTTGGACTTGAAGCCGTCTGCTATGTGAATGATGGAATCCCCCGATCCCGATACATACGGTACATCGCTCATGTCATCCATCTGGACTTGGGAAACCTACGTCGAATTTCTGCGGATCTTGCATCAAATCATATCTCGGCGTTTTCTCTCACAATTACATTCTTATTTTTGTAACGGAGATTCAGCCATTTTCGAAACGAATCCCACGCCTTCTTTGTTATCACATTGTTGCTTTACAACCTCATAGACATGAGACGCTCGCATAGGTCCACATCGAGAAACGCACCATGGAGACCTTTATCCTTCCTTTGTCTTGTGACTCTGTCAGGAGTTCAGCTTCTAAATTTTTCGGAGGGATTTCAGCCAATGATCCCTAGTCAGGTATCTCGGACAACTTTTCGGGTAGCACCTCGTGGTTCTCGTACTCGCATTTGGGCTATTCAGCAAGAAGAGGAAGTTCAAAAGGTTGTAGATATCAATCAGGAGGCAACAAGGCTTCGGAAGGAGGCTGAATTGGCACGATTACAAGCCGAGCAAATGGATTTGTCATTGACACTACAAAAAATTCAAGCCCTTGAATCGAAACTAGGGAATAAGGCATGGCTTGCGAAACACCCAGATCAAGAAGCGGAGCTTCAAATACAACTTCAACGCCTCAATGACAAACTAACGGGAGGAAAATCCTCACAGTCAGCCGTCGGCCAGCCGACCTTGAAGAGCTCCAGCATAACGCAGCAGGACCAGGTGGGGAATTTACTTGACCAGACCACCACCACCACAACCTCATCAACGTCACAGAAGGCGTCGAAGAGCAGTGGATCCAGTTCTGGTAGTGACGGATCGGCAACTGCCAAGAAGCAGATTCTGCCTGAGATTCCGTTGTCTGGTTTTGATCAAGAAGATCTGGACTTGTATATTCCAGTTGCGAATGATATCAACAAAAAGATGCCAAACGGTACCCTTACACAAAAATTAGAAGCCTTTCGAACAACTCCAGAACTACAGGCACACTTTCAATCGAAGATACAAAGTATGCTGGTAGGCCCTTTGGAAGAGTTACAGCGTTTGGAGGAGCTTCGTCAGGAGTTTCTTGATTCCACTAGTGGAAAGGAACGTGAAAGACTAAAGCGAGAGATCGACCGTCTAGAGGACGCAATAGAGGACGATGGACCCTTTCAATATATTGAGGGTTTCTTCCTCGAAGAGCTCAAGCCCCTCACAGATGAAGCGCTGGCACAACGGATGGAAGCGGTAGGGAGCCTTCCAGATATCCTCATTGCGATCTACAAGCAGCGATCTGGACTTGGTGAGGAGGAGGATTTGAAGTTGAGTATTCAGATGGACTACTACGAGCCTCAGCTTCAGCTGCTGGAACAGGTCCGAGCTCTAGAGCCACTAACGGACGAGATGCAGGCGGACTATATCGCAGCGTTTAATTCTTTACCAAAACCAGTTCAAGAGCGATTTGCCGAAAACTTGGGCGTAAATAAAGAGAGTGATGCAGAGGCATTTCTGAAAGGCATCATGGAAGACTCCTCGCCGCTGTCCCCACTTATGAAGGTGATTGAAGCGTCTCAGTCCCAGGACCCCGTGCTCTATAATGACATTGAGTTTGTGGATCGATCTCGTTTCCTTGAAGAGCTCTTTCCCGCTATTGGGTATATGGAAGGCAGTCAGCCGTCTGAAGAAGACGCAGAACAGTTTGCGACTGAAATCTTGGATAAAAAGTATTTCCAGGTGACAAGCAAGCCAGAGCGTGTCGCGGGGGGTTGGTATATTCGAGGTACAAATCTGCTAGAAGGTGATGAAGGGGGTTCCATTACCGCAGCCGACAAGTTGGTGAAGAGAGTTAGCGAGAAAATGGCCTCTTCCCCGTTGGGAGAGAATATTGATTTCTTTTACGTACTGGACCCATCACCACCGACGGATGAGGAAGTTGAATTCGGTCCGACGGAACGGCCTCTTTTTGTCCTGACCACGAAGGATCCACAGAGCTTCTATAGATGGGCATCACCCTTGACCAAGATCGGAGTGACGATGAGTGGCCTGTTAACAACCTTGATGTTCTCCGTCGGTGCCTGTGCCTTGAACCCCAACATTAATGAGAGATTTTCTGATAGTCTGGACCAGGCATCGACAACTGGCGTGTTGGATCTACAGTGGTTTGCAGATCTATGGTTTCCAATGTTTTCGGCGTTCCTCATAATTCAGTTGGCGCATGAAGCCGGACACAGAATAATCGCATTCCGTGATAAGGTAAGCATCGACGGTAACACTTTTCAAGGTTCATGAGTTTCGCCAGTTTTTTGTCTAACCATTTATTGATTAAGTTTGATATTGGTTTCCCCACTATCGTTCCATCCATCATCACCGGTTTTACTGGTACCGTCACGCCGTTGAGATCGCCACCGCCGAATTCGAAATCGATGTTCGACTTTGCACTGATTGGTCCGCTCGCTGGCATGGTAGCATCACTCCTATTCTTGGTCAGTGGTTTGAAACTCACTTCGGTCATGGTCCTTGGGACACAACTCCCCGTCGTAGCTGTCGATCTCCTCCGATCAAGCAGCCTTGGGGGTGGCCTAGTGGAATACTTCCTTGGGAGTACTGCAATTCTACCCAACCAAGGACCGGAAGCATTTCTTCCCCTGCATCCGTACGCCATCGCTGGTTTTATCGGACTTATTACGAATGCTATGGCACTCCTACCTCTAGGTCATACAGATGGGGGTAGAATAGCAGTCGCCATGTTTGGGCGACGAGGTGCTTTCCTCGTGAAACTATTTACAGCTCTTCTGCTTTGTTCGGCAGGTCTCTTTGGGCTAGATGACACGAACATTCTCCTCCTATACACGTTCTTTGTTCTAATCTGGCAGCGTGAACTGGAGAGTCCACCTCGAAACGAAGTCGACGAGCTTGATTTCCCTCGTGGACTAGCTGCGACCGTCGTTGCCCTCGCAGTTGGTTTGACGTTAATTCCTATATTTTGAACCTAGTGGAATGTTCTATCGATGAAAGACAACAGTTCCAGAAGTGGTCGCTGGAAGGGACGACGAAGATCATCTGTCGAGGGAACTGGATTTTCCCAGCCAGTGAGAACTTTGTCGATGCCACCACAATATGGGAATGTCGCGACAAGGAAAGCCCATCTTCATTCTTACATCCCCCTCTAATGCATCTGCATCGTGAGTAACGAATGAGGGGATGGAAATGTAGAGTTGATGGCGGTACAGTAGTATCCGGCGGAAGACAACCTTAGTTTTTGTTCATAGATTTCCAGCTACCGATGTATGATAGGCAATCAAGGTATGTCTAAGTTACCCAATGGATCGTAGGGCTGAACCCCAATGACCATAGTCGAAGGAATGGACGGATCCTCTCTTCGGCCAGCCTTCAAGGTAGATTCACATCGAATAATGCCCGTCATTCCTTGACACCCATGTGCCTTCGCCATTATCAACTGCCGGCATGGTATATGATTGGAAGATACCCAAATACGGAAATATCCGCACGACTGAGAACTCTCACATGAGGCCACTCCGATTGAGTCACTTGCAAGGGGCTTCCCACCAAGATTCCGCACGAAAATTCCCCCGGTTCGCGCCTTGGTTTCCACTATATAATTTTGTCACGGATCCACAATGCTGTATATCGTATATGACGTTTCTACGGCGACTTTACGGCGAGAAATGAAAAATTAGCAATACCGTGGAACGAGCTGAATCCTGACGATTGGATATCCCGTCCGAATCTTTCATCTTCCGAACGACCACGTCCCCCAATGCTCCCGCTTTTTTCATCTTGTCATAAACTTTCTGGATCTTACTTTTGATCAGGATCCTCCAGGACGGTTCTCGATTTACCCGCTGTTGCTTGAAAAACACAATGAACTTTGTCAAGTCTTTGGCTCTTCTCCTTACGGTTGGCCTAGTCCAGGCTCAGGATGAGCCTCTCTTTTCCGCCCCCGAGCTTTTGTGGACACAGGCGCCTGTTTCGACCGACGGACCTCCAGTGGGTGTCTCTTTTGGGAATGGTCTCACGATGTCTCCCGATGGTAGCCTCGTGATTGCTACCACCGTCGGAGGAGTTGCGAAGTTTTTTGGTGCCATCTCAGGTGAGCCCGAATATGAGTATTTCCCATCATCGGTGGCTGCCCTTGGTATCGTCTCCTCCCACAGTAAGGCTGTGACTACGACTGAATTCGTCGAGACTGCCCCGTACATGGTCTACTCTGTCCTTGTCAATGAGGGTGATGCCTCTGTCACAACGTAAGTCCAATTCTTGTACACGTGTCTGCCAAAGGGAATTGTCTCCCATGTAGTCTCCCATCCTCACATTTCATTTTTTTCTTGATTCTTGTTTGTGTCTGTGTGTAGTTCTGTCATTGCCTTGGATTTTATGGGAAATGAGCTTTGGGTTTCTCCTCCTATTGCTGGAACAGCTCCAGGATCTCCCGTCGTCTCTGACGCTGGTGATTACGTCTTCTTGACGGTTAACGCTGAGGGAAACACTGTCGGAAACTTTGTCTGCATTTCCGCCTTGGATGGATCTATCTTTTTCGAGGATCCCAACGTTAACACCCCCTATGCCCCCATCGGTATCTTCCATTCCCCCATTGAGGGCAACTATGACGATGAGAATGGTCGACTAAACAACAATGACTTTTTGATGTGGGCCTCTGCTCCAAACCCGAATGATGCCACTGTCACGGTACGTGGATGGTTATCAATGGAACCTTTTTTTTTCATGCGTCTGTTTGGACTTTTGGTTTTCTCACTGTAACCACCTTTTTGGTGCACGTCCCCATGTAGCCTGGTAACATTTTTGGATTCCAGTTCGCGGTGGATCCTGCCAACTTGAACACTACGGCCATGGTCCTTGGAGATGCTCTTGATTTCCGTGCGACTGCCGCCCCTGTCATGACGAACCAAGGCCTTACAGGATACTTTGGTGCCTCACGCAGCAGCTTTTGGGGTTGGGTCGGAACGACGGAAAACCCCCGTGGTCGTTTCAGCCGAGCCGCAAATGCCCAAGAAGGATTTACTCGTAACTCGCTCTTCCCTGGTGCCGCTGTCTATGCGACGCCTGCTGTCTCGAACCACCCAGCCTTGCCGAATGTTTTCGGTGGGTCTGCCGCTGCCGAGGTTGTCACTTTGAGCACTGATTTTTCGACCTTTTCCTCCTTTACTACTCCTGATCTTGTCAAGGCTGGCGCCGTTGTGGATCCCTTTGACCGTGCCGTCTATTTTGCCGATGTCAGTGGTGCGATTCACCAATTTCCCGTCTCTGGAACCTGGGCCCCCATCTATTCCGCGAATGCGACTGGATCTGTTGAAGCAGACATGACGCTCAACAGTGGGGGATGGGTCCTTTACTATGCAGATACTTTGGGTACCGTTTCCGCTTGGAAGGTTGCCGAACCTCCCGTCACTGAGTCACCTACTGCCGCCCCCATCATGAATACTACTGCTCCGACTGCGATGGTAATTGAAACTGAGCCACCCACCGAAGCACCTGTCTCGGCTGCTCCCACCGCCACTCCAGTCGTGGCGACCGCGGCCCCGACTGCCCCCCCTACTTCCTCCAGTGCCAACAAGCCAGTCATGGTCTTGTCTGTCATGGCGGCTGTTCTTTCTCTCTTTGTTTAGATTGTCCTAGAGTTTGTCAAGGACTAAGATTTGATGTACAGATTGGGTAATTTGTTTAATAGAGTGTAAGGCAACGATTATCTGAGTCAGTCAGGTCTTGTTTAGGGTGATGCTGCTGTTGCCCTGTTGATTGCTACTATTAGGTCTAACACTGCCAAGGAGAGATTTGTGCAGTGTTGTGTTGACCACGAAATCAGTCGTGAGTTCAGTCATAAGTAGTAGACATGAAATTCCGTAGATCGTTATCCTACCTACGGATGCATACCATTCAAGAGACGAAAACTTTCTTTCGTGTTCGAGACCCATAGTCGCAGGTCGACATGGTACAGTACTCTACCGCGATACAAAAGACTTGACTTGGTAGAAGGCAATCTCGCACGCATCCTCGTTGTGAAATCTTGTGTAGTGAAAATCAAACGTAGGGTCCCTTCCTTGTTCTATTGGTCCACCGGTAGTTGTCCTTTGTGCTGTCAAAATTCTCTAGCCTTTGAAGACGATGGCTCCTGCAAATGGCCTGGTAAGTATAGAACGAGGAGCAGAATGGTGAAAAAGTTTTTGGGTTACATCCCAGCCCCCTTCACTCACTTCTTCCCTTACTGGTGTGTATGTGTATGTGTTTGTGTGTGTATGTCTCTCATAGGATCTTCGATCGGCGAGTAGTAGTCTCCTTCGGAAGGGACTTGATTTGATTGCTATTCTGTTACGATTCATTATATGGCCCATCCGACGTGTGAGTGAATTCCTATTACCACCCGGTGAATATGATGGATTATCACCCGCCGTGACTGAAAAGGCAGCACAACAATTCATCCAACATTTGAAGAGTTTAGTATCGACGACGACACAACAGTCGGCAATAGATACCTCCTTCTCATCATTAGGGTTTGAAGCATTAAGACAGGAGGCGATGAATACACATTCATTGATCGTCGTCTACCTACATTCCCCCCTTCATCGACATGGAGACAGTTTTTTGAAGTCAATGATCCTTTCACAATCGATGTTGGAATTTTTAAATCAGGACAGTGTAAAGGCCTTTGGATCATCTATCCATACCTCACAGGGATCATCGTTAGCAAGTCAATTGGGTGTCGCATCCTATCCAGTATTCGCTATGCTACAACCAAGTTCATCCAATTCTGGGTCTGCTAAACTTATTTTCAGAGCAGAGGGTCCGACATTGTTACGGATGCAACCGAATCAATTATTACCATTATTGAATGGGACATATCATCGTTTCCAAATGATTATTGCAGAAGAGGTTGCTCGTCGGTATGAACGAGAACATGAGGCAGCCCTACGACGGCAACAGGATGAGGAATATCAAGAGACATTACGGATCGATCAAGAACGGGAACGACAACGACAGGAAGAAAGAGAACTTGAAGAGAGACGTATCCGTGATGAAGAGGAAAAGGAACGTCAAAAGGTAGAAGCAGAAAGGAATCGACTTGATAATGCAAGATCACTTTTACGTCCAGAACCAACTTCAGGTGGGACAAGGATCCGTTTTCAATTACCTAGTGGGAAGAAATTAGAACGACGATTTGAAAATGATGAATCAATCGCATCACTCAAGGCATTCTTAACACTTCATTTTGTGGAAAATAATCATCCTGAAATCAAAAATATTGCCTTATCGACGAATTTTCCTAAAAAGAATTATGATCAAGAGGAATGGACATTGACCGAATGTGGATTAACACCCCAAGCTGTTTTAATGGTCCAAGATTTGGATGCCTAATAAGAAGAAAAGAAAAGAAAACCAAAAACAAAACCAAAAAAACTCATAGAGCTTTCTTTACCCAAAAATGCCACTTTTTTTTAAAGAAACGTAAACACACGGGGTTATAAATCAATCTATTGTTAGCGAAAAGGTCTAGTAGCATCTACCGGTGAATGTCTGTTCCCCGGAATTGAAATGTTCGTATACCCGAACTTGCGCGAACGAGTGAGCTTTGACGATAGGGAAGCATGCGCACTCTAGGATGGAGGTCCTGCATCGTCCCCTCGCAACTTGCAAGTACTACCCTCGTGTGTCCTGTGCTACGTATATCTTCTATTCATTGTTTGTTTGAGTCTATAAGAACATACCTTTTTTCTTTGATCTAATTAGGGTATCGATAGGAAAATGCTCTTTCTCTCTTGTTTTCTTTTTCTTCTTCTTTTTTACTTTTTGTCGGGTGTATAATGGTAGAAGGAGAATTTGAGGAATAAGAAAAAGATAATATGTACTCCCAAAATAGCTAAAAGGACAGGTGGTGCCTTGACTTGTCCAATATCGGATGCTAACATCGGCCCGGCGACATTCCGGACGACGAGGGAACAGGAAATAATCGTCGCCAATAAAAGGCAGATCCAGGATATAATCCCCAAGGGAATAATACAAATCATGACCGCAGGGACGTAGGGGACTAAGGAATATCCATATATACAAACCCATTCGACCAATTTGAGACCCTGCATACTCATAAATTGTGTCGTCAACCATAGGATAAAGGGTACACCAAAGGAAAATCCGGAAAGGATCGACGCGGCATGTAACAAATGATTAATATCATAATCAAATTCTTCAATCTCTGTAGCATGAAGATAATCATGCATATTCGAAGTCACCTATATGAGAGGTAATCGTAAAAAAAAACACACACACACACAAAGCGGAAAGAACGTTTCAAAAGAAAATGGGTAAGCCAAAAATAAAGCAAGACGCAAACCCTTCCCTCCAAACGACGATGCATGAACTCCGATGGATCACTGTGATTCTTGCTTTTACGACAGACTACTTACCCCGATGAAGAAAATAAGTGTCATTGTCAACCAAAATGGTCCATATAGATCAGGACCCTTGAGAGTATCTGTCTTTTCAATTCCTAAAACATTATTCCGAAAATGTTCTGGTTTATGAAAATCAAAAATGACAGCCTTAACACGAATAACAATATCTTCTGCATCAACATCAAAATATGCCTTGTAGGAATCGAAGGACCAAAAGAATAGAAAGGATTGCCACCATGATTGATTCGTTGGTTGACCTCCTGTCCGTACATGTGACATTGACGGAGAAGGACCCCCCAATGGTCTCATCGCCCCCGATGGAGGAGGAAAGTTCGATTTGACAGGTTGAGGTGAATACGACATGGATGGATCCATCATCATCGGTTGTTGTTGTAGCTGTTGCTGTTGTTGGGCCTGAAAGCTCATGGTAGGTTCACCATGCTGAAAATTCATCGGTTGGGCATACAGAGGTTGTTGCTGCTGAGGAGGAGTTTCATCATAGAAAAAATCATCATTCCCTCCACCACCACCACCACCACCACCACCATTCGAACGAAAGGGATTATCAGTAAACATATCTGCCGAAGAGTTCATCATGATGATGTTGTATCGAATAGTGTCTATTCCGATACCGATGAATGACGTTCAGGGAAGGAAGAAGCGTGATTCACAATGCAATGCCAAGTCGTATAGCCAAAGGGTCATTCCCACCCTGTTGGTTTGCTTGTTCGTCTTGTTTCTCGTGTAGACGATGGTACATTCGTAACGCTCAAGAACTACGACAGTACCACTGGAACCCTTTTTGCCCTTTTGGGGGGCGACAATCTTCTCGAAATGCGTCCGTTGGGCGTCGGGCGGTCGAAGGAATCGATCCGTCGAAATTCCGTTGCTGACGTAGCACAAGGAATGGGATATGCGCCACTATCATAGTTCTCGCCCAGAAAGGTCGAGGGAATCGTGTGGCAGCACAGACATACCTTTCTTTCTGCCTTTCTCCCCTTCTGTCCATCTGGGAAGGGTGACAGTGTTTGAATATACCCTGCACTCAAGATCTTTCTCTTCTCCTTTGTCTTCCCTACTGAGGTCGTCTCTTTCTCTCTCTCTGTCGTCTTTTCTTGACTGATACCGTCTTTTACAAGCTACAAGTCCAACACTTGAAGAAGAAAAATGGTTTTTATTACTACGGCCCGACAACGCGCTATGCAAATGAGTCGACAGATGTCGAATCGTATCCATCATCATCATCATCCTACTACGACGACTCCAAGCAATATTCATCGTCCGAACATATTATCATCAAGTCAAATGATGATGATGAGTAGTAGTAGTAATAATCAGGCACCGACATCCTTTTCACATGAAAAAATGGAAGGTGATAAACGATACAAGGCGACACTCGATGTACCAGAAACATTAATGCAAACACCGAATGAACCCTCACCCTTTTCTATTCAAGGAAAATTCCGTGAAGGACGTGCTGCCTATTTGGATATGTCTGCTACGACACCATTAGATCCACGAGTATTAGATGCAATGGCACCCTATATGGTACGAACAAATGAAAGATAATGAAGGATGTTTTTGTTTTGTGGCCCCCCGGGGGGGAAAGAAAGACGGATTTGGAGACGAGAGGAATTCCGTAGGATATCGTTGTACTCACTGTTGGAATTGATTGCTTTCTGATGATGATATATATAGATTGGATCCTTTGGGAATGCACATAGTCGGACCCATTCCTTTGGATGGGAGGCAGAACGTGCGGTGGAAGTAGCACGGGACCAGGTTGCGAAATTAATTGGTGCCGATGCGAAGGAAATTATCTTCACGAGTGGTGCGACAGAATCGAATAATATGTCTATCAAGGGTGCGGCCCATTTCTATAAGAAACGTGGGAAACATATCATTACGACACAGACGGAACATAAATGTGTCTTAGATTCCTGTCGGAGTTTAGAAATGGAAGGATTTGAAGTCACATACCTTCCCGTCCAAAGAGCGACGGGAAGGATTGATATGAATGAACTCAAGGCAGCGATACGAGAAGATACGATCCTTATCAGTGTCATGGCTGTGAATAATGAAATTGGGACTTTACAACCCTTAAAGGAGATTGGTGAATTGTGTCGGTCGAATAAAATCATTTTCCATTGCGATGCTGCACAAATGTTAGGAAAGATGCCTATTAATGTCAATGAGATGAAAATTGATCTTATGAGTATGTCATCTCATAAAATTTATGGTCCGAAGGGGATTGGTGGACTCTATGTCCGAAGACGACCACGAGTCCGTTTGGAACCAATTTTTTCAGGTGGTGGTCAAGAACGTGGATTACGTTCGGGGACACTTCCACATTCCTTATGTGTCGGGTTTGGTGCAGCATGTGCCTTAGCTGAAAAGGAATATGAATATGATACTGAATGGATTACCTATCTATCTCAAAAGTTACAAACCGGAATCGAATCCCGTATCTCGGAGGTGACAAGGAATGGTGATCCGGATGAAAATTATCCAGGATGTTTGAATTATAGTTTTGCCTACGTTGAGGGTGAATCTCTTTTGATGGCATTGAAGAATATTGCTGTCAGTTCTGGATCCGCATGTACCTCAGCCTCCTTGGAACCAAGTTATGTCCTACGTGCGTTGGGTGTCGATGATGAATTGGCACATAGTAGTCTCCGTTTCGGTATTGGTCGATTTACATCAGAAGAGGAAGTTGATTTCGTTTTAGATTTATTGGAACAACATGTCGGTCGGTTACGAGAAATGAGTCCTCTATGGGAAATGGTCCAAGAGGGGATTGATTTAAAGGAAATTCAATGGTCCCAAGATGCTCACTAGAAAGGAGGGGAAAAGAAAAAAGGAGAAATACATTGTAAAATCCTGGTAATTTGTAAAGGAATAGGGCATGATAAAATGTACCGAACAGCCGCCTCGTCGTCACCATTTCTTTCTTTCTTTCTTTCTTCATGATATAGTACTACGTTTAGATTAGGGGAAATTTTAGATTACCATTTACCTGTACAACAAACAAATATTATTATAGCACATACATAGAATGAATCCAAAAAAATGGACTTTATAGGATGACGACTGCTCCTAGGGCATAGTCTTCCGCAATGGGAAATATTCGACGTGAAGCAGCAAAGGGAGTATGGAAATGTTCCTCGGGATCCAATTTAGGATGAGAATCTTCCTGCTCCATATCACAAAAGATGGGTGTAATACTGCAGTCGCTGTTGTTGTCCTCACTGTTATTGTGGTTGTGATTGGATACCTTTTTAACATTATAAAGTCGTCGTCGGATCTTCAATTGGCCTCTCCGTACGACGAATAACATCATACCGATTGAACAGGCTATGATGACTGCTACCACGGCAAAGGCAATCTGAGTTTTTTTGGCACGACCGGAATGGCCATCTTCTGTTCGTGTCGGATCTTCTTCCTTCATGGTTAGGTCATCAAGCGTAAAGTCTATCCGTATCTCTTCATCATCATCAGTAGTAGTATCATCATCACTCTTTTGAATTTTTTCCACAGAGTATCCCACGGTCAACGCAACGACAGTCCCGAAAACATCAGAGTAATATAAATGCTGTCCTGACGTTGATAGAGCAAAATTAGCTTGAACGATGACATTGGAACAAGTTTCATCAAAGGCGTCACATCCAACCGACCACATAATTGTCCCATTTTGTTGATCAAGAGAAAGGATCTTCCCGTCTAGAGACTGAGCAAAGTATACACGCTTATTGTCTGGTGATACTCTAGGTTCGGAGACGAAGACACTAGTTCCCTCAAAGTCCCATATCGTCTTTCCTGTTGAGGAATTGACACCATGTATCACGAATCCTGATGTCGACATGAATAGTCGCTCCCCATCCTGAGAGAGAGCCGGGGTAAGTGGGATATCTAATGACGAGAATAGCAACAATGGCCATAACAACGATGAGTTCTCGAGAGTTAGCGTCGTTGATTGGATGATTCCGGTGAGATCGGAAAACATAGAAGTACGTACATGAGAATGAATTGGTAGAATCTCTTGAAAGATCGATTTCCCAATCTGCCGCCTGATCGAAACGACTTTTTCCATTCCAACCACGAATCTGATCACCCAAGACACCAAAATACATGGCTGAAATTTCATCATCAAAGATGGGCCGTGTCAATGTCGTCCATCGTACCATTTTTAGGATGGATGATGTCAAATTCGGAATGGTCGTACCTCCTCCTGTTTGTGTTGGTTGAAAATTTGTCGGTAATTGAAAGGCAAAGATATTCCCAGTGTTATTCGTACGAAGTTTGTCATAAGTCCCCCATACGACAAAATCATTGTCATTGTCATCCTCTTCTTCTATCGGTGCGTTGGAACTAACGCCAAGGGGACCATATCCTTTAGGAAATTCCTCAAAACTTGATTCGTATTCTGTCCAAACGACTTCACCATTCATAGGATTAAGTAACGTGAATACACCCGATATCTCCGTAGAATTATCTGACATAGATACTGGAGTGTTGTGAGTCAACACCACATAGGGTATTGGTCGTCCTGTCGTCGTCCTTTCATAGAATACGATGGGTGATCCAAGACTCTCACCCGGAAGTGATTCGGAGGACCATAAGATTTCATGTTCTGGTATCGATACGGCGACGACGTGACTTTGCGTTTCTCCAGTGGCTGTAGTAGTGATGATGGAAGTGGAAGTCCCGTTATGGTTGTAGTTGGGGGTAACGACCTTATCTGTGATGGTATAGACCAGGAACTGTGATCCATCCGACATGGTCCCAAAGGCCATCCCTGACCGGCATGTCATGTAGGTCGTGGTAGTGCTAGTTGTTGAGAAATCCTTCGTACTACTGTGTGACGAAAAGGCAGGAGGTGATGGCACCGGTGGTGGCGTGACTTCGGCTAGTATGGAACCATTTGTGGCTGACAGGACGACTAGGGTGGCACTGTATGTCGTAACGTAGAGAATCTCATCATCGATAGGACTTTGTTCGATCGCATTGAGAGCATTGACAGACATTCCGACCAGTCGTGTTTTCCATAACAAATCCGGTTGTTCCAAATAGTGAAGTTGTTGTTCTTGTTGACAGACTACGGATGGGACATAGTATAGGATAGGAAGGAGTAACTGGAATACAATTCGGTCATTCCACCGCATGTTTTTTCAAGAGGAATGGATCCCGCGATCACCAACTACGTCTTCTTTTGTTTTGGTTTAGTTCTTGGATTTGTTGCGTGTGGCACTTCGACTTGACTTGGGGGCTTCTGTGTTGTATGATGGATGAGATTCTACTCCGACTATAAAGGTAAATGAATGGAACAAACGCGCGATGAATGGTTCCTCCCGATCGGAATGGGAAGGAGGTGGGGTACGGTGGGGTATAGAGAAATTCAGAAGGAAAGAGACTCGACCAGGAATATTCTTCCTTGGGTCGGAAGGTTCTTCCTCTCCGCGTATACCGCCGTATGTATGTGTGACAAGAACGGGTTTTGTGGGTGGTGGGTCGGTTTTCTTGGACAAATGGGATCGACGAAACTGAAATTTTCAACCAACTAGAGTTACGCCCCCACCCGCCCCCACACACCCCCGCACG
>Ga0194115_10003706_pt1 | contig 16979 bp, 10 predicted proteins | sample TA2MahsurfametaG_3_FD_148656 | JGI IMG/M metagenome (GOLD analysis project Ga0194115, IMG submission 148656) | Freshwater microbial communities from Lake Tanganyika, Tanzania - TA2015002 Mahale S4 surface | ecosystem: Environmental > Aquatic > Freshwater > Lake | place: Tanzania: Lake...
TCACTGCCATCGGCGGGGTCTACCATTCACTTTCAGGTTGGAAGTCGACTCACTCGATCTCGGATCCCAGAACTTACGGGTCCCCGTTAATTTGGAGAATGCCTTCGAACACATAGAAATCGGTCGGATATCATCAGTCCGCGGATATGCCTGAGAGGAAAGTCGGATACATCTTTATATGCCCTTACCTTCGGCAGGCTTCAAAAGCGAACATGTGTCTGTGGAACCTAAGACCGTGGCAAACCTGCGCCGTTGCTTTCACTTGCACGTTCCAAGACCGAAGAACAGTCTCGTGTGGGGGTCGTGGGTCCGCTCACTCTCACAGTCAGTTAATCCTCATCCACAAAATTCGATGGACGACATCTCAAAATATCGCTCGCTCATATACCACATACCGACTCGATGACGACGAAGCTACCACAGCAAAACTGCATGATTCCCTTCGTCTGTAGGGATCATCAAGATGCCTTCTTATCGGATGATGCTCCTCTTTCTTGCGACCCGCATCATGGCACAGACGACTACCAAGGGAATCACCACCACCATCAAGGAGCTGAACATTCAAAGTTTCAGTCTCCATCTCAGCCGATACCCATTCTACGAACGAGGACGGCGTACACCCATCCCCACTATAAGGACCCGGTGGACGTGTGGGAGGACGATACAGCGACGAGACGGATGTATGATCGTATCATCAACCATTTGAGGAAGACAGAGAGGGGAGGCGTGGCAATAGAAGACGAAAAAAAGGAAGAGTTCGATTCATCGCCACCCTCCTCCAACTCTTCGGATGTGGATATGTGGCGGTTCAACTTTATCGATACATCACTATGCTTCGAGGAGTATAATGGAATGGCGCATACTAGAGGCCATATCCCCTCCTTCACGCGGAGGACGAGTGCTGGCAAGGAGGTTGAAGAGACTACCCTGCATGTATTGGAAGAACCATTGGAAGAATACGATGAAGGAATCTTTCAACTCGATCTATAGGGGGACCTGGAAAGGTCAGTTGGTTATGTTTTTCTACCACCTCGAGGGCTCGTTGCCTGCCCAGAGATTGCCGTGGCACTGACAGAGGGACCACGGGATTACTAACTTATATTTTTATACAGGAAGATGGATTTACTCCTGCCCCCTCGTGTGGGTACTAGCCTTCATCTAGCCACGCAAAACAGAATAGAATTGACAGTGAATTGAACACATATCATACATAGGGACGTATATATGATATTCCATACCTCTTTTGTGTGCTCGTGTCGTGCACATGGTAGTTCATACCTCTTTTGTGTGCTCGTGTCGTGCGCATGGTAGTTTTGTGTACATACATACCTTCAGCTACGTCGCCCGACTCGCATGAATACAAGATAACTGACGGCGAACGACAAGCCGTGACACCTTCCACCAATCCAACAACAACGGAAGGCAGAGATCTCACTCATTTCCTAACTCACGTGTTGCCTCGAAATCCTATTCCGTGTTTTCATCCCACAAATGAATTCAGGGACGTTCTTCTTCGTTATTACGAGCCTAATATGTCCGCTGCATGCGTTTGCACCTTCGTCCAAATATCGCCGTTCCGATTTGTCGCTATCTCTGTCTGGTCTGTTTGGGGAACAGACGACTCCCGACCGTGTCACTGCGACGGATAAGTTATCAGTGGTAAGATACGAAAACTGAATTATCCTTTCAGTGTCCTGTTCGAACGTCATCACCCCGACATGCTCCTTTACAATTTCTCAACCACCTCCGGGTTCATCCATCCAATCCCCCCCAAACACAGGAATGGCAGATTTATGTCGATCAATCCAAGCCTTCTTTAGATCGGGGAGGTGGTATCATCCTCGATGCATTTTGTGGCCTTTGTCCACCATCGAAGGTTCAAATCTTTTCTGCAATCCTACCAAAGTCGAACAAAAAGACTCCATGGGTACGAGTCATTGCCAAAGTACCTGGAAGATCAAACATTGATGTAGCCAACGTTGATTCTCTAGATAAGGTATATCGGATACTAACGAAGCACTTACAGATCAAGGTTGGTTAAAAAATTTTGCTGTACTCCTTGACTCACAACAACGTTGCGTTTTTTCGTCTAACCTATTGGATGTCTTTGGACGTAACAGGAAGTTAACCAAGACGCCTTCAACACTTTGAAATTGAAATACAAGGGAAATGCCGAGTTGGAATCTGGAAAAGTAACCGCAGCAATTGATTCCTACAGCAAGGCGATAGAAAAGTGTGCTGGGACGAAACAGGAAGGTATCGTCTTACTACTTCGAGCAACGGCGTATTCAAAACAGGCACAGTCACACAAGGAGGATCTCCAGGAAACGGTCGAGGAATGGAGACTACCACAGACAGAGGATGTCCAGTATCTGTTATCCGAAACGTTCGTGAGTGGACCTGAACGAGCTGGATTCGCAAATTCTGTCATCCGGAAACTCAATTCCAGTGGTCGAAAGCAACAAACCGAACTACGACAGATTCAATACCGTCATGGGTTGTATCAGTATGCCTTACTCCATGCGACTCAAGATTCTCTCCGGGCGACAGAAATTCTTCCGGGATACTCTATCGCATGGGTACAAGCTGGAGAACTTCTTGGGAAATTGTGGAAACTCAAGGAAAGTCGTCAATATCATGATAAGGCTCAGTCCCTCGATGGGAATCTAGGGAGTAGACTGGAATTACTTCAACTGGATCTAAAACGTCGACAGGACCTCCTAGATCAAGCCCAAGCCCGTACGGACTGGGCCGAAGATTCCCTACGGCTTGCCTTGGACATTGCAGGATAGGGGTCGAATCACTATCAAACGTCTCTGCCGTAGTGTATGTACGTGCTAAATTCGAATGGTATCTCTTTGCGACAGGACGACCGCCGATCGAAATCGTTTACCTTTGGCTTTACACCAAAGCCCTACGTCTGGCCGAACACAAGTCTTGGATGATGATCTCGCTCCCATCTATTTTATCATCTCATTATTCATCACCGAATCCAGGCGGAATTCGAGAATGCTGGGTACTGCACCGAGATTCCATGATCTCCGTCGTTACGGCTAAGGACTGACGGACGACCCGATTTCTGGGAGAAGTATGATCTAACGATAAATCAGGCTACAGCCTCTACAGGCAACGTAAAGAGTTCAGATTAGATTCTGGTGGAAAGAGATTCTGGATGAATAGGCCGGTCATTTCGATTCTTCTTTGTTTCATACTTTTTTCCCGTGACGCAAAATCCTGTCGCATTATCCAATCAATTTTTATCAGGTTTCACTCATGAACATTCCATCAGGTATCTTAGTTCGTTATAACCAGTTTTTCAGTCAAGTACTGTTGTACCTCCATCACTACACAAAAGGAAACGGGTCACATGGCCAAGCCGGTTCAAAAGTCAGATATTGATTCAAATCGGATTTCACGGCCCACACAATCCCGCCAAACCAAAAACGTACCATCTCCTCGCCTCACCAAGATATCTTGCTGAATCTTTGACTTCTGGGGAATGTCCACCTTCAAATAAATCTCTGCGTCTCGATCAAGATGACCAGCGGTCTCGACTTCAAAACCATGAATCCATTTATGGGGGATCGACTGATTTCGCAGATACAAAGAAATGTTAGGCCGAGACACACCAGAGGAATTTCACATTGTTCCAAAACAAAACTCACCAAGTACTGGACTTTTTTCCCCGTGAGGCCTTGTACGTCCATCAAGATGACACGGCTGGTTGTGTAGATGAACATGTCCCGACCGGAATTGTATACTTTCTCGACGTGTTCTTTCGTCATCAGAATCGCAGCATCCGAATGGAGCCGACTGTCAAGGACGGACGCGTCCTGTTCTGTCGTGTTATTGCCAAGCCAGTGAATGAAGGCACCCAGCCCACCCGTGTCAGTCAAGTGCATCGCTGACCCCTTACCATCAAGGTATGAGGCTTGTTCTTCGGTATCGCCGAGAATCATAGCTGATAGAAAGCGATGGATACTTAAGGTATCTACCTGCCCCTTTCGAAAGTCCATTTGAATCTTTCCCATCGTCCATAGGTTACCAGTGTAGAGATCCAATTCAGAGTCTCGGTCCCAACTTCCTGCTGATTCAACTGCAAAGGCGCGGATGGACGTCAAGGGGATACTACGGTAGCTCACACGTTTGCCTACCATACCCTGAACGTCGATAATCATGACTCGTAGATTCGTAAATAGAGTCAAGTCTCGCCCCGCTTGGAATGACATAATGACACGTTCGTCATCCAACAAAATACGTGTCTCCTTATGAAGTTTCTGATTCATCACATTGGGATCGATGGCTCTTTGATTATTCGAAAAGTATGAAAAGAAATTAGCAATCGCGCTATTGTTTGAATCCAGAGTTGGAGGTGGTGCCGAGCTCTCATAGGTATTTGTTCCTGATGCCTTGAGGATGCGGAGTGAGAGATAATGTTTGAGCGAAACGATGTCGACAAGTTTCTTATTGAATTCCAATTCCAAAAAGGATTTCCCAGGCTTGACTGGTTCTGGTGGGTCGGCCGTTTCATTTGCTGCGATGACATTCATATCTGTCCAGATCATGATTTCTGTATCCATATCGACAACAGCGCCCGCGGTCTCAATGGCAAAGCCTAACATCGACTTGTAGGGGATACTCGTATATTCGACCTTTTTCCCCGTTACGCCACGTGGATCGATAATGATCAAACGTTTCGTCGTAAAGACTACCATATCACGTATCCCCTTAAAGGCAATCTCAACATGTTCCCGTCTCTGCAAAATAGGAGGATCTGATCGTAAATTTCTTTCCATCGTTTTGGGGTCGATGGGTCGACTCGCTTCACGATCAAAGAGACTTCCCCAGGACCAACCAGATTTCCCTGCATTCACTTCACCTAGGGTTTCTTCATCTTCTCCAAGGATATGATTGGAAAGAATAGTCTGGACGGCAAAGATATTTGCCTTGGAACGTCGAAAGTCCAATTCGATGATCGATCGGTCGGCCTTATCAATGGGTTCAATCGATGTATGGAGAGTCATTTCCATATCCCGATCGAAGATTCCTGATGAGGTGGCCACGGAAAAGGCGGAAACACTATCCCATAAAATCGTTTCAAATTCGACTTTTTTACCAAGAATCCCCATAACATCAATCCGAAGAATTCGTAGATTCGTAAAGATAAGATAATCTCTTCCAGAATGGACAGCCAATTGGACGACTTCATTCTGTAATAGGATTGGTGTATCCGTTTTGAAACGTGTTTCGACCTGTTTCAGATCTGCATTGACAGCATCACCGGTAATCCAACTCGTAAAGGCACCGACCATACCAGGGTTTTGAATCGGGATCGGATCAGGATGACTCGATGGGCAATGGAATCGTAAAACAGCAAGACTAAGAAATTGTTGAATCCCAAATAGATCAACTTGTCCCCTAGCAAGATCTAATACCATCCGTCCAGCCGATCCCCATACCTCTAAATGGGTATCATCATCAAATGCACCTGCCGTCGTAATCGCAAATCCCTGTATACTCGAATAGGGCATACTATCAAAATTCTTCCGTTTCTTCGATATTCCCTTCCCATCTTTGACTAAAATCCGATGTGTCGTAAAGTAAGACTTATCACGATGATCCCGGCCCTCCTTCAAGGCAAGTTCAATATGTTCATTCGGATGTAATAACAGTGGTTCCTTGGTGCGAAGCTTTTCTTCTTGGGCCTTTGCATCGACCGTAAAGGAGTTATTCATCATGAAATGAGCAAACGTCGTCATCATCTCGGTGGAAAAAAAATAAAAAAGCAAACAATCTAAAGAAAGGTGATTCAGTCGTCGAAAGAACGATGCTACTTTGTCGAAAAGTTGTAGGTTTCTTCGCCACAAAGTAATTTCGCAGTAGCGACACGACTGCGTGTGACTGTGAGACAGGCATCTTCTTGAAGCCAGATCGGAAGCAATCGGTTGAGACTGGCGGACTCGTTCAGGATCCGTTGAGAGTAGATTCATAGCTCCGGGTCTCCACAATGATTTACCTATGAGTATTATATTTTATATGTACATCATGAAGTAGTACCATAGGTATGCATCTATTGAAGTTAGGACATCATAAATAGCCAATACCGGATGTTCATCTAACAGTAATAAGATTCTGTCAATACGTACAATAAGTGCTTCATTCAACAGTCACGAGTGAAGATCAGCCGATTCTATTTTCGTAGGAATACCGGACATACTTAATGGATCATTCGGTAGCAAGCCAGTCACGAATATCAAAGCAAGACCCATGTTCGTCACGATAGGGAAGTTTCCTTTGAAGTGAAGAAACGATGGATTTAGTAGGAAGAATGCTCTTATCGTCGAACAAGAACCAGGGGCATGTATATTAAATTTTCTTTACCGGATCAAGGTTTATGAACGTTGACTTCTTATTCGTGGTCTTTCAGTTACCATAAACATTGGCGCAATAAAAGGAAAGATGCATCTCGCAGTACAGTACAGAAAGAGGATTTTTCTGGTCAACTAACAGTAGGTTAGTGTGGCCCCTTTTTGGGGTAACATAGCACGAGCAGCTGTGTCTTAGCACTTGCAATAAATCGATTTTGAGGCATTGATAGTCATCGATTGATTGCACGAACGAAAAAAAGGACAGACGACCGGCCGCAGCACGACGAGAGATCTTTCAGTCTTCTCCAACGACTGGCAGAAGAATAGCACAAAACTTCGGATGCAGTCAACAAGCATCAACCAAAGTGCAAGAAGTAACGCTATTCGATCCTATGTCCTCATCATCCAACGTCGACTCTCCAAAGCGTACTGCGACTACGGAACCCTCCAACGATAGTGCGGGGTTTGAATCCTGCCTAAGCCCTCGTTCCTTGGCCGAAAGAGCACGAGTCTTTGATAAGTCCTATGTTGAATCACCGAGGAAAAAAGCAGAGGGTATAAATGCCCTAAAGGCACTCTTGGATGCCTCCCTACATCGTCGGATGAAGAGAATAGGCGGCGATGGATCGATATCGAATATTCGTGATCCGAACGATACAGATGAGACGTCTGAAATTATATCAACACCCAGTCGTCAGGAGGATCCGATACTTCAAGCATTGATGGATGCATCCCGTCATCGGAAGAAACATAACGTAACGGATGGATTCCGACCAACCTATGGACCACCTTCATCGTCGTCATCAGTCGGCACTATCCAGGCTCAACCAATCCGTTTAGGCGCACGGATGCAAAAGTTATTGGATTACTCTCGACATAAAAAACTCTTGAAGACATGTGAACACCGTCTTGCTCATCGGATGATTCTACATCATCCGACGGATCAAGCCTCTTGGAATGAATCTTCGCATCATATTCCTCTATTTACCTTTAATTTACGAAAGGTAAAGAATCGGATCAAACCTTCACTCCCGTCGGGGGTGGAACCACTAAAACCGACAGAGACGACCTTCCATAATGTTGTAGCACCGAGACTTGAAGTCAACGTTGCAACCTTTCAGGCAAATAATTTTCCCAAAACACCGGAACAAACAACCTTGATTCAAGAGGCCATGAGTACGACGTATGTATTGAAGTATCAATCGCCGGTGACCGCACAAGCTCTTGTCGATGTGATGGAACCACTAGACTTCCGGAAGGGTCAACTTTTACAACGACAGGGTGATCCCGTCCGTCCCGATGAAGATCAACTCTACATCGTTGAGGAGGGACAGTTACAGGTCCAAGTGGATGGAAAAGTCGTTCGGACCATTCAAGCTGGTGAAACCTTTGGTCAAGAACGTCTCTTATACCGACCAGGATCGACGGCTGTCACTCTCCGAGCGGCAGGAGCTCCGGTTACTAAAGTCTTTACCCTTCCACAAGTGACATTTCGAGTCGTACAAATCCAACATTATCGACGAGTATTGGATGAACTCAAGGCCAAGACACCCAAGATCGATGATAGTACGACCTGGAGAGATGATATCTACAACGACCCGAACGCCCAAGAAGAACGGGATGAAGAACTTTCGTTTGGAGACTACATGTCTTTCGATGATGATGGGTCGGAGAGCGAATTAGACGACAATGATACTAAGAAACCTTTCTCGGAAGATGGTTCGACGGATACCGACGATGCCGATTCATTCGCAGAAGTCCATAGCGAAGCTCGATCGAGTCGAAGTGAATCGATTTCTATGAGTGTTACTACGACATCCGAACACAAGACGATGTCCGTGTCGACGGGGAAACAACGACCGAAATCTTCACCGGTCATACGTCGACATGAATCGATCCGGAAATCAGCTCTTGCCTATGCGAATTCAAAAGATGATTTGGAACTTATCAAGGTCTTGGGAGAAGGTCAATTCGGGAAGGTTTGGTTAGTTGCGGCCACATTCCCTGATCAAGAGCCGGCACGACATGAATTCGCCTTGAAGGCACAGGCGGTGGCTCCAGAAGTCGACGAGGAGAAGGAAGAAATCGACGAGGAAGAAGAAGATGATGATGAAGAGGACGACGAACATATTGTAAGACTGGCGAGTAGGGCTGCGATTCGAAGTGAAGTCCGTGCTCTTCAAGCGTTGCGTCATCCCTTTATTTGCAATCTGATCCATACATACGAAACGGAAAACTCCTTCGATCTATTGATGGGTCTTATCCCAGGTGGTGAATTGTGGGCACAAATTCATCGCAAGCAAGCGAACGGATCATGGATATCCGGAATTCCAGAGGGCCGTGCTCGATTCTTCACGTTTGTTTTGACACACACACTTGGATTCATCCATTCAAGAAATATGGTATACAGAGACTTGAAGCCAGAGAATGTGATGTTGGATGCAGGTAGGTGGTGATTATGTTGGTGGTACACGAGACCTGTTGTTCTCTTTCATTTTCTGACCCGCTATTTCTCCCTTCATCAGACGGGTATCCCATTATTGTCGATTTTGGCTTTGCTAAATTCTTGGAGCCTGGTGAAAAGACTCATACCTTTTGTGGAACTCCTAACTACGTCGCGCCCGAGGTCATCCTTAGTGCAGGTCACGGGAAGGAGGTTGACTTTTGGGCCTTGGGTGTCTTACTGTACGAAATGATTTCAGGAGATAATCCATTCTATACTGATGGGATGGAACAGGAAGAGATGTACGAGGCGATTGTGGAGGAAGTCCCCTATGAAATGAGGGAAGGAATCACCGCCACGGATCAGGTCCGCGAATTGACAGATCTACTTCTAATAAAGGATCCACAGGAGCGACTTGGTGCCTTTGGTTTCCAAGAAGTCATTGATCATCCATGGTTTATTGGAATGCCGGACAAGTCCTCAATTCTTTCCAAGAAGCTGAGTGCCGAAGAGGCCTCCGAGCTTATTTTTGATGAAGAACAGTCATTGGCTGATGGCGAAGAAGATATACCTTTGCAGGCCGTCGATGAGGATGAATCGATGCGAACTTTCGACGAAGTGCGACCAGTGGATCTAGATGGCGAGGTTGGCGGGGAGGGGGGATCGGTACAAGTGGATAACGAGGGGCAAGCATCGAAGGTTTCCGACGATGAGCAATGGGCGTCTGTTTACGTGGAGGTGTCAGTTTCCGATGAGGAGGAGCCCGTGGAAGAAGACGACGAGGTAGTTGACGAGGAATATGCAGAACAGGTAGTCGACGAGGAGCAATCAGGGAAGGTAGTCGATGAAGTGGAGATGTCAGGGCCGGTTACTAGAGAAGACGAGCAACAGTTACCCGCCGAGTCGGGCTACACGGAAAGTACTTACTGGAAGCTATATAATGACATTCAATCCTCCGACAGCCAGGGAGACCTTTTGGATCAACGTATGCGACAAGGTCAATTGGGAGGAGGACAAGGAACGTCGTCGTCGCCAATCCTTGTCGAATTACCCAAAACAGGATTGGATATAAGTAAGCGACGTTCGGCGCAGGACGATGAGTTAAGGTCCCTCGACGATGGATTAACTGCCACCAAGGATGATGATTCCACACGGCAATTTTCTGTATCAACACCGACCAAGTCAAAGGAAAAATTAAGGGCCTCGACGAATCGACGGAAAAACTATGCTGGCTACTATGTCAGCGTCCTCAGTCCTACAGATCGCGAGAACTCCAAGCATCGAAGGGGCTTGGTAGACAGTTTCCTTTCACTACACCTGGAAGGCATCGACGGCGACGGCGATGACGTTTCTACTGCAACAGAAACGGATGGAAAAAAGAGAAATTCGATGAATATTGTCGGCGACGACGTATCTGTTACAAAAGGAACGGATGGGAAAAGGAGAAATTCGATGAATACTGACCGCGACGACGTATCTGTCACAAAAGGAACGGATGAAAAAGGGAGAAATTCGATGAATATTGTCCGCGACGACGTATCTGCTACAAAAGGAACGGATGGAAAAAAGAGAAATTCGACGAATATTGTCGGCGACGACGTATCTGTTACAAAAGGAACGGAAGAAAAAAGGAGAAATTCGACGAATATTGTCGGCGACGACGTATCTGTTACAAAAGGAACGAATGAAAAAAGGAGAAATTCGATGAAAATTGTCGGCGACGACGTATCTGTTAAAAAAGGAAAGGATGGAAAAAGGAGAAATTCGATGAGTACTGTCCGCGACGACGTATCTCTTAGAAAAGGAAAGGATGGAAAAAGGAGAAATTCGATGAGTACTGTCCGCGACGACGTATCTGCTAAAAAAGGAAAGGATGAAAAAAAAAGAGTATCTGTTACAAAAGGAACGGATGGGAAAAGGAGAGATTCGACGAATATTGTCGGCGACGACGTATCTGTTACAAAAGGAACGGATGAAAAAAGGAGAAATTCGATGAATATTGTCCGCGACGACGTATCTGATACAAAAGAAACGGATGGAAAAAGGAGAAATTCGATGAATACTGTCCGCGACGACGTATCTGTCAAAAAAGGAAAGGCTGAAAAAAAAAGAGTATCACTTACGAAAGGAACGGATGGGAAAAGGAGAGATTCGATGAGTCTTCTCCTCTCCTAGATTTTGGACGAGACGATCATGGTACTAGAAAGTGAAACACTGGGATGTCCTTGGAGCTTTAGTCATGGATGTCACCCACGAGTTGAGTCTTCATTAGGTCCCGAAATGGACCCTCTTGGGATCGTAAATCATCAAAACTTCCGGTTTGGACGATGGTACCATTTTCGACTACCGCGATCCTCGATGCGTGCCGAATAGTACTAAGCCGATGGGCGATCGATAGGATCGTCCGACCGCTATTCTCCTCAAAGATAGTCTGCAGAGCCTGCTGGACGAGATCCTCACTTTGTGCATCTAATGCACTCGTAGCTTCATCCAAGACGATGATTGGTGGATTCTTGGCGAGAACCCGCGCTAATGCTATCCGCTGTCGTTGACCACCCGATAGTTGCATTCCCCGAGGACCGACCAGGGTATCTAGACCGTCAGGAAATTGCATCGCAAAGTCCATAACATTGGCTTGTCTTGCGGCATGGACGATATCTTCCTCCGTAACTGTATCCCATTCACCGTAGCGAATGTTATCCCGAATAGTCCCAGCAAACAAAGTCGGTTCTTGAGAGACTACACCGATCATCCGACGTACACCTTCGAGATTGTACTCGGCTAGAGCCTTCCCATCTAACTGAATGGATGTCGTGTCGTCCGGGTCATATAACCTTGTCAAGAGTCTAGCGACGGTGGACTTCCCGCTACCGCTACCACCGACGAGTGCAATCACTTCACCTGGTTGAATCGTAAGGGACATATCCTTTAAAACGTTCACGTCTGCCCAGGCGGGATAATGAAAGTTCAAGTTCTTGAGCTCAATCAGAGGTGCCCTAATGATCTCGGCCTTTGGGTGAGATACCGGGCTATCCACCGTTGCAATCTGCAATGTGGGAGGTTCGATTGAGGCCGACGCCGACTGGAGGTACTGGACCTCCTGCAATGGATTTACCAAGTTGCTACTTTCATTTTGTTGAGAAATTGGCATAGGAATCGTAGGTGATCGATCCAAAACATTCAAGATCCGATCCGATGCTGCCATTGCTCGGACGACGTCCGAATAGACGGATGTTAGACTAGTTAGATTCCCCGCCAATAGGAAGGAATACATAACGAAGCCTGTCAAGTCACCTGCTGTAATAGAACCATCTAGGACCATCGTCCCACCATATCCCAATACGCATAGGACGGCAGCATTCCCACTAATATGTGCACCTGCTTCCAATTGTGCTTGCATATGGGACGTATCGACAGATTTCTGATGTGCAGCGGCAATCCGATTCCGATATCGATTCGATTCAAAGTCTTCTGCGACGAATTGTTTGACAGTCGATACTGCGGATAAAGACTGTTCAGCTAACGTCGTCGCCTCACCGAGTAACTTCTGAACCTGTTCCTGTTCCTTGGAAAGTTGTTGTCCGTAATGTCGACTGAGAATAAAGATAGGTGGTAACGTCCCACAGGAAATGGCTGCCAAGATGGGAGATGTATAGATTAACATCATGGCAGATCCCATGGACATTACTGTCCCCCGTAATCCTGCAACGACTTGAGATGTGACGGCCGATTGGACCATTTGTGCATCGGCTGTTAGTCGAGATAATAAATCACCCGTCGTTTGTTGATCTAACCATGCCGAATCTTGTTTTAATAGAGAGGCATATAATCGTTGCTTTAATCGTGCAACGATCCGATTCCCCGCTCTTGCCAACCACAAGGTCCGTAGGTAGACTCCAGCGGCTGCAAAGGCATTTAAACCAAATAGGCCCCCGGCTAAAACCATCGGGGACATTCCCCCCGCACCCGTATTCATCGTATAATCGATGACTGCCCCCGAAGCATATGGCATTAACAGTGTGACAGAACTCGTGACGCTCAGGGTGGAAGCTGAAAGTCCAATAAGTGACCATTCTTGACGAGATAATTCCATTAAGCGATACAGAGATTCTGAGGTTGGTCGATGTTTTGTTTCGGTGGGTTCCTTTTCTTCCTTGTTGTCAAGTTCGATAGATGGACCATCAGTGGTAGTCTTCGTCGTAGCCGTTGTCGCCGTCGATACAGCATGGGAAGAAAAGGATCGGAGATGCTGCTGCTGATGATAATAATAATGATGTCCTACTTCATTGCTGATTCCGATCAGGGGAGATCTTCCCGATGATTGCCTTCCCACACAGAAAAGGAAGGAAAGGGTCTCGGGTTGAATCCTAATGGTTTGTGTGATTCTATATCGAGAGGAGGCAATGGCAATCGATCTCATTGTATCTAAATATGTTTTCTCCTTTTCCCCCCGTCGTCTCGTGGGTGTCTGCTGTGTAGAAAGAGATGTGAGATAGTACACAATGGTTTGTTTCTCCCTGGGGTTTCTCTTACAGTGTGCCTTGTTCGGTCGTTGGATATCCTACTATTGTTCGTCTCTTGTGAATGGCGCGGGTGACGTCACAGAACACCGACGGCGTTCTTGGAACATTTTGGAGGACTAGCCCGGATCGAAGGAATCGGAGAAAATGGAATCTATCACATGTGATTTGACCAGGTTGACTTCCCGCAGGCGTGCTGTTAGTTCCGCAAATTCCATTTCACAGTCAATTGCCGAAAGCTTGCAAAAAAAACCATCGACAATATGTTGCAGGAGAGACCCATCCGAGTGTCTTTCATTTCATCCCAATATCTTGGGATATATACTGCTAAAGACTCAACACATTTTCTACCTCTCGATTTGTCCTACTACAACATTCCCAACCATATTCGATGACACACGCAGAACTTGACACCAGGACCAGCAGAGGACCAAGAGGTTTTGTTGTGATCCATTTATTGACAGTGAACTTAATCGATCTTTCGACGTCCCAACACAGCTACGAACCTCGAACACACAGTTTTCATTCATGAGGTAGGCTTCTAATTCCTTCCACAGCATCTTCACAGAGGTTCTCAGCACACGTATGTGTTGTGAAAAGACAAAGTCTAAAAAAGCAACGATGTATGATACCCAAAAAATATTGTAGACTAGTCTATATTGGCATCCGCCCAAACGATTTACTGAGCGTTAAGTTCGATGTGCGACGTCCTAAGAGAGTATCCGATGCAAGGACTGCTATCGAATGACCTGGTCGGGTACTTAGAGCGAGAGGGGTGCCATACTTGGTAGCCGTCTATGAAGGAATGTTGAAGGCCAAGGCCTCGAATAAAACCTTTTCTTGTTGATAGGGGGGGGGGAAGAATGCTCTGCTGTGACGCGGAGGGACCCCCTTTTCTCCCTTAAATTTCTTGATCGGACGTTCCCTGATATCGTTGGGGATTGCCACCGTGGCGGATGCTGCTGATATTGTTATTGTTATTATTGTTGTTGTTGAGGATCCTACGGGTGGTGGTACCCATATTCCAAGAACACCACCATGATGGCGTATAAAGATTGACTCCTTCGGGAAGTCCATGAATGGGTAAAATCTTTATATGTGTCCAATCCAATCGTCGTCCCAAACGAAGGATATCCAATACCAGGGAGTGTGAACCACATACGACCAACGCTGCTTCTTGTTGATCATCTCCCTCTACTACTACATCTTCTCCTTCACGGTTGTCACCGGAGACGATGGAGGCCAAGACTTCGTCTAAATTCGGTTTCCCATATTCTATTTGAATCCCCGCATATTTATTATCATTCCTCCTCCTGGAATTCTGTTGGCCATCATTATCGTTTGTCAATGGTGTGGGTGCTGTGTATCCCATGGTGGGACTGGAGAATGGTACCTCTGAACTATCCATTCCACGTGGATCTTCTTCCATTTCTACCGTTGACGTAGTATGATATTCATACCATCGAAGTCTCCTTTTCACTTCTGAACAACCCTTGAGGAAGAGGAGGGTAAGGATGGGAATCCCAAGAAAGGTGAAAAGGACAGGCGTCGCTCGGAAGGCATAGTAACAGATACTGACGGTACAACACGGATAGGAAGATAAACTCTCTTCATGGGCCTCACAGGGTACACAGGAGACTGAATTCATAAAGAATGTACATGTCCGGACAAAGACCTGTTCTTCATCCTTTTCTAAGATGAGTCCTGATTTGTAGGAACAAGCAATGAGACGTGATATCAGAAAGGTAATTCCCATACTCAAGATCCCTCCAAACACGATGACTAATTCTGTCGGACCCCATTGATCACCAAACAGATATAAAGATCCTCGTGGACTCGTATAGGACACATGACACTTGGCGGACAAGACAGGAATCGAAGCTTCGGAGGTTGTCGTCGTCGTAGTAGTAGTTGTTGTTGTCGGAGGAGGGTTGCTCGTGATGAAGATTTTGATTTGAGACATGGTATTCGAATCACCCTTGATGAGGAGGGGTGTTAGGAGTGGTTCTAAGATGGCCAATTCTTGGGAGGTACGAACAAGCCATACAAGAGTATATGGTCGACCATCAGTATGACATACATGACAAAGATCAACGACACCTGTAATTCCAATCCCACCGGCTACAAAGTAACATCGTCGATAATTTTCCATAACACGACAGAGTGTGGAAACATACGGACCCTCAATCTCCAAATTCGAAAGGGGTCCATTTGTCGTACTAGGAATATCATCCTGACTGGACGATGATTCACCTTCCGACGACTGATGTTCTTGTTGTTGATCTTGGATATAGTTTTGTATATTCTGGACGAAGGTCGTACTCCAGTCACCTAATGCCTTGATATTGAGTGTCATCGAGTCCCCAGTACCAGATGGTTGTATTGAGAAGGGATGAGATTGCCATGATGATACCGATGTATCCTTGAGATGAATAAACGTTCCAGGTTTAAGACATCCTCCTCCTCCCCACGTGGAGGGTATAGGGAGTGTAATCTGTACGACTCCCGAACCCATGACAGTGGATAAGGTTGCTTCACCACCACCACCACTGCTGATACCACTACCAATGCCATTATGATCCTCACGGGGACTGGAGACGGAGGATGATGATGAATGGTTCGCTGAGGATCCATTCGTCGCGGCCGACGTTGTTGTCGTCGTCGATGTCATCATAACACGACAATTCTTATAACTGGAATATCTTCGTAGAATCCGATCCGTGACCCAAGCGACAAGAGCTGGTTGGACGAAGAATAATGTTGCATAATCATGTAATGTTGAAAAGAGAAGAAAGATAGGTGCAAATATCAAATGAAGGATAAAGAACCATTCAAAATAATTCTTTTGGATATAGGGAAGTGAAAATATCCAAAGTACCAATAATGCCAAAAAACCAACCCATCCAGTGAAGTTACATACTCCCTCGGTATATAGATTTTTGTAGGGTAACATAAGTAGGAACCATTCCTTGACGGAGGGATGATTCACAGCATATACGATGGATATTATCATGGTATGCATACCCATCCAAAAGAAGACAGCATGTCCAACCCATTGATGGAAACAGATCGCATCTCGATGTGAGATCCCTAATTGTCGTAATATCGCCGATGTACGTTGTATAGGAAAAATCAATATCGTTACATTCCATAATCCTGGCCATGCCGATCTGGCACCGAACAAATGAAAGACATCAAAGAAGAAGGTCGACCGTTCTTCATTCTTGTTATCGTTGTTGTTGTTATTGTCGTCCTCTTCGAACATTTCCTTAAGAGCAGGATACATCGTAGCCGTTATCCATACGACTTGAAGGATGAGAAAGAGATAGAATACTCGTGATCCTGAAAGGGGAGGAACGATAGCATTGTTGCTACTACTACTGTCGTTGTAGTTGTTGTTCTTGTTCGTCCACGGAAACTTGAAATGACGACTCCAACGTTCCAATGCTGGGAATAAAAGTAAGAAGAAACTTGCAAAAGCCATCCAAATCCATTCATGTTTTGTGGTACATGTCGATCCTCGACCAACTCCTGTCAAATATAGATACGACCCAGCAGTAGGATTTAATTCATATAGAATACTAATGATCGTTACTAAGAGTATAACAAACAATCCAAACCAAGGAAACATTTCTTGTATATTGTCTC